>TARA_R110001583_G_scaffold2574_1_pt1 | contig 12161 bp, 14 predicted proteins | sample TARA_R110001583 | Tara Oceans TARA_R110001583 (sample SAMEA4398432) | marine metagenome | biome: Polar Biome; feature: [MES] marine water layer (ENVO:01000295) within the mesopelagic zone...; material: water (ENVO:00002006), including particulate matter (ENVO:01000060) such as...... | reverse complement strand
ATTTCGGTTGATACCTATCAGTTAGTGCAAGGGGCAATCGTAAATTGAATTTACCATTAGTAAACGAGATAGGCATAATAAATTTTAAGGTCACAACAACGGTTGATTGTGCCGGGATATTTGCTATTTTATTGGTAAATAAATTCGGACGATGTTGCGCGACTAAGCTTGCTTTCTTCCCTTGTCTTTTAGCTTTTTGGTAAAGAGATTTTGCTGCTTTTTTTTCCATTATTTCGCCAATTATTTCTTTATTACCCATTTTTACTATTAATTGTTTTACCGCAGAATTTTCAGGTAATGGAAACTGATATTGACCCTCTAACGCAATAGCATAGGGATTAATGAAGGTTTGTTTTATTTCTGTGTAAGCCACTAAACCATTAATTTCAATATTAGCTTCAATATCAACAGGGAAGGTGGCACGCATTGCTGTGTTTTTTTCTGTAGTTGAACTTTGACTTTTATCTGGGTCTATATTTAGATTTGAAAATAATAATTGCGGGCCATGAATAAGGGAATTGTCACGCTTTACTTGTTCATTAGAATAAAGTTGATTACTTTGGGCAAAAGGAACAAAAAATAAAACAAGTGAGATGATCAGTAATAATAGCAGTGATATTTTTAACCATTTATACCGCCGTTTTTTACGCTGTTGTCGGCAATAAGTTGAGCTTTGATAATCGATAAGTTGTAGATTTTTTTTAGAAGTAAACATTACTTGCTCTGGTCTATATTTGATATAGACCATTTAAGCAAAGCATTGAGTGTTAGCGGTGTCAGTATAAGGGCAAAGTACTGACAAAATATGGCGAAAAGATGGCAGGTGAAAGCGAATTGACGCGCTTCACCATTAAACCACTAATTAGTATTGACCAATTTCTTTATTTTTCCACGCGGTTATTAAATAAGACGAAATAGAATCACCACTACTTAACCTATATTTATGCTTTTCAGTATTAGGTTCAACACTATTTTCTGCACCATCTTCTCCATTATCTTTAACACTCGCCTCGACAGTATTATCTACGTTAGTACTTACATTAATACCAACATTATGACGGAGAGTCGTTTCTGCATAAAAGCCCGCTAATTGTTCCCTAGAAAACCATTGGCAATCATCTAAGTCATCTTTACTAATATCAATGGTGGTTGAGGTGGCAACGGCGGTAAAACCTAACATAACAGAGGCTGGAAATGGCCACGGCTGAGAGGTTATATATTGAGGGTTTTCAACAACAACAGCCGTTTCTTCCGATACTTCTCTTATTACCGCTTCTTCAAGCGTTTCGCCCGGATCAACAAACCCGGCTAACGTTGAGTACATACCCGTTCTCCATTTGGCTTGACGGCCTAATAAACAGCGAGCAATACCATCAGGGAACATATGTTCTACTAGCATTATTACCGCAGGATCGGTGCGAGGAAATGTCATATTACTACACTCAGCACAGCGCCTCGCATGGCCCGCCTGAACAGATTTGCTTGTACTACCGCACTTGCCGCAGTGCTGATGCGTTACATGCCAGTAAACCAATGCTTTAGCTAATGCTTGAATTGATGCATCTAAGGCGGTTAAATTGGGTGTTATCTCGCGAAGATTCTGCCACTGCCCATGGTTAAGTAATTCGGCTTGGGTCGAAAAGCGCAACCTTTCAAAATCTACCGCAAACAACGATCTAACCCTTGTAGACTCTAATGATTTAGCCCCTTGAATCAAATATTCTTTATCCAAGTTTCCTTTGCCCAAGTAAATGCAACTATCGATAGATAAAAAATCGAGTTGTGATTTGCGTAAATACACTGGCGTAAACATATCATCATGAGAAAAAAGGCTCATACCGTCATTAATAATACAAAACAAGGTGTCTTGATGAGTAAATTCTGACGCTAACCAGCGTTTATTTTTACGTTGATTACTGCATCGATCTAGCGGCATATTAGCGTACATCATACTCATACATTATCCTTTTTAATTTGGCTAGCCCATTGCAGCGACCATTCCCCAAGAGGAGACATTATTGAAAATAATTCTTGTCCTGTTACCGTTAATTGATAACCATTTGGCGTTGAATCAACTAGTTTTAACGCTTTTAATTCTTTTAAACGTGTGTTTAATAAGCTTGGCGAAATTTGCTCACAGCGCCGTTGTAACTCTCTAAATGTTGCACTTCCTTTACTTAACTGCCACACAATACCCAAAGCCCACGTACGACCAAGCAAGTCGAGTAGCGCCATAATAGGCTTGCCCGTTTTAGAACCTCTAACTTGTTCACCTGGCATAGGTAGCGACATAAATCCTCCTTAATAATCAATATAACGATGCTACAATATTAGTAGCGTTATTGCTAGTAGCCAGTGCTGATAGCGTAAATAGGAACAGATAAATAGCTATGGGCTCTAGTCAATTCAAACATTAATCATTTTATTTGGTTAATAACGTTTTTTAAATGCTAACATTTGCCCTCAGCATTTAAATCAAACTAAATAAAAACAGACGATTAATCCCCCTGAATAATGACTAAGCAAGGAACAGTGTGTGATTTCAAAAAAAGTAAGAGAGCTATTTGTTTCATTAATGGAAGCATCAGATGATTCTCCCGTTTCCTATGATGTTGAAACTGAAGAATATAGTGGTTTTTTCAATAGCGCAGTAGTTGATAAATATATTCAATTAGGTGCATTAGAACTTGTTGAAGGCGAAAGTGGCACAACAACCATTTTACTCAATAACAGAGATGATTTTTTAAGCTCGTTTGCTGCTGGCGCAAGAGAAGCCAATAATGGTAGCGATCAATCGTATGCTGACTATAACGCAAATCCGTTTGCATTTTCCGTAGGCTATGAGCATTTCTATCAAATAGCCAAGAAAAAGCGGCCAGTAAGTGGCTACCTATGCCATGGTTTTGAAAGAGAAGATACCGGGTTAATACACCAACAATAATTCTAACCTGAGGATGGCGATTTTATTTATCAACAAGTTGACTTATATTAGCAACAGCAATTACCTTTACGCGTTATTGAGCATGCCTGTGCAGTTGGCTCAGATCGATTTCACCTGCGCCAACTATTCAGGGAAACCACTGAATCCCTTGGCGTTTAAACCAGCCTTAAGCCAACTTGCTTCTTCTGATGTGAACATATTCGCTTGTGGCTTTAAATCAGGCAGCTCATTCAATGAACCCGCAGGTATAATTAATGTTGTTTTACCTTTGTTTATGAAAGGAAGCCCAGAGCCACAAATGGAGCAGAACGATTTTGAGAACCCTCTAGTCGGGTGATCATACACTGCAACGTTGTGCTTACCTTTAAGCCATTCAATATTTTTAGGCGCAGTTAAAATGTTCGAGGCAAATGCTGAACCGGTTAGCTGCTGACACTGCTTACAATGACATTGATAAAAAGCTTTAAATTCGTTTTTGACCGAAAATTGTACTGCACCGCAGAGACATCCGCCTGTTAATCTTAGTTTCATAATTTTACAACCCTCTATTTTGTATTTGTAAATTCAAGTGTAAATTTGTCAATTTTTATCACCATCTCAACTAGGAAAAATGCATTAATCATAACACTGTTTTCTGGGCTACTTGTTCAAAATATTGTGGACAAAACAGAGTGAATACAGTCTTTTTGAATCAATTCAATTTTGTAGCCATCAGGGTCTTTTACAAACGCGATTATTTCATCGCTACCTGCTAGCTGACCTGCTTCACGCACAATGTTACCACCTAATGCTTTTATCTGAACACATGCGGTGTAACAATCGTCGACGCCAATCGCAATATGACCAAAGGCATTACCCAATTCATATTTATTAACGCCGTAGTTATAGGTTAACTCTAATACACAAGTTTGAGACTCTTTTGCATAACCTAAAAAGGTCAAAGAAAAACCTTGATCAGGTCGATCGAAAGTTCTGAGTACGTGCATACCCAATATTTTGGAATAAAATTCGATTGATTTTTCAAGGTTAGATACTCTCAACATCGTATGAAGTATTCGATTCATCGAGAAAACCTCCAGTTAATTGACTAAATAAAATTATCGCTAGCCCTACTATTTTATAGAAGCTAGCGGTCTCTATGATCATTGGTTTACACTTTACAAATTTCACCACTGTAACGTACTAGTCCTTCCATATTATTCAAATCGACTAAGCCGTAACTTTTGAAATTACCCCCGTAGCCTTTGAAGGTACCAGTAGTGGATCCTTTCTCAATGGAGTAATCAATTTCAATCATAAAATTACCCACTTTACCTGGTACTGCCGTTAACTCAGCATGATCTACCGTGTGAAATGAACCGCCAGTATTGTTTAAAAAATAGTGATTCAAATCCATTTCTAAGCCACTCTTGGTTTCTCTCTGAGCGGTAATTGTGCCACTTGCCGCACTGACACTGCCAATTAATGCTGCGGTAATTCTCACCGTACCATCAGCTTGAGGAGAGAATGTTGGCATTGCCATCCCCCCAATTGGCTTACATGTTTTTTGACTCGCAAAGGTACTTGTTGAAACGATAACTAATAAACTTACAGTGGCTATTTTTTTAAACATAAATTTCTCTTTTTTAACGTTAAATTATTGTGGATAACACCGAAGGTTTACTTGTGTTCACCGTATTTATCGATGTCTTTTATAATAATTTCTTTCCCTTTCATGCTGATAATACCAATTAGTAAGGGAATAATATTACAGACCAAAACAGTCACAATACCTATTATCCTTTTGAAATTTCTGCTCCTATTTCTTCATTGGTCATCGCGATGCCATTAAAATTCCATGAGCCATCTACCGTATGAATAACATTCGAGTAAATATGTTCTATCGGCTGTTTTCCACCAGATAGCGCTCTGATAATTTCGGTTGCCTCGCCAAAATGAGCCAATTGAATATCTCTTGAAGCAAAAGCAAATGAAGGTACCTTCCACTCCATCCAAACGCCTGAGAATTCTTCTCCACCCGAAAAAGTAGAGTTTTTAGGCCGTACTGAAACATGTGCCGTTATATTAGGCGTCATCACCGTATTACCTAATAGGCCGTGATGTTTAAGCATTGAGTTAGTGATTTTTTCAACCGCTTCTTTTTCAGAACCAGCAGGGATAACGCCTTCAGTGAGAGTCAGTGTTAATGGCATAGTGTTCTCCGTTAATTATTAAGTAAATTGTTAAGTTAATTGTTAGTGATCAATCGACGTTACTTTTAGGCAATGTCAGCTTTAATTAAAAATATAGTGATCGTTATATTTTGTAGTTGTCATTATGTTATATAGTGATCGTTATATTGTCAATGTTTAATATAACGATTGATATATTTTTATTTAGAACACAGTTATAATCTGTATATTCTCAGGGGGTGGATATTTACATGACGAAAGTAAGTAAAAAGCAAGAAACGAGAAAACGTATTATCAACGCAGCAAGCCAAGCTTTCCGAAGCAATGGTTATGCGGGCATTGGTGTTGATGGTATTGCTAAAGAGGCAGGCGTTACGTCAGGTGCCTTTTATGCCCACCTAGGTTCGAAAGAAGGCGTATTTGAAGCGGCATTGTCGATAGGTCTTGATGAAGTAATTACTGCTATTCCTGAATTTCAACGTCTACATGGAAAGCAATGGCTTGTGGCTTTTTCAGATTATTATCTAAGCCAACCCCATCGGGAAAACCTTTCATGTGACTGTGCAATAACAAGCCTTTCACCCGAAGTTGTGCGTACTAGGCCTAAATTACAAAGTATCTATGAATACAAAATGAAAGAGATAGTTGAGCTTATGGCTCAAGGACTTGAGGGTGATTCGCAAGAAGAATGCCTATCTAAGGCATGGGCATTATTATGCCTTTTAATTGGAGGACTTACGACAGCCAGAGCAGTAGCTTCTATTAAAACGGCAGATCAAATTGCTATCTCTATTACAAATGTAGCAATCAGTATTGCAGGGAATATCAAAGAATCTGTGGACTCAACGTCGATGAAGTAACCACTTTGGAACGAAATAACCTATCAACATTGCCAAGTAGTAACATCGGTTAAAGTTATTTTTTATATTAAATTGTTTATATTAAATTTTATCAGTAATTTTGGAGCAAATTATGTGGCGTTTTGCTTTACTTATTGGTTTTAGTTGTTCAGTAGTTCTTAATGTTTATTTTTTTATGGAGTTAAATATTCGTACCATCGAAAACAAATTCCAGAAAGAAGCGAGTGTACATCTGCAGCAACGTGCAACGCATACGAAAAAAGATGAAGTTCAAGACAAAAAAAAGAACAAAGAAAAAGATAATTACAGTGATATTGAGGGTACTCAAAGCGCTCAAAAATCAGCTGATAGCGTTAAGGCAGCTATTAACGCGAAAGACTATTTTAATGCGAGTTATTTAATTAATATCTTAGCTAATGATCATAAAACTGAATTATCCGAGGTAAGGCTATTTTGGTTATATGCAACACAGGCGCTAATTCAGCAAAAATTGTTTACTCATGCTGAAAATTCAATCAGTGCTTATTTATTATTCCAGAGCGATGATAGCGACTTTCTTTATCAACAAGTTGACTTATATTGGCAACAGCAATTGCCTTTACTGGCTATTAGGTATGCCTATGAAATGCAATATCATGTATTTAATGAGGTTGAAAATATTGCTGCAGTTAACTTTGCAAGACAGCTTGTTCAACAACAAGTTGATGTGTTTATCACTAATAATTTATGGCTAGAACTTAGAAGCTTGATTGAAGAGGTGCTTTTATTTGATTCACAAAACCCTAACTTACAATGGATGTTGGTTCGCGCACAATATCAGTTAGGCCAATTTGAATATGCACGCAAGACTATTGACCCTTTGCTAAACCAGCCTAATTATAAAATAAAAGCGCGGGCGCTATTAGCAAAAATTGAAGCCGCTTTAAGAGATCCGCAAAGTATTCCGCTAAGTCGTCAAGGCGAACACTTTATTGTGCAAGCTGTCATGAATGATACGTTTAAAGTATCGTTAATGTTAGATACTGGCGCTAGTATTTCATTATTATCTGAGCGGGCATTTGAAGCATTAAGTCGGTATTCAGAAGTGGTTTATGTTAAAGATTTACAACTGAACACGGCCGGGGGCATAGTCACAACCAGTATTTATCAAGTAGACCAATTCACTATACAAGGTTATACCATTAACGACTTTATTTTTGCGGTAAGTCCCTACGTAAGTGAGGGCAACGATGGTTTATTGGGAATGAATTTTTTAAGCGCGTTTGATTTTTACATTGACCAAAATAATAATTTATTAATCTTAAAAAACAAATAGATAAAGCAATATCACGCCGTGCGCGACTTAAACACATATCACATGCTCAAGTTGTAACGGCTTATTATTTAGCTTAACGTTAGCAAGCATACCGAACCCATGAGCTAGCATTTTCGGACTAAATCGGCCTACCAACGTCCAACTTTTTCTAGCCCACATTTTATTCATATTAAATTGTCCCGTTAATTGACCTATAACTGTTTCAACTAACCGACGCGTTTTATTGAGAAAAGTGCGCTCTGCTTTGGGTAACGGATCAGTCATATTATGTCGAACGGGTGTTTCCAATGTAATGTCTTGTTCATCGCGTAAATCTTTCTTTAACGACGCTGACAAATCCCCTTTATCACCTAACAATAACGTTGAATGTATGCCTCTGGTTAATATCCCAAACCGCCTCTCTTTCGCTACCTGCTGCTTCTTTAAAGGTGAAGCTAGTGATGTTTCCTTGGCTATCAACAAGTAAGTGTCCTTTGAAACCGTAATAGGTTTCCGATTTACTCGCGCAACATCCATAGCCAGTTTCACCTTTAAAGTTTTGACTCTTCTTTGCCCGTTTGAAATGTGGCGTAGTTATTGGGAAACTATCGACAATATGACAAACAGAATTTTACTTATATTTACTACTCAATCGTACTTGAAGTAGCTGTTTTACACGCCATAAATTAGCGGCTTGCTTAGCAAAACTTGACCGTGAAGAAAGTTTAGGAAACCATGATTGCCAATGAGTTTTGAAGTATTTCCATATCCCTTTATCGGTATCGAATGAAATAAACTCACCAACAATCTCCATGGTGATAACCTCAATGTCGTTTAAAGCGGGTTCGAACCCGCGTTTTCTAATGTTAGTTTCACCTAAAATTTCAATATGATTTTCATCTACCCAACAATAAATCCAGATGATAAACTCTTCTAAGGGCATGTTCTAAATCGCTTTATAATGTTTTTTTTGCGATTACTATATAAAGTTAGAACATGCCTTTTTCAACCTTTATCACGAAATTTTAAAGTCGCGCACGGCGTTATATTAAGAAAGAGTGTGGCTTGCACAGCGTTTCATTTTGCTACGATGATGGCGTTGACGAAAGACAGTTGCCCGATAATAAAGCGCATTTAAAATGCCTCATTGGCGAAACAAAAGAGTCATTGACGAGTAAAATAGTTGGTTTAGACCGTGGTGTAGCTGTACTAGTACATGCAGGGTATAAGGTGTTTGACTTTACTAAAGAGCAAAAGCAATCAACGACTAAATCACAGCGATATATCAAGCGATTGTAACGCAGATTATCAAAGCAAACTAAAGGCGCTAATCGCAGAAATAAAACAAAGTATTGCGAAGCACCATGCTAAATGCAGCTTACACAAGTCAGGAGTGCGCTAATTACGATCACACTCAGCCAGCTAACAGGCGCTCCCAAAGTGAGTTCGTTTGTGTTAGTTGTGAATATCCTGATAATGCGGATAAAAACGCATCTAATGTGATAGCAAAAAGAGCAATTAACTTAATAGTAGACTCTGGAACGGAGTTGTCTAAGCGGGGTGTACTTCGTTTGGTTAATGGGCGCGGAAGTAAACATAAGACCTGCAAGCGTAGCGAGCAGGCATCTACTAATGTAACGTTAAAAAAGATTAATCAAGCAGCGAAAGTTGCTTGATTTGAAGCTCGGTTATTTATGGTCGCAGTAGTTCACGGTATTACAACTCACAATACTTGTTTAGAAAAAAAATAGTCGTATTCATCGCTGGAAAAAACATTTGGTATATTGGGTAAAACTAAGTACTATTGTTTACTCGTATAATTATTACTCTGTAAAGGTAATATTGATTTTTTCAATAACGGCTAAATCAATATTACTCATGTCATCAATACTTTTTTGTAATTTATATGCTGTTTTTGTTGCGCCATTTTTTTCTGCAAAAGTAATAACATCATCACCATTACACATAACTTTTAAGGCAACAGTCTTATACTGTAAACGGTAAGATTTTATTGCATATTTCAATTTAAATATTTTATTGCTTTGAGCTGCTTTACATACCTCAACTAATGCTGTGTCCATATATGTCATAGTAGTTGCCTGACTTGTTAAGCTAAAAGCTAATGCAGGAACAGCTGTGGCTAATGCGATAAGAGTTGTTTTAATTGTAGTCATGGTATTCTCCAAATGTTGTAGTTTACAAAACACTAATTGTTTCGCTAATTTTTATAATTATTTTCTTCTTTGTAATTAGACTATTACAAGTGCTGTGCCAACCTTGAAAATAATTTTATTTCATTGATAATTAAGGGGTTTTGTTTTTCTTGAGAATGAACCACAATATTACGATATAATATGCCGTACGACTAAAATGTTTAATTGACCACTTTGTAGTTAAATTGACCATGGACATATATAGGACTACAAATACTTTAATGAGGGAGTGTTGAATTCGGGCATATTGAAGTGTTTAAATGTTTTAACGTAGTTTTGGATGTAATTGTAACATTTACATGTTGTACATATTTTGACCCATTATTTTTTTTTGCTTAATCCTACAGAGCAGGCAGTATAATTAACATGTTATCAAACCACCCAATAAGCTAGGCTTAACTTACTCTAAGTCAGTTTGGTGGTTGTCATGCCTAAACCTCGTTCTCAACAAATTAGTTTATTGGATACGCAGTCTTGTGTGCCCAGAGTTCAGCACTAGCATGGAATGCTTTAATGAACCACGAGTCTACCTGAAATACATGAATAATGCGGCAGGAGCCAAAGTATTTATGGCACTATCTGGTTGTGCAGATAGTTGAGTTTGAGCGGCAGTGACTTATTGTATGCTAATAAGGTGATGTAACTCGCTGACAACGGGGAGTGAGGCGAATTCGTTACGCCAACAGGCTTCTCTAAACTGAGTATTGGACGGATGAAGAACATGAACCGATTAACCCGCATCTAAGGGCTGAAGTGTCGCCACTACCTACACGAATTAACAGGTAGTATTATGCTGTAATATTGTGAATAGGACGGACAATATTACCAATTAACAAGTTGTACATACTTGTCAATAGATAAACGTTTATATCACAATTCTGCGTTTAAGCATTATCACCTTACAGAAAGATAAGGTCAAAGACTGCGATCGGCATCCACCCCAATATGTTTGAGTTCAGGTAGGTAAACTGGGGAAGGTTTATTTGGATGATAAGGGAGCACGACCCCGATGACAAATAAGCTGGCGGAGCGCTCGTAGTAGTTTGAGATGGGGAAAGCCCATTACATGGCGAAGGGGCACAGTTTAATTGATTTGCGTAAGCAAATTACCTGACCTTAATGAGGTGAAGACCTTTGATAATCAGCGAACTGCAACGTAAATTAGCAATATGGACAGCAGGAGACAAAACTCGTCGAGTTAGTCGACTGCTGCGCCTTATCAGTCACCACGAATGGTTATACCAAGCGGCTCAAATAACGCTATCCTCTAAAGGCGCTAAAACGCCTGGCGTGGATGGAATAACTAAAGTTCATTTACAGACTAATCTGTATACTTACCTAAGTGAAATCAGTGATGATTTACGCTCAGGTCATTATCAGCCGATGCCTGCCAGAAGACTTTATATTCCAAAAGCAAATGGAAAGCAACGGCCCCTCGGCATACCAACCTTGAGAGACAGAATAGTACAACGTGCCATGCTCATGGCAATGGAGCCAATATGGGAAAATGATTTTCATTCATTATCTTATGGTTTCAGACCTGAGCGGAGCGTCCACCACGCCATTAGAACGGTAAAGTTACAATTAACCGATGGAAAGACGTCGCGTGGGCGTTGGGTAGTTGAAGGAGATCTATCAAGCTATTTTGATACGGTTCACCATAAACTGCTGATGAAATGTGTACGTAAGCGTATTAGTTGCCAACGATTTAATAACTTACTTTGGCAATTTATACAAGCAGGACACATTGAGCGTAATTTATTCTGTGCAACAACCAAAGGCGTACCTCAAGGTGGCGTGATTTCTCCAATCCTGTCAAACATCATGCTCAACGAGTTTGATCAGTATTTGGATAAATTTTATTTAGGTAAGAAAGTCAAGAAAGACCGATGCAACTGGAACAGTAGCATCAAAGATAAGCGTCCCATTGCTTCAAAGGAGAATAGGCAGTGGAAACCTGCTGTTTCTTATTGTCGTTATGCTGATGATTTCTTAGTGATAATCAAAGGTAATAAACAACAAGCAGAGGTTATACGTGATCAATGTCGTGACTTTCTAGAAGGTAAACTAAAACTTACGCTGAATATGGAGAAAACACATATTACCCATGTCAATGATGGGTTTATATTTCTTGGGCATAGGATCATTCGAAAACGTGGTTCAAAAGGTAATATGCGCGTGGTGACGGGTATCCCTAATGGTAAAGCGAAAGCTTTTTCTCACTCATTAAGCCGAGTTTTATCAGGAGATCATAGTTGTAGCAAGATAGACAAAGTTGAACAACTCAGCCGTAAACTCAAGGGTTGGGCACAATTTTATCGTCATACTGATTTCACCGCTAAAGTTTACAATAAAATAGATCGTATTGTTTTTTGGAAGCTTGCAAAGTGGTTGGCTAAGAAATACCGATGTACCATTAAATCGCTAATGATTAAATGGATCAAACGTCCGACACCAAATCAGGCTAAGACTTGGGTGCTATTTGGTAAAAGCAATAGTGGTAATTTATGTGGAGTCTCACTATTTAGATTGGTGAGTAGCCCTAAATTACCATTTCGTTGGCGATTACCTGAATCAAATCCTTATCTTAGAGATGAAATTAGAAACACTTTTACGTCTCGTTATAATGATGTTGCAATGGCTGTTAGCCACAATTAAGCGGAGAGCCGTATGCGCTGAAAG
>TARA_R110001583_G_scaffold168228_1_pt1 | contig 12195 bp, 6 predicted proteins | sample TARA_R110001583 | Tara Oceans TARA_R110001583 (sample SAMEA4398432) | marine metagenome | biome: Polar Biome; feature: [MES] marine water layer (ENVO:01000295) within the mesopelagic zone...; material: water (ENVO:00002006), including particulate matter (ENVO:01000060) such as...... | reverse complement strand
AGACAAAACGAGATTGGGTGGCTACGAAGAGTTGGAGAAAATCGATCCATTATATGGTGGGTAGATAAACCAGATTTAGGTGAAGGGGATTTACAAATTGGTGGTAGTTTATCTGAGATAGGGTACTTATTTAGCACCAATAGAAAAGGAGAAGAAGTATACAACGGTTTTGATTTTGGAGACGAAATGCTTATTGATAATAATGCCCTAGATAAAATACTAGGAGATGGTTCTTCAGAACAAATACAGTTAATACTTGCAGATCCAAGATTTCAAGCTGCAATAAAAGAAAAAGAAAAAGACAAAGACCAAAGAGCAGAAAATTAAATGGCTGTAGACAGAGATAATTATGATGCTGTTTTAGAGTCTTTAAAGGGGCGCACTAATTTAGCCGAAGTTGAATTACCCAAAACTTTAGGTGAAAAGTTTGGAGCTGGAGTTAGCTCCGGGATGTTAGGGCTTGAAGCAGGGGTTAGTTTAGCAGATGCAGCCTTTCAACAATTAACAGGTGACACTTACGAACGGGATCAAGCACTAGACCGAGCTGCTCGCAAACAAGCAATATCTGCAGACTATTTAAAAGGGCTAGAAACGTTTGAAGAATTTTTAGACGAACCCGATGCACAAGGTTTTGTAGATCAATTAGCTATTAGTACTGGAGAATTTTTACCTTCCGCTATAGCTAGTATAAGCTTGGCGCTATTAGGAGCTGCTACTGGTGGGGTAGCTTTTGGGGCTGCTGCTGGAGTAGGTAGGTTGGCTTTATCTACAACAGCCCAAAAAGGGGCTAAAAAAATATTAAGAGAGGCTTTTGAATCAAGAGCAAAGAAGCTTGTAAAAAAACAAGGTGTTTGGGATGATTTAACTAAAGACGGATACACAATCTTACAGACCTTAAAAGGGCGTCCTGGGTTTGCCCGTAGTACAAGAGTTGGAGGACTTGCTGGTGCATATTCACAAGAAGGCACACAAGGTACTGGTACTACGTACGGTGAATTTGTAGGGCAAGATATGAAAGGTAGCAGAGAAGCCGCCATTAGTGCCGCTGTAGGATTTGGGCCTTATGCTGCTGTGGGTATAGGTTCGGAAGTTATAGGTACTGGGCTGGTAATAGCTCCTTTTTTAAAGAGCCTACAAAAAATTGCAGCAAAAAAAGCAAAAACAGCAGTAGCAGGGTCTGGTTATGCTTCTTTAGCAAAAGAAATAGGGAAAGGGTTTGCTAAAGGGTCTGCAGTAGGTTTTGCAGGTGGTGCAGTTTCAGAAGGAACGGCCGAAGGTTTGCAACAATCTATGACAATAGCTCAAAAGTTTGCTATTGATGGTGATTACACAACAGAACAAGCAAAGTTAGAAGCACTAGAAGCTATTTTTAAAGGTTTTTTTGGTGGTGGTATATTAGGTGGGGCTGGCAGAGGAACTATTCAAGCTGCTAGTGATGGGTATTCGTCTGTAAATTCAACCCTAGAAAAAACAAGAAGCTTAGTAAAAGATGCTTTAGAAGAAGGGGTTCAAGAAGGTCAAGAAGTTTTAGAGAAAGAAAAGAAAGAAAGAGATTTTAAAAAACTCAAAAAACTTTTCCAAAACAAGAAAAAAAATAAAATACCTGGCACTAATGTAGAGACAGAAAATATAGATACTCCTATCCCTAACTTAGAAAACCCACCTCGTGGTACAGACGGTATTAATTCTGAGGGGCTGGCAGAACAAACACCTGAATCTTCTAGTGATTTATTAGCACAATTAAAAGTTATGGCTAGTGGGAAAAACCCTAAAAAAGCCGTATGGTTAAGCAAAAACAGTCCTACTTTTACACAAGCACAAATAACAAAAGCTTTAAAAGATAAAAAATTCTTTTCAGGTGTTGTAGAAAACGCGGGTACTATTGTAGCTTTAGATGAAACTATAGTTAATGACGTAGTACAAGATAACGCTAGCCCAGAGTCTTTAGCAATTGCATTAGGTTATTCTGAAACAAGAAATGCTACGCATGACAGAGCTATTTTAGTAGAAACAGCAGAGGGCAATGAAATCCATTCTGAAACTACTAATGAATTTAATGCTCCGGCTGTAATAAATAAACTAGAACAAGCTTTTAAAAATGAGCCTGGTGTAGAAGTAATTGGCGCATTATCTTTTGAAGATATAATAGAAGATAGAAAAGAAAGAGTTATAGATGAATATGATTTACAGGTGCAACAAACTGTAGACGCCTTTGCAGAGGGAACACCAGAAAACGCAGCACAAATATTAGAAAGACACAAAACAAATGTTTCTGTGCTTTTAAAATTAAGAGAATTAATCCCAGGAAACACACAAATTAAAAAACCTTCTAAACTTTCTAAATCTTCCCCCGAAGGGTTTATAGAAGTTTCTTTCCAAGAAGAAATAGACTCAATGCTTATGCCTTTGCTGCAAGAGTATTATGAACAGCTTTCTGAAGAACTAGGAGTTCCTATAACAAAAACCCCTATAAATAAAGTAATAGCAGCAGCAAAAAAAGAAAATGCAAAACTACGAGAAGTCCAAGGAGAAAAATCTTCTCGGTTTGCGGGCGAAAGTAATGAAGACTTAGAAACTAAAGCCGCTACGTCCGAAGATACTTTATCCTCACAATTGGATAAAACAGAAGATGACACTTTAGAAGCTACAGCAGCTTCAGAAGCACTTAATATTCGAGAGCCAGACCCAAATAGACTTATAATTATTGGAAAAAATAAAAAGGGAGAGGGGTGGCTTGCTTACGATGGAGATCATGGAAGACAAACTAAAGAAGAGGAAGAAGCAAAAATAGCAGAAGCCACACAAGAATTATTAGAACAATTTGATAGGGATGGAGACACTGTAGGAAGAATTAAATTTTTAGCCGATAGTTATACTTTAGAAACTTTAAATTTTAGTTACCCTTTAGCGCTTTTAAAAACGTTGCGCTTGGCTATGAAACAAAACCCTTCTGCTGAATATGAAATAGTAGAACGACAAAGACAAGAAATAAACAAACAAAAATATAAATTAAAATTTAAGCTGCCTTATGATTTAGCAAAATCAATGGGATATGGTATAGAACGAATGGAATTTGTTATTGCTACACGTAGACCAGAAGAAGAAATTTTAGTAAATGAGAACTCCGAAGGGGAAGAAGTAAGTTTAGTAACTATTAAAAAATATATTACTAAAGTTGTAGCAAACGGTTTAGCTTCAAAAGAAGACTTTAGAGGCGGTGGGTTTTTTATACAAAGACCAAAAGACAAAAGCCCTAAAGCTATAAACATGATGGGAATGCTATGGGAAGCCAAAGCAGCAGTAACTGCTGAAGGGACATACGTTGAAGGAGACCAAAAAATGGCTTTTAGGGCTTTTGAACTTATTTTAGCTGTTGGTTCAGAACTGGGTTACGACTTTTTTATTAATGTTAAAAGAGGAAAAAAGATTGAGAAAGTATCTTTAAGTGAAGCAAGCTCAAAAGATTTAAGAACCTCACCTTCTTATCTTTATAAAAAAGGTGATTATAAATTAACTTTTAGTGAGTTTTTAAGAAACCAATTTAGAAACCAAGATAATACGTTCGATGATTATGCAACTGCTGGAGCCGCTCTTATAGAAGGTATTGTAGATATACAACTGCCGTTTGAACGTGAAAAAGCGCGTGCTGAACTGGAAAAAGAAGAAGAAAAAAAAGCTAAAAAGAGGTCACCAAAACAAGCATCTTTGCCAGGAATGGAACAAAATGAAGGGGCGAATGAAGTTTTTGAACGTGAAGTAGAAAGGCGAGCAACAAAAAATATTGAAGCCGACATAATAAAAAAAGTAAAAGAGGGGCACAAAACTGAAACGGGTGACATAGTCACAGGTCTTGAGTCTTTAGATCCTACTATTAATTTTATAACAAGCGAGTCTCCTGTAAATACTAGACGGCTAAACGGGCGCCTTCAAATTATCCCCCGCACAAAATATAATCAAAGCGGGCTATTTAGGGAAACAACTCTTAGTAGTAAAGAGCAACAAAAAAAAGCAAACGAAGCCCAAGCAGAGAAACTAAACAACTTTAAAACACAAAAGATTTCTAAGCCTACAGTAGAACAATTAACTAATAGGGCTGATTTTAGGGTGGATCCTAGTGGACGTACTGAACCTCTAAAACGTGCAAAGAACCCTTTATCTGAGGCATATGCTAAAGTTAAAGTTAAAGCTAACGATAAAAGATGGGATGGTAGGTTACCTTATAACCCTGCAATTATGTTTGGGTTTGATTTAATAATTGATAATTTAGTTAGCCAAGCAAAAGAAGCCAATGTTGACTTAGGCCCGCACGAAAGGTCTTTTGAGGGTGACAATGCTTCTTTGTTTCAATTTAATGATGATAGTATAGAGACGCGTGACCCAAATGATGATGACGTTGCTGTTTTTGGGCGTGCTAGTGTAGCAGCACTACTTAATAGAGAGGGTGCTTCTGATATACAAGATAAATCATACTTTGATATTAATAGAGAACAAAATGATACTAAACCAGATCAGTATAAAAGCAGTAACAGGAGAGAAGCAAAAGGCACTATAGAAATGAGTAGTGATTTTAGAAAAAATTATGCTGTATTAACTGAGGGTATATTACAAACAATTAAAAAGTTTAATTTTTTTGGGCAAAAAGCTAACGTACATTTTATTACTTATAATGATTTAAAACATAGAACGGAGGATGCTAAAGTTTTAAGTAATAATAACGAAATGAAATTATTACTTAAAAAAGCACTTAAAGAAAAAGAAGCCTTTGATACCAGAGCACAGGGTGAATCAAGTTTTCGTGGTGGTAAAACTTTAAGATTAGCCGGCAAAGAAAATAAGAAAGGCGAATTTACTGCTAGTAATGAGTATGTAATAATTATAGATACTGATTACACCTGGAAGTTGGGAGCTGGAAAACAAAGATCAGCTACAGACACAGCCGCTGCGCTAGCAACTATAGCCCACGAAATGGCGCATGTTGTGCAACTTAATTATTTAGATGATTTACATTTTAAACCAGGAATTAGAAAAGCCCTTTACAAAGAGTTTTTAAAAGTTAGGGACAGTAAGTCTGCCTATAGTGAGACAAACGGGTTTGAAGAATGGTTTGCTGATCAAACTGCTATATGGCTCATTAATTACGCGCAAGATGGTAGAAAATGGAAAGCCTCTGATTCCCCCTATAGAAGTTATTTTTTAAGAATTGCTAAAAACATTGTAAAAATATGGAGCACTTTATTAGATAAAGATACTAGTGGTATTTTAAAACGAGTTAATGTGACTGCCCCTAATGTGGTTTTTGACCAGTGGATAAAAAGCGTTACTACGGCACCAAAAAACACTGCAAGTTTTCAGCGATCACAGGGCCAATTAAGTTGGGACCAAAAACAACTTGCTTTAGATATAGTGTCTGACGTTTTAAAGAAAACAGTAGATAAAAAGACATATACAGTTGCGTTTAAAAAAATAGGGCAAACAGTTACAAAACTTTTAAATGATAGTCCAGATAGCATGGAACTGGTTAATAGGGTAATTAGAACTGCTCCTGGAGTAATTAAAGCTTATGGTTCGCGTGCAATGGCATTAGCTCTTGGTGGGCAGGCCGTGTCTACTGAAACAAAAGGGCTTTCTTGGACCCAAGGCAGCTCACAGCTACAAGCACAGTTTGAAAATAGAATTTCTAAAATTGTTGGTGTAGAAGATAGATTTCGTTTGCGCTCAGTAAAATTAACTGATGAACAAAACGAAGCTTTTTATTATGCTGAAGATGAAACTATAAGTGATGATGAAATTAAAAAATTAAGCCCAATAGGTTATGAGTTAAGAAAATACTTAAGAGAGTTTTATGATAATTATTTAGGGAGAATAAATCCAAAAACTAATAAGCCTTATATGGACATAGGATTATTAAAAACAAATACTAGAGATGGTGGGACAGCTAGTTACTTTACAAGAAGTTTAAACATAAGAGAGCTATATGGTAATCCAACAAAACGCGCGTTATTTGAAAAGTACACAGTTCAGCTGATTAATAATAATAGTTTCTTAGTAGAAAAAGTTGATAAAGACACAAAAAAAGTAAAATTTGTTAAACCAAATTTAACTAGGTTAGTAAAAAACAAAGAAGGGGAAGAAGAAAGAATAAAAATTACAGTGGAAGAATACGCTGAAGAGTATGTAAACAGCATATTAAGACTAGACCAAAATGACGCAAGTTTTGAGCGTATTATGGATGACAAACAGAAAGATGAGCTTTTAGCTAATATTGGTTTAGGGATGAAGTCTAGTCTTGCTAGAACTTTGGCTTATAGAAGAATACCTGATATAGAAGGGGTGGAAGACGAAAACCGAAATGTTATTATAAGAGATTATGGGTATCCTACAGCGATACTAAGACAACTTGGGCTTCTTGAAAATCCAGTTACTGCAGTTTTAGGTTATGGTAGACAGGCCAGTAAAAGATTTAATTTAGAATTAATTGGTGGAGAAGATTTTTTAAATGAAGAAATTAATAAATCTGCTGAAAGATATCGACCATTAATGAAAAAAGCAGTAAGAGCTATACTTGGTAAAGTAGACAGCCCCATGAGCCCTCTTTTTAGGCAAATTAATAGTTGGGGTTTATTTTCAAATATAGTAACTACTCTTACTTTTTCTGTACTTGCTTCTTTTCCAGATTTTGCGGGCCCGTTTTTACGAAGTAGAGAACTTAGCAGTTTTAAAGTTGGTGCCGGTTTATTAAAAGAATACGCAACAGACCCTAGTAGAAGATTAGAATTTATACAATTTGCTATGGATATAGGCGCGGTAACTCAAGATGCTATGGCGGATTTGTTAATGAATGCTGCCGAAATGGATTATATGAATGACTTTACTAAAAAAGGGACAGAGTGGTTTTTTAGAGCTATTTTATTAGAAAGCTTTACTAAATTTACCCGTGTTTTTGCTGCAAATATGGGTAAAGCCTTTATAACTTCTTTAGCTCAAAATACAGAGATGGATCCAAAACAAAAAAAGAGATATTTAGAAGAACTAAACCTAACAGAAAAAGATGTACTAACATGGTTAAATACTGATAAACAAGATTTAACTACCCCAGCAGGAATTAAAGTAGCTGCGGGTATATATACATTTGTTGATGAATCTATTATTAGACCCAATTCATCACAAAGACCTATGTGGGCTAGTAATCCTTATTTTGCTTTAGTTTGGCAACTTAAAGGTTTTTTCTATGCTTATGGTAAAACTATAATGGGTGGGCAAGGTAGAGAAATGTATAACCGTTATAAAGAAGCTGGTATGGGGGCTGCTGCAATGCCGTTTGCTATGATGGCATTAACTATTTTACCGCTTACTATGCTAGGTTTAGAAGTGAGAGAATATATTAAATTAATGTTCGCTACAGTACTTCCAGGAGCAGAAGCGTTTGGTGAAAAAGAATATTTAAAAACTAATAATATGCCTTGGGATAGCTATATGTATGAAATTTTTGATAGGAGTGGTGTTGCAGGACCTTTCGGCTTATTATTACCTTTAGTTCCTGGGCATGAGTTTGGGGGCCCATTTGAAAAAGGGGCTAGTATACTTGGACCAACATCAGATAAAGTATTTGATCTGTTTAAATATGGACCAACAGACTCCCGTTTTTGGAAAGAACAAGCCCCATTGTATGGGCAAATTTGGTAAATTTTAATTAGGAAAGAGATATGGCATATTCAACAACAATAAAACTAGTAACTGGAGATACTTATCCAGAGCTTACTTTTAATCTTAAAGACAGTAATACTGCGGCTAGTGGGGCTACGCTAGACGAAGAAGATTCATCTACATGGCAAGCTGTTAACTTAACTGGGGACTCTGTAAGACTCAGAGTGCGTGAGTTAGGTTCAACAACTATAACTTCTACACTTAACGCTTTATTAACAAATGCTTCTGCTGGTACTTGTGCTGTGTTGTTTACAACAAGTACTTTTCCAACAGCGGGTACGTATGAAGGAGAGATTGAACATACAGATGCTTCTGGAAAAATACAAACGGTCCAAGATTTAATTAAGTTCGTAGTAAGATCTGATTTTGACTAATGGCTACAAGACAGACACCAATACGAAAAACCACTAAAGGCAAAGGCGCTAATTATCGCCCTACTAAAAGTGGCGCAGGTATGACTAAGAAAGGTGTAGCTGCTCATAATAGAGCCAATCCAGGATCTAAACTTAAAACCGCTGTAACAGGTAAAGTAAAACCCGGCAGTAAAGCAGCGAACCGACGTAAATCTTATTGTGCGAGGTCTGCGGGTCAGCTTAAGAAAAGCTCTGCTAAAACTAGAAATGACCCTAATTCAAGAATTAGACAAGCTCGTAAAAGGTGGAAGTGTAAGTAATGGCATTTAAGGCTGTAGTTTCCCATGTAGATCTGAAAGCTGTTATTCAGCTTTTAAATTTAAATGTTGTAGTTGACTATAGAAATTTAACAGCGTCAGAAATATTAATAGATTCTTATACCCTTAACTTATGGTTCCTTGCAGACATAGATTTATTTGATGTAGGCACAAGTAATTACAGAGCAAGATTTGTACTTAGTGAAGCACAAGCTTTTTCTACAGGTAAAATATTAACAGAGGCCTATCAACTAGTAGAAGTAGCCGCGTTAAGCACGACTAAGGGGTTCTCTGAATCTGTATCTCTCGCAGAAACTAATGTATTTAACTTAGGTAAAACTTTAACTGAAACCCCTTCATTATCAGATGCCACCACATTAAGTACAGGCAAATTACTAGCTGAAACATACAGTATGGCAGATAGTGAAACACTTATTTTTGGTAAAAAACCAGCAGATTCATTTTCTGCAGCAGATAGTGAAGTACTTAATTTTGGTAAAAGCCTTTCAGATGCCCCCACAATGTCAGAGTCACTTACTAGAGTAGTGGCTTATGTCAGATCAATTTCGGATTCTTACGCGCTCGATGACACAGCAAGCGCGTCAGATGACCTGAGCACCGATTCAGGTCTTAATAAAAATAATGTTGTGGGTGTGTCCGATTCATTGGCTTATGCTATGGGTTGGGTAGACACGCTTGCGGATTCTTTTTCATTGCCAGAAACTACTGCGTTGGCGTTTAGTAAAGCTCTTACTGAAACTCCTACGATATCAGAGTCTTTAGCAAAAAGTTTTAGTACTTCTTTTGCAGATAGTACTACAATTAGTGAATCAATATTGGTAGAATTAATAACAGGCACGGGCTCCAGGCTGAATCAGTCTAATTTTAATGCTTTTGCCTTAAATTCATAATTATAATTATAGAGGAAAAATAATGTCAAATGTAGATGAACAACTAACCATGACGGGACATTTACAAATTCGTTTGAATGACGAACTTGTACGTGATGTGCCCAACCTAGTAGTTACTGCGGGTAAAGGTTTTGTTGCAACTAGAATGATTGGTACCGGTGCTGGTGTCATGAGTCATATGGAAGTTGGAACAGGAACCACTGACCCAGCAGCAGGTAATACTACTTTAGAATCTGCGGTAAGTAGTAGTAGAACAGCATTCACTAGTTCTGCGGCTGTTTCAGGCGCGGTAGTTACTTATATAACTGCTTTCGCTGCGGGTACAGGTACGGGTGCTTTAACAGAGGCTGGTATTTTTAATGCTAGTTCTGGTGGTACTATGTTGTGCAGAACCGAATTTTCGGTTGTAAATAAAGGCGCAGCAGACACCATGACAATAACTTGGACAGTAACTGTTAGTTAATAGTAGGAAGTAACATAAATGGGCGTAAAATTTACAAACAACGCCGCAACGACTCTTGCAGCGGGCATAAATAATAGCGTTACTTCTATAACAGTAGCGAGCAGTTCTACGTTTCCATCTATTAGTGGGAGCAATTATTTTTATGCTACTTTTGATGACCTAACAAATAATGAGGTTGTTAAAGTTACAGCTGTTTCAGGTACTACTTGGACAGTTGTTCGAGCACAAGATGATACTTCGGCTAGAGCTTTTAGTTCAGGTGACACTGTTGAATTGCGGCTTAATGTTGCTCTCTTAGAGGATGCTCTAGGGGATGCGGCTACGTTTGCTCGAGACGCTTTTACAGGAGATGGAAGTGATACAACTTTTACTTTATCTCAAACAGCAGTTAGTGAAAATAACCTAATTGTTTTTATAGAAGGTATATTCCAAACACAAAGTACTTACAGCCTTAGTGGTACTACTTTAACTTTTTCTACAGCCCCTGCAAATTCTAGAGAGATTATTGTTTATTCTACGCAGGCTTTATCTGCAGGAACTGTTGCTACTGCATCAATTATAGATGCAAATATAACTACAGCAAAACTAGCTGATGATGCTGTCACAGTTGCTAAAATGGCTGTTAACTCAATTGACTCAGATCAATATGTAGATGGTTCTATAGACACAGCCCATATTGCAGCGGATGCTGTAACAGCCGCTAAGCTTGCAGACAATGCTGTAGTAACAGCAAATATAGCTGCTGCTAATGTTACTACTGCAAAAATAGCAGATGATCAAATTACGCTAGCTAAAATGGCTGGCCTTGCCCGTGGAAAAATAATATATGGTGATAGTAGTGGTAACCCTGCTGCTTTAGCTCTAGGTTCAAATGGTCAGGTTCTTAAATCAGATGGTACGGATATAGCTTGGGCAGCAGACACAGATACTGCGCTTACTTCTGAAGAAGTACAAGATATAGCGGGCGCCATGTTTACTAGTAATACTGAAACAGGTATTGCAGCTACTTATCAAGACGCAGATGGCACGATAGATCTAGTGGTAGGAACACTTAACCAAGATACTACTGGAACAGCAGCTACAGTTACAGGCGCAGCTCAAACTGCAATTACAAGTTTAGGTACTCTTACTGCACTTACAGTAGATGACATTACTATTAATGGTTCTACTATTTCAGATGCAAGTAATTTCACGCTAGACGTAGAAGGTGACATTAATTTTGATGCTAATGGCTCAGATATAACTCTTTTAGATGGTGGGACAGAATTTGGAAGGTTTAAACAAGTTAGTAGTGGTATGAGAATAGCTACAACAGCTTCTGATGCCGATATGACTTTTTATGGAAATGATGGTGGTTCAGAGTTTACTGCTCTGACTCTTGATATGTCATCAGCAGGTGCAGCTACTTTTAATAGTGATCTATACGTTCCATCAAGCATAATCCACACAGGCGACACAGACACCAATATAGCGTTTGACGCCAATACAATTAATTTTACAACTGGTAATGTTGCAGGATTGCAAATAGTTAATGGTGTGAACTACATGGCGGGTTCACCAACACTACCAAGCGGAAGTGCTGAACGCTCTTATATTTATCATAAAAACGTAGGTAACACATCTTTACATATTGGTAATCAATATGGAAATGACGCCGCCGCAATTCATTTTGAGACTGCGAATACCGTAAGAGCATCAATAATGGGTTCGGGCGGTTTAACCTTCAACGGAGACACAGCAGCAGCCAATGCCTTAGACGATTACGAAGAAGGTACATGGACACCTGCTCTTGATAATATAACAACAAACTCATCAACCATGTACGGTATATATACAAAGATTGGAAGAATAGTTCATATACACGCAAAAATTGATGTAACAGTAGCTTCATTACCAGGTGCCCAATTTCAGATAAGCGGCTTACCCTATGCAGCTACAAATACAAGTGATACGGGACAAAGAGCAATTATAGCTGTAGGAGGAGATTCTTTAAATCTAGGTGCATCTGCACCTAACGCACATTTCCAAACAAATGGTAGTACATTGCAAGGAGTATTGTGGAATGGGAGTAACAATACAGCGGCACACACTTATAACGGTGGCGACGGCAACTCGTTTCAGCTACACATACACGGACATTACACAACTTAACAATAATTATGTCTATCGGAGATAGGCACGGACAAGGAGAAAAAAAATGGCAATAACAAAAGAACTAATAGAAGATAAAATAGAAATTGTTGGAGAATATAAAACAATACAAATAAGAACAGCTACTGTTATCAAAGAAGATGGTACAGAGCTTACAAGATCTTTTCATAGGCGTACATTAGATTGCGTATCATCTGGAAAAGATGGAGATACTTGGACTCATACTGATACAGATGTATCTGGAGAGTCAGCAGAAGTTCAAGGCATTGCAGCCGCTGTATGGACAGATGCAGTTA
>TARA_R110001583_G_scaffold175692_1_pt1 | contig 12204 bp, 11 predicted proteins | sample TARA_R110001583 | Tara Oceans TARA_R110001583 (sample SAMEA4398432) | marine metagenome | biome: Polar Biome; feature: [MES] marine water layer (ENVO:01000295) within the mesopelagic zone...; material: water (ENVO:00002006), including particulate matter (ENVO:01000060) such... | reverse complement strand
GCCTCTGCTCCGTGTTTTGCAGAGGCGAATCTCTTATACTGTGGCTTCCGTATGTATTAGATGGCCACTTTTCTTATGAATCCGCGCGCGTTACGTTACCTAACGGCCTACTCTGCTGACGTCCAGCATCAGGCCAGCGAGCTTCTTGCGGCCAATAAGCTTGGCGAAATCATCAAAAAACGGCACCCAGACAAACATACCCTTTCTTCTGCAAACTTGCTCTATGCCTACGCTCAAGAAATTAAAAATGAGTACCTGCGCTCATCTCCGCCCATTAGCAAAGTCATATACGACGATAAAATTCATGTGGTCGATCACGCACTTGGTTTGCATACTTTTATAAGCCGTATTCAAGGCAATAAACTAAAAGCCAAACATGAAATCCGCATATCCACATTGTTTCGCAACACGCCGGAAGCCTTTTTACGCATGATTATTGTTCACGAATTGGCGCATTTACGCGAAAAGGATCATAACAAGGCATTTTATAAACTTTGCCAATATATGGAGCCGAACTACTTTCAACTCGAATTAGATGTGCGACTCTACTTGTGTCACAAAGAACAATATGGCGACTTGTGGTGATTGGTTATTGCGCCTGAGTTGTCGCTAAAAAGCGCCGAACGCAAGCCTCACAGATACAAGCCCTACCTTGCAATTCATCCGGTAATGAATCAATAAGCGCCTGCGGTACTGATAAATCTGCTGCCATACACCAACATGTCGACTTTCCAGCCTCAACACCACAAGCATTTGAGGTTTTACATAAAGGACATAAAGCAGGATCAATATTGGGCGTCGGCATCGACTATTTCCTATCATAAAAATGCCCGCCTAAGCGGGCAAATCAAACCTAGATAACCAACAAAAGGCTACTGCACTTGGCCGATTAAATCGAGATCAACCATAGCCGATGTTTTATAGGCAGGCATCGTAGCATGAAGTAAGCGAACGACATCGCTGTGATCAATGAAAGACCGCTCTACACCACCAAGATAGGCATAGATCAATTTAACTTCAGTCTCGCCGCCAACTGTCATCTCTACACCTTGGCTCTCACAGATTTCTTGCTTAACCGTTATGAGGTCATCGAACTGCAATTGCCCTTCCGTATTGGCCAGCGCCAATAAGCGATCTAACGTGAACTGACGTTGGCTATCACTCACGCTTGTACCACCAAATTCGAACGTCAAACCACAATCATGCGACAGCAACGAACCGGCTTCATGTAAGCGAGATAAATCTAATTTGCCTAGATTCCACTGAGCAATACTTGCCAATGTGATGATGCTTCCACAACTGCCCTTATCGCAGCCAAACACCTCTGCAGCTTCCGATGCCAAACCGGTTTTTACCTTAAGCGACGTAGCTTCGCCATCTTCAGCATTATCGTATAACCCAGAACGCTTCAACATACGTTGAAATGGACACAAGATATCTGTGTTCTCCGCACGAGTACTTTCAGGACCAACTTCAGGGAATAGCGACACTAACTCTTCACTCGACAATACATCACCGCCACAACCGACTAATAAAGTTGAGCAAGCAAATACGGCAGCAAGCAATAACTTACGGATAAGTAAAATCATACTAGAGATTCCTTTCAATTTATTATTTATAAGATCGCTCTCCACGTCTTATTAAAGAGCGAGAATCACAATAGGTTTAGTCACCATACGAGCCAACAAAGCTGGCTTAATAAGCCACAGAGCCGTAAGTATCAAGATACTCAATAATTGACACTGTCATGAACCTTGACATAACCTCAAGTAACTAACGAACTCAAGGGACATAAGATGTTCAGGAACCCAATAGGCATCAGTATATTGGCATTTTTTAGCGCATTTTATACGCTAACAGGCTATACAGCTGAAAGTGAGAACATCGAACAGAAAACCATTACTTGGGTGAAAAATGATGCCCCGCCTTTTTATATTGCCAAAGGTAATTGCCAGAATGGCTTTGGCGACCAAATACAAACCATAATCGAACGAAACTTACCTGAGTATCATCATCGAACTTTTCTCGTTCCACTCAGCCGACTGGAACATACATGGGCAGAATACAGCCCATTGTGCTTTGCAACCATGATCTACGAAACCCCAATAAACGATCAATATATCCTTTCTAGCCCCAACGCTATGTATATGCCGCACGGTATCATAACGACGAATAAATTTGCCGAAAGTTTGCCAATTAATGCTGATGGAACTGTATCTTTAGAAGACCTTATTAGTGAGCATAAAGTTTCGCTCGGTCATATAGCAGGAAGAACCTACAGCACTAAAATCGACAAGTTATTAACCAAGTATAACGACAACGTCGTACTCAACACCCGTTCCGGTTCAACGGAAACCGAAGGCGTCCTTACCATGTTAAGCGAAGGACGTTTTGATATTCTTATCGAATATGAGTTTGTGCTGAACCACTATGTGGATGAAGGTGATTATCCAAATCAATTACGTTTTATTCCGATAAAAGAAACACGAGGTGACTACATACTGGGGGCTATCGGTTGCACCAATTCAGCAGAAGGAAAAATGGCTATAAAATCCATCAATACCATACTGGACCATGTTCTACATTCCCGCGGCTATCGCCGAGCGGTGGCTGACTGGCTTGTACCAGTCGGAGACGAAGTACATTACTGGACCGCCTTCGATAAAGTCTTAGAGGAATCATTGGGGAAAGAATACCAACCCAAATCTAAATAAAATAATCACTCTTAATCAAATAATAAGAAATTAATAATCACCCCGAATACATATCTCGTTAGAAAACGGCTGAAGATCGGTTAAATATGGCCGCGACTAATCGTGTCGCCAGCCTAGCCACAATTCTTTTGCCGAGTAAGTCATCAGGGATTATCGATAAAAACGAATTCGCCAACTGACTTTTGTAACAGTATGGGTCGAAGATGTACCAAACCAAGACATATTTCCGCGTCTGTCTTCTCTAATCTAATCAAAAAGGTATCCTCTACCGGATGATTAAAAGCACCGATAAAGCGCAATCGTTGGCTGCCATTAGCTTGGCCATATAAGACCGAAAATAATAATAATGGATACAATATGACCACCAAAATTATTCTGGCATATGTTTTAGTTTTAATGTGCAACTCTGTTACTTGGGCTGCTGACGAATCATCACTTGGTAGTAATGATTCGTCCGCAAAGAATGCTAGGCTCGAAGCTACGGTAATGAATCAGAACATACCGTTAGAAAAGCGAATAAAAGCACTCAAGACGCTCTATAGTCACCTCACTAAAAATGGGCGCATTACACGACATATCTGCATCTGGGACCCTCTTGGAAAGTCTGGACCTATTGCCAATACAGTTGAAGATCAAGCGCTCAGATCGCTTCACTATGGAATGGATTTGGAAGTTTCCATTTTTAATAATGAACGAGAACTAGTTCAAAATTTCAAAACGGAAACGACCTGCGACGCCATTTTAATTCGTGGTGCAGTAGCGATGGAGTTTAATAAATTCTCAGGCACGATTGAGGCGGTCGGAGCATTGCCCGAACGTAAGCATTTACAGCTACTAATGCAGGTATTTACCAGCCCCAAAATGAACCGCTTTATGTCCGATGGACAATATACGGTCATGGGGGTTGCAACCATTGGTGGAAACTATGCATTTATGGATGATAAATCGTTTAAATCGCTATCCAGTATTAAAAACAAACGCGTTGCAGTTCAAACCGTCGAACCGGGAATGAGAGCACTGACTAAAAAGTTCGGCGCTGTTCCAGTGGAAGGCGACATGATGGCGAACGTGCAAAGCTATGCCGATAACAACGTCGTTTCTATGCTATCTCCTGCCATTGCTTATCTCGTTATGGGGAGTGGTCAAATCAGTTCTGACACCGGTGTATTACGCAATCCTATATCTCAGTCGACCATGCAGTTCATTGGTCGTTCCGAGTTATTTCCAGATCCTTTAGCACAAATGCTACGCGAAGATTTTCTATTAAAATTTGATAACTATTCCGCCCGTGTCGATAAGGAAATGGCTCTAGTTCCTGAAGATTTTTGGATAGAGACGTCTGATAGTGAGACCGAGAAATTAAGCGAAGCCACTCGTGAGGTACGAATAGCTTTGCGGGATGAGGGGTATTACGATGCAACGATGTTACGCATTGCTCGTAAGATTCGTTGTAAATTCAATCCTGAGCGCAGCGAGTTTATTAATTCAACGGAATAAAGAAGCCGCTAGGGCTTCTTTATTCTTAGTTTAAAAACTCATCGCGACGCCTAGCACGAAGCGGTCGGTGTTATTGAACTGGCCGAATTGGCCATCGATATCACCGTAAAAAGTATCAATACCGAACCAAGCGCGCAATTCATCACTAATCAAATATGACACCTTAGCGCGCACTTGCCCGTCTTGATCTTCGTCGCTATACAGCGAGAATAATTCTAGTTCTAGGGTTTCATTTAGCAGGAATCGGCGCAGCAATAAAGTATGCTGCATCCGCTGCCGGTTACGAACGATATCGCCATCGTAATCTAATAACTTACTTTGAAACCATTGATAACTGAGAAACCAATCGCTGAAACCACGGTAGTCTAATCCTACGACTGAGCTAACCTCTGGCGTATTGGCAATACCGTCATTTTGTAAATCGCTCCGCAATTGATAGGTGTCTGTACTGTAACCGACCTCCATTCGGACAACCCAATCACCAAATGCATTACTGGCAGTAGCCCCCAACAAATGATTCCTTTCATATACTGGCGACACCTCTAATTTACCCGCACGCAATCGCCGGTATATAACAGGGACATCTTGATAGTGACGCAGGTAATTAAAGGTTAAATCCCAACCCGCAAGAAACAGTCGATAACGAGCACCAACGTCTAATGCCGTATCAGGGCGCACAACCTTATTCACAACAACTGGAAAAGGCGCTGAATTCGCATCTGGACGATACTTAGAACTTGTCATGAAATAAGGTGTACCTGCGTCAGCCAAGTTACTGTATGTGGCATCAGGAATCAGCACCCACTGTAGGCTGGAGTCATCAGTAACATCAAATTCCGCGTTTAGCATCCACAGAGGAATACGGGAGTCCTCAACGTCATCTAAGTTGAACTCGCGCAAGTCTTGTGGATTAACGACATCCAACACTTTCAAGCCGTCTGCTTGCCCCCAAACCACTTGTTGCTTACCTAAACGCCAATAGCCCTTCCATGCTTCAAAATCGACGTAGGCTTCCGATATTTCGATCAATCCGTGACGATTCGCCCATAGAGGCCCATTACCTTTGGAATAATTGCGCTCATCAGGGTCATCAATATATAACTCGCTATCAATCGCCATTAAGAGCCTAGGAATAAAGGTATAACGAATGTCATTTGCGAGATTGCCGCCAATATCGAATTTAATAGCGACATCCACCTTCTGCAAATCCGAGTCTGCCTGGCCCAAAGCAAGTTCTGTTTCAACCTCTGAGCTTATGCTTGCATCGGCGAAAGCTATCGTTACCTGAGTCGACATACCGATCAAAATTAACAACTGAGAAAGAGCAGATTGAATGCTCATTGCAAGCCTCGCTCTAACGTTCGACGAGTAAATACTTCATCAGGTACTGCCGTACTGTAATCTACATTGTAAAATTCGAAGCGACTACTGTGTCCTGTTTTGTGATTAATGATATCTAGCTGATGCTTAGTCCATATACCGTCAACCTGAGAGATATTAGTCGCTGTATAGGTTTTTAAATAACGGTCTTTAATATCCCAATAATCACTCTTAACGATGATCCAGTTATCGGGATTCACCCAAATAACACTGCGCGAAAAACCTAATTCTTTGGCGATATCCTTCGACTTAGCTGTGACAGCGACCTTATACGTTTGTATTTTTTTTTCATTGATCTCGATTTCTTCCTCTCCTAAAGTTTGATAATCGAAATCCTGCTTTTCTATTTTTCCAGCTTTCTTCATGTCTTCATAGGTAAAATCAGTTCCTAAGAAATAATCACCGCGGTCCGAGGAAGATATGCGGCGTACCTTACGCAACGCCGGTAAATACAGCCACTGATCATCTTCTGCTTGCGAGTAATCGTAGGTCAGGAAACCCGTATCTTTTACATTCAATGGCTGTAGATAAAATAACAACGTGCGTTTCTCTTCACCAAAGTACTTCCGATAGGTAACAGCTTCGCGTTCGCGTACCTTTCCCGACTTATCCGTTAGAGTCATGCGTAAATCACTAATAGCATGCTCACCCTCAGGCACTTGATTAATGTAATCAACAATGGTGGCCCCGTCAGGTAGCTCATTTGCGACTGCTGTTTTAGGCTCAAATGTAAACGCAACAGCTAACACAAAACCGCTCGTAATCAACACACTCATTGTTTTTGCCAACGCTGCGCCATTACCACTGATTTCCTTAGCTAGCTGATGCTGGCGGTAAAGGAATGCCGGTTTAAATACCATGACTAATGCCGGTACGAGTAACAATGAAGCAATAAAGCTCATGGTGACTGACAACACGACGATAGTACCGAAGTTATTAAGTGGAACGACTTTAGAAATAATAAGTACGCCGAAGCCGAAGGCCACAGCCAAATAGTTAAATAATAAAGCTCGACCGGTACTTGCGTAGAGCTGACTCACCAATTCTTGCGGTGTAGGGATTGAGTCCTTAAACAAAGTTTTAAGACGGTCGATCGTGTGAATCGCGAAGTCGATACCTAAACCTATGGCCACGGAGGCAAACATAGATGTACCCACGCCTAAATCGATATCGCATATCACCATAGTGGCATATACCGCTAAGATAGATGTTAATACCGGCAATATTGCTAAGACACCTGCAATCAATGAACGGAATAACAGCACAGAAACCAATAACACAAAAGCCAAAGAAATAATCACACTCAGTAAGTGACTATTGCCAATGTCTTTAAGCCAGTGATAATTGAGATTAACTCGGCCCGTTAGTGTTGCACTAACATTCTCATCCGAAAAATTCTGCTGCAAATACGTTTCAAGCAGCTGAACCTGAGGTGCTGTGTCTACAAACGAAGCGGTATCTAAATAAAATCGCACATTTGCGAAACGGTAATCATAATCCGCCACATTCACAAAATCGGTTGGATCACTACTGGCGGAATACAACAACAAAAGCTGGGCGACTAGCTCTTTATTGCTAGGCAAAGCGTAAAAATTCTGACTGTCCTCATTTAGCGATTTATTCATCTGCTTTAAAAAATCGACCAATGACATTGAGCCATTAATATGAGGAAGCGACTCACCATACGCCTGCAATGCTTCGATTTTCGCCAGCACCTTAGGGTCAAATAAGCCTTCGTTCGTAACTGTTTCAATTACAACATCTAACGTATTAGTCCCCTGCATGTGGCGGTTGATGGCTTTATCAGCTTGATAAATGGCTTCGCTTGGATCAAAAGTTTCAATACGATCGTCATTGACTCGCAACTGCATGCTCAATACCAACCCAACCGAAGCAACCAGAGCAAATACCGCAACCGTACTCTTAGCATAACGTGTAGCCCAAGCACCTAAGCGCATCATTACGCGTGCGAAAATATCTTTACGGCTCGATTGCTCCAGTTCAATCCAGCGCTTGCTCACTTTAGGTTTAGTTAGCGTGATCACTGCAGGTAACACAAATAGCGAATACAACCACGCAACGGCGACGCCAAACGCTGTAAATAAACCAAAATATTCGAACGGAGGCATGTATGCAGAAATAAATAGTCCGAGGAATCCGGCTATCGTTGTTACTGTAGTAAGCGTGACAGGCCAAGCCATGGTTAACACAGCCTTCTCTATCGCGTCCCGAGCGGAATAATCCGGATGTTTAGCCTGTAATTCATAATATGTACTAAAAATATGAATAGAATCAGCCACTGCCATACCAATCAAAATAACCGGCATCGCATTAGTAATAACGAAAAAAGGAACGCCACTATGTCCCATTAAACCGACAGTCATCAGTACTGAAGCCGCGATCACTAAATTGCCCAATAACGCTGGGGCAAAACGACGGAATGCTACGAACAACATAATCGTAATTATCAAACCCGCTAATGGATTTAACCGACTAGCATCCTGATCAATATAATGCCCGAGATACCCTAAAACAGCGCCCTCGCCCGCGATGTAGACCTTCACGGAATTGGGCAACTCGACGTCATTAATGAGCGTACCCAGCTCCCGATACGTGTCCTCTGCCTTAGCTTCATCGTAAAGTTCAGCAATAATGAGCGTCATCGCGCCATCTTCTGCTACCAGTAGGCCGTTATAAAGTGGGAAATCCTGTACAGCTTGTCGGATGGCTTGCGGCCCGCCCTCATCGAGTAAATCTATAAACGGATAAACATCCATACCACTGCTATTCCCCACGATATTGTTTTCCGTGGACAAACTCATGGTGCGATCGTCGTTAATATTAGTAAGAGAATTCACTGTATTCGTCAGTTTGGTCACGAGTTCTAGCACTTGAGAATTATAAATTCCGTCGGGCCCCTGACCTTCAATAGCAATCACCACGGGATCACTAATACCAAACAAAGCACGTGCTTTGTTCTTATAGACAAGAGCCGGATTATCAGGCGCCAAAAAAGCATCTGCCCGAGTATCTTTAAACACCTTGGCTAATCCAGATGCCAAGAGCCCTAAACAAATAAGACCGATTAGCAGCGTTGATTTAGGGTATCTCACCCCGATCAATATGAAATTTTTCATTTCAGCTCCATTACATGCGTACACATGTTTATAAGTAAAATAACACGCGACATAGACGCGCAGTGATTATGGCGGTTAGATAACGTTCAAGATTTCAAATCAATCAATGCCTTAGCGGCACCGAGCAGTTGCTCTATCATGTCCGGCCCCAGCTTTTTTTGAACGCTGTCTTGAGCCTGCTGCCAGCATTCTTCCGCTTGCTTATAGAGGGCAGCGCCCTCTTTCGAGAGAGAACACAGCATGACTCGCCGATCTGCAGAATCAGCGACCCGATCGATATACCCTTCTCGAATAAGAGGTTTAAGGCTGCGCGTTAGCGTTGCTTGATCAACCAACAGTACTTTCTCTAAATCTTGCTGAGAACTGGTTTTCATGAACCATAGGGCACGTAAGACACTGAACTGAGTGATCTTTAGACCTAATCCACTCAAATGCGCGTTGTAGTGGCTCGTTAGAATCCTGTCGGCTTGGCGGAGCTGAAGATTAATACAAGGTTCAATGTGCATGATTACCCTACCCATGATTACATGGTAATCATTTATAGATGCATACGCATGCATTGTCAACAACGATTTGATGGCTGCCTAATCAGCACTAGGCAAGTTTAAAATTAGTTTCGCCCCCTCAATATAGTCATCATCTATTGATAAATATCCATTCTGCTTGCGTGCAAAATCGCTGCATAAGTTCAAGCCTAATCCGTAACCTGCCTCTCCTTGCGTGCCTTGACGACTAGTAATGTACTCACTGAATAACTCATTTCTTATATCAGCCGGTATCCCCTCGCCGGTATTCGCGATCATCAATCGAACCGCCCCATCAATATTTTGAGATTCGATATGCACACTCCCGTGCGGTGGCGTATATTTAATTGCGTTGGCTAATAGATTACGAATGATGGTTTTCGTTAGATTGGCATCGGCCATAGCCACCGATTTTTCATTTTGTTCGTATGTAATATGAATATTTTTTAAAACAAAACCATCCTTCATCCACTCCAATGTCTCTATTATCAGAGGATCTAACGGAGTCACTTTTAGTTCAACTTGTACGGCGCCTAATTGGCTACATGACCATTGCAACAGCTCATCTAGCAATTGATAAACCTTCAGCGATGACTCCAAAACACCATCTGCCATTTGCGCTAAATGTTGAGGACTGAGCTCACCCGCCTTTTTCTTTAATATTCTTGAAAGACCTAAGATGCCATTAAATGGCGAACGTAGATCATGTGATATAACCGCAAATAGCTGTTGCTGATTTTTATGCATACGCAGCAGATAACGGTTATGCAGTCTTAGCACCAATTGACTAATAACTTGCTTTGCTAACGTATCTAAAGCGAGTTGCTGTGTCTTATCTAGCTGCTTAGGCTCTACATCAATGACGCATAACGTACCAATGGCCAAGCCATTTTTACTTATTAGAGGAGCCCCTGCATAAAAGCGAATATCTGGAGCACCAGTAACAAGAGGATTATCGGCAAAGCGATCATCTTTTGACGCATCAGGGACTTCGAATATTTGATCCTGCAAGATTGCATGAGAACAAAAGGCGATATCTCTTGACGTTTCTTGAGCATCCAGACCGACGCGAGATTTAAACCACTGACGATCTCTATCAATGAGAGAGATCAACGAAATAGAAGTCCCACATATAACGCTCGCTAGCTGAGTGAGTTCATCAAATGCTTGTTCATCATCTGTATCCAAGACTTCGTATCGCAATAGTTCCTCTAAGCGTCGTGTCTCTTCTGGGGGCAGCGCTGCACTGATCATAATCCCTACTCCTCAAACAACTCAACTCAGCTGAGTCTAGACGATGGAGCACTATAGTGCCTAATAACGACGGAAAGTAACGACCACGACAAGGCGATTAATAAGTAATGACTGCTCATATACAAATGACAGAAGACAAAAGTAGACATATCAAGACAGTCAACTTGAATTAGATCGCGATCAAGCCGCTATCGATCAATCAAAAATTAGAAAGGACTAGGGCTCTGCCAATGGAATGGCTCATGACTAATAGGATGCTCAAAATACAAATCGCTGGCATGCAGTTGCAGCCTGTCCGCGATCTGCTGACTGTGATCATTGTTATACAAATCACAGCCAAGTATGGGATGCCCTATCAGCTGGCTATGAATCCGTAACTGATGTGTACGCCCAGTAACCGGAGAAAACTGCACTAGGCTGCGACGCGGTTGCTCTAGGCGCTGCAAAACCACGTAGTCGCTGATTGCTACCTTACCCGTGCTGTCGCATATTTTAACCCGAGGAAACTGAGTTTTATCCTTCGCTATCGCTGCGCAGATCTGCCCGTGATCTTCTGCGAGCCAACCATCCAACACGGCAATATAACGCTTGCGTACAGTACCAGCTTGAAACTGCTTATTGAGATGCTGCGCCGCCTGCGCATTCAAGCTCACGACCATAATGCCGGATGTACCAAAATCTAGTCGATGCGGTAATTTGGCATGAGGGAATGCAGGACTCATCCCCTCTTGGCCGTGGACTAACCGATAGTGCACGGAATCCCAATTCAGGGGATTTTTACCCGACAAACTCAGCAGACCACTCGGTTTGTTGATCAATAGAATATCGTCGTCCTGATACAAAATCTCAACAAAATCACTGCATGCAGGTGCCACGAAATCATCAACAAGGAAGTACTCTGGCGGCTCTTTAAGAGACATTTATTATTCTCTGATATCGGTTTTTATGGTCATTATGACGACGGTCTGCATTATACCCTCTTTAGTTATGACTTCCTCGACTGCATAACCAGGCTCAACATAACCGCCATGACCATAAACCACGTCTCCATTTGGAGCCGCGCTTCGATTTGATAAGAGCTAAATCCCATGCGATAGGAAAGCAGCAGGTAACGCACTATTTTTCAGACGAAACGTATAGTCAGATCCAACGTAATTAATTTTGTTGTTTATATATACTCGTTAACTCGCGTAATGTTTTCACTTCTTTTTCTAGATGCACCATATTACCGAGCAAACTTTCTATTTCTGTTATTTGTTCTCGAACTGTATTTCCAGCATCATAAGAGTTCTCAACGATAGAGCTTAATTGGCCATTAAAACCTTCGGTGCTGCACGCAATACGTTCCATTGCTTCCCCAGTGTTGAGGATCTCTTTTTGAATCGTATCAATTGACCCAGATACAGCATGAATAGTATCTCCCGTTTTATTCAGCGACTCTTGAGTTGTATGTGATAGATTACGAACCTCATCAGCAACAACAGCAAATCCCCGACCAGCCTCTCCTGCTCTAGCGGCTTCGATTGCGGCATTAAGTGCTAAAAGGTTCGTCTGATCGGCAATACCAGAAATTACGCTTATGAGACTCAAAATCTTTTGCGAATTATCACGAAGTTCTTCGACTCGTTCTTGCAGTACAGCTCGACCACCCGACTGAATCGCCCCTAGTTTCCTAGACACCCATTTGCTTCAAAAAAT
>TARA_R110001583_G_scaffold84101_3_pt1 | contig 12211 bp, 11 predicted proteins | sample TARA_R110001583 | Tara Oceans TARA_R110001583 (sample SAMEA4398432) | marine metagenome | biome: Polar Biome; feature: [MES] marine water layer (ENVO:01000295) within the mesopelagic zone...; material: water (ENVO:00002006), including particulate matter (ENVO:01000060) such as...... | reverse complement strand
GGCAAGTCGAGAAAGGGTCATCTCCTGCGTTATTGATTTCGACAAGAGAATAACTATTCTCTTCAATCAATGCCTTGTAGCCAACCCTTTCTCGTCTTGCTAAAATCCGCATCTTCAAGTGGAACGGGTATAAGTAATATTTATAAGGTAGAATGCTGAAGTGGCGGCTATGAAGTTTATTAAAAAATTTGATCATTATATTACTGCAATTTTTGTTATCACTATCGTTGTTATAATAGCGACTTCTTACTTTACCTTTAAAGAGTTTTTTAACGCAAGTAATCAAAAACAACAAGAAGTAGTTATGCCACTATTTTCATTAATCAATAGTGAGATAATTAGACCATTAACTGTTTCTCAATATATGGCAAACGATCCTTTTTTACTCGATTACATTGAACAAGAAACAATAGATAAAGAAGTTATCTTCAATTATCTAACTAGTGTTTCTAATCAGATAAATACGATGTCATTTATAGCGATAGAAAAACATCTATTACTTATTGATTCAAATAACAAGACCACGAGTTTATCTGGCAAAGGTGCTGAATGGTACTACCGCTTAAAAGCCATCGATAAAACAGAATTCACTGACTTTGGTGATGCAGATAACCCACACCTTTTTTTTGATGTGAAGATGTTTAACAAGCAGCAAGATTTTCTTGGTTTTATCGGTTTAGGTATAGATTTAGATCACTTTGCTAACAAATTTGCTAAATTTAAAAAAGACTATGGTTTTGAATTATATTTTGTTGATAGTAATAACGATGTAACGCTTAGTTCTGAGCAAATAATGCAAACAATGAGTCATCATAGAAAAGATGTCGTTACCAACATCAATGAACTCCCTTGGTATAAACAATACAGAAGTAAATATCAAGCCAACAACGATAACGGCGAAAACCAATACTTCTTTGAGCCTTCAAGCGGTGAATTAATTATTTCACAAATGCCATTAAAAGAACTTAATTGGCGAGTTTTTATTATTGCTCCGCCAGTCACGGATCAAAGTGTTTATTGGCAATTATTCATACAAAACCTTGTTATCTTTTTACTCGTTTCATTAGTGTTATATTATTTATTTACCTTATGTATAAGTAAATTTAGATCAGACTTAGTAAAAGATTCTGAAACAGATTACTTAACTCAATTACCCAACAGAAGCTTTATCCATTGGAAATATTCTCAATTAAGCGAGAAATATGATCATGTGAGTGTAGTGATTGCTGACATTGATAACTTCAAAATTCTCAATGATACATACGGCCATCTATTTGGTGATGATGTATTAAAAATAATAGCAACAAAATTAAGTGAAAATCTAAGAAATATTGATCTAGCTGGCCGTTGGGGTGGAGAAGAATTTATTTTGATATTACCTGATACTACCGCAAAACAAGCACAAGAAATAATAAATAGAATTAGGAAAAATATCGCTAAAATTCCTTTTACGTCTTCATCTACTAGTAAAAAATTTAATGTTACTGTTAGTTTTGGTATTAGTGACAGTAGCTTAAAAGGTATTACCTTAGAGAAAATATTAGCGAAGGCTGACCAAGCACTCTATAGTGCAAAAACTAATGGCAGAAACCAAGTTGTTGTTCATTTAGAGTAGTATTAGCCAAATAAAGTCATTAATCATCATTCGGTATTTGTTGTCACCGTAATGTTTTGTGACATAGACACACTTTGACCCGCCCCAAGCAATTGCCTTTGGGTATTTGCTGCTTCTAGGCAAATAAACTCTTGTTCGCCATTGTCATGAATATCAGCCATATTATTCGATAACTCAACACCTGGGTTCCAAAATACCCACTGTTTTGTGTTGGTCGTTTTAAGCTCGATAGTACGCTGCCAATCACTATCAACAACCCTCATGACTTCATTGCTATGATAAACCCTATCCACTTCATCAATGCCATTGGCTAACGTGGTAACTAAAGGTTTCGCGGTACAAACCTTACCTGTTAATTTATCATTAAAAGGAGCTTTAGCTAATTCAGATATAGTGGTATTTCTTGGGGCGCTAACCGAGAGGTAACTATGTAATGCACCGGTATAATAGGCATCATCCTTACTCAAATTTGTCATGGTGAGTACTTGGTTGAATGACTTTCCAAAAAATAGAACTTGCGTTAATCGGCATGCCAATGGCCACAAATCATTCATATTTTGTCCCTGCCAACTTAGACTAACTTCAACACCCTGTTCATTAATGTCAATGTTATCCACTTGCCATAATTGACACCGAGCAAAACCATGATTACCTGATTTATTTTCACTATCGTTTGGATGTACACCAAACCAAGGCCAACAAATAGGAATACCCCCACGGATCGCTTTTCCTTGCTCATACGCTGAATTTTTTGATAACCAAAACACCTCTCTTTCATCTGTTGGTTGCCAACTAATCACCTGTCCACCATACAAACTAATTTTAGCTTGCGTGTTTTTATGCTTAATGATTAACGTTGATAAATCGGAAGCTAATTTAACGTGTTGAACCTGACCAAAATTGTTTTTCATTACTGGAGACATTATATTACTCGTTATTATTAACTTTAAGTTAAGCTATTTAAGTTAAAGAATACATTACAAAAAAATAAAGATGTTTGAAAGCTTAAAAGCTTTTACCCAAGGATAAAAATACCGTACTTCTGCCACTTGAAGCGAAGCCTAAACCAAAAACTGCGGGGCCAAAGCTAGTATCAGTTCCTAAATATAAGCTACCTGAAGTAATCATATCACCCACTTTTACAGATTGGGTTAACGTCCAGACATTACCGGCTTCAACACTGGTGCCCACATATAGCGGCAAACTATCATCGCCAAATAATTCTTTACCTAAATCATATTGATAAACCACGGCAACAAAGGCTTTATGAGAACCGATCAACGCATCTTTTTGATAACCTGATAAATTTAAAAAACCGCCTAATTCAGTAACATGAACAGAGAAATCAGTTTTATTATCGACTGTTGCCAATGAAGCGATACCCACAAAGGCATGACTTTTAAAACTTAACGCACCACGCCAATCAAACGTAACTTCCACTGAGGTGTCTTTTGGCGCAATACCATCAAATTCTTGGTAATTATTATTTCGCCAGAAAACATTAAAAGAATATTTATTTCCTTGGGTAGGGAAATTCATACTGTTTAAATTATCATAATCAAAAGATAAATATCCCCCAAAAGAATCATAATCTAATGATGTTCCCTCAATATTATTAAAGGATAACTCGCCTTTTTGACCAATAATCCCCAAAGCTACAGCGCCATTATTGGTGTAGTTATAACCTAAGCCAATATTTGCGTTAAAATATTTATTGGTCAGCTCTGATCGATCATTCGTAGGCTCCCATTTATCTTGAGAGTACTCAACTCTTGCGCTGGCAAAATAATGCTGATTTTCTACTAAGGGCTGATAGAACTCACTAGCTAAGGTAGTCTCCCAACCTATTTTCACTTCATTAAGCCATTCGCCACCATAACGGGTGATATTGTTGTGGGTATAAGCAAAATCTAGCGCTACAATTGATCGATAAGAAAAATCAGTTTGTAAATTAAAGCCAAAACTTAAATAATCAGGCCCCCAACTCTTTTCCTGTGTTACCACTATCAATTTTCGCCCATTAGGTAAATCAACAAACTCAGCATCAACATGCTCAAATTCATTCAACGCATAAACTCTATCAATAGCTGATTGTAGCTGCTCTTTTGTGACAACGTCACCAATGGCTATAGCAAATTTTTCTTTAACAACAGCCGTACTAATTTGTGAGTGATTTTGGTATTCAATTTCAATAATAGGCTGTGTAAAACTATCAAACCAAGCACGTTTCTTTCTTTGCTTATCCTGCTGATACTGACGATATTTTTGATCACTTACCGATAATAACGTTAACTTTTCTTTCGCCATTAATGCCGATTTTTCACCTAAAACCAATGCTTCAGGCATTACAGCAAAATCAGTGGTGCTTAAATTATCAATTTCTGGTCGAATTAAAATATCTTGCGTTGATAAATACTTCATTTGAGCCAATGTAGTATTATTGGTCAAAATGGTTGATAACTGATTAAAAACATCAAGCGTATCGTTAATATTAGCTTTAGCTAGCAATGGCGAGCCAATATCTACCGCAATAACTATATCGGCCCCCATCGACTTCACCACATCAATAGGCATGTTATTAGCAATACCACCATCCACCAATAGTTGACCATCTATTGTCACCGGTTCAACCACCCCTGGAACTGCAGCCGAAGCCCGCATCGCTTTGGTAATACTTCCCCGATTAATAACCACAGCCTTTGCTGTCGCCAAGTTAGCTGCAATTGCTCGGTAGGGAATAGCTAAATCATCAAAACTATTAACCTTAGCGACAACATCGGTAGATAGTTTAAGTAACTTACCTGCTGATTGCCCTAATAACAAACCACTGGGTGCTTTTAACTGGCCATCACTATAGCCTAGACGAAAAGATATATTATATTGATCTCTATGGTTTTTATCTTTTAATGAGAGTAACTCTCGGGGAATAAAATCAGAATAACTTTCACCCCAAGGAAGGTTAAGCATTATTTTTTCAATTTGATCTGATTGATAACCTAACGCATATAAACCGCCGACATAGGCACCAATACTAGTGCCAACCACGTAATCAATTGGAATATTGTGCTGTTCAAGTACTTTTAATACACCTATATGAGCGGCACCTTTAGCGCCACCACCACTAAGAACTAAACCAATTTCAGGACGTTTTTCTGTTATATTTTCTGCATTAACAACAGAGGGAGAACAAAGAGAGAGGAGAATAATAGATAAGGAAATAGTGCGCATAAGTAATAAACATGAGTATTTGTGATAGTGATTTTACAAGATTATCCTATCAATACCATCATTATTTATAGCTGGAATAACTTACTTTTGGTTAGATTACCTATTCAGTAAACGAGTATAAAGTGATTGATATATCAAACGACTACTCTACTTCGCCCATGATTTTTAGCCTGATAAAGTAACTTATCCGCATTAGCAACGAATTCTTCAGCGGAAGAAAATGAGTCTTTTTTCCATTGACTAACACCGGTACTCACTGTTAGATCAATTTTATTTTCATCGATTACTACCTCAAGAATAAGCTAATTGCATTTCGCTAATTTCATCAGAGCCAAGAGTCTCCTTAAACTGTATGTTTTTATCGCCTTGGGCCATCTTATTTAATGCATTAGTTATATGCCTAATGGGATTAATAATACTATGTTTTAATATTAGCGAAAATAAAATAGTACTTCCCAAAAAAACAATTAGTAAAGCTAGGATTAAATAGTTATTTTTTTCTAATCGTTGACTTTCTAATGTTATTTTCCTCTTGAAACTATCAGTTAATTCATCTGTTAATTTTTTCAGTTCATCAATATCTGTCGACATTAAATAAAACCAATATTCTCTTGCACCGAAGGGGCTAATTTAGTTGTAAGTGATGTTGAAAAATTTGTGATCGCTTGATCCGTAATTAAACGTCTTGCCAATAATTGCTTGTTAAAATTTTTATAACGTGTACTTGTTAGCCCACTGGCAAGTCCTCGCTCAGCTTGAAGTGAATGGCTAATATGGCGATAATCTGTTTATGATCTTTGTCAATGGCATCAATACCAACACTCATCCCTTCATTCCAGATTAATTCTGTCATTTATTTGTCTAATATTTGAAATACCAAGCGTATTATAAAAAATAAAACTGTTATGGCACTACTATCGAATAAAATTTAAAGAAATATATCTTAGATCAAAAGTTTAAGTTTATTATAGTGAAAAAATCAACCTAAATACTCGGTAAAATAAAGGCTACCATGCCAACAGTAATATACGGACGTTCAACCAATTAACTAAGAAAAAATCCCCATCAAAACTATACTTCAAACGCGAAGAAATTGAGTAAGTAGAACGGGTATAAGCGCCTAATAACTATACCGTAAAGGTATGAACTAAAAAGTTTATTGAAGCATTAGACACTTATTAATCGAAAAATAATTTTAACTAAACTATTTGTTAGGGAGTTAAATTATTAAGCTGCTTTAACTAACGTTTGCAAATGAGCAATAACATCGTTTGACTCATATAACCATTGCACCTGACCATCAGATTTTTCTATACGTAAACAAGGTACTTTTCTTTTGCCCCCTTCACGAATAAGCTCTTCACGATAATCATTTTTTTGATTAATATTTCGCAATTCAATGTTCATGCCTTCACGCTTCATTGTACGACGCACTTTGACACAAAAAGGACAGCTAGGTAATTGATACAAACTTAAGCTTTTAGTTTTATCATCAACCTTCGCTTGCTCTGTTGCGCTTCTTTTTGGCGATGTAGGTGAAAATACAAAGTTCACAAGTAAGATAAGACGACCAATAGGCCAACGTATAAGGGACATAATCATAATTTTCACTTCTGTGTTTAGAGAATAACTCTTCGATCAAACGATCAAATTCGGTGGAGGATTTTAGCACAAAATGCCTAAAAACGCTTATATTATACGCGTCTATTTTTAGGTACAAAATTTAAAATAGAAACGGGTACTACTTTTTTCACTGGAAACTCTTCAAATTCTTTTCGCTTAATAACATGCCCTAATCGTGTCTCGATAGCACACAAATTTCTGAAGTTATCTTTTGCAACAAAAGAAATAGCCTCACCACTAGCGCCCGCACGACCCGTTCTGCCAATACGATGAATATAATCATCTACCTTATCCGGTAAGTCATAATTAACCACACGAGTAAGATCACCGATATCAAGACCACGAGCAGCGATGCCTGTGGCAACTAAAAATTTAATTTTACCTAATTTAAAATCTTTAAGGATTTGTTCACGAACTTCTTGCGTTCTTCCACCATGAATTGATTCAGCAGTGATACCGCGCTTTTCCAACTGGCTTACTAGCTTAGCTGCCCCATGCTTGGTTTCAATAAAAATAAGCGCTTGATGCCATTGCTGCTCTTTTATTAAATGACTAAGCAATGCCGATTTATTACCTTTGTCTACCGTAATTAACCATTGTTCAATTTTAGGTTTTGACACACTATTTTGAGCAATTGAAATTTCAACTGGATCAGTAATAGTCCTTCTAGCTAAAGAACCAACATCTTCAGAAATAGTGGCTGAAAAAAGTAAGTTTTGACGCTGCTTAGGTAAGCGCTCAATAATTTTATTAATATCCTCAATAAAACCCATATCAAGCATTCTATCGGCTTCATCAAGTACTAATACTTCAAGTTCATCAAAGTGCAGCGCACGTTGATGGGCCATATCTAATAGCCTACCTGGGGTGGCAACAATAATATCAACTCCCCAAATTAATCGTTGTTTCTGAGGCTGCGAGTCAGTGCCACCATACATCGCCATTGAGCTAAGTTCTAAGTTTTTACCATATTGACCAATACTGGCTTCAACTTGCACTGCCAACTCACGGGTAGGTACTAAAATTAGTGCACGAATACGCTTACCGCGAAGGGTATGTTGATTATGTTCAGCACTCAATTTTTGTAGAATTGGCAAAACAAAACTAGCCGTTTTACCCGTGCCGGTTTGAGCCGAAGCAATCAAATCTTTACCCGATAAAACAACAGGTATCGCTTTTTTTTGAATAGCCGTAGGCTCGCTATAAGCTAGGTCAGTTAGCGCGTCTAGAATTGGATCACATAATCCAAGTTTTGAAAATGACATTAAGTGTCTCAGGCAGTAGGTTAAAACAGAAGGTAGAAAAAAATTGAATTAGTGTGATAATTTAATTTTTAAGCCCTTTAAAAAGGTAGATAATACATCATCGCTACAGTCTCTATAGTGCTTATGATTTACACTCCTAAAAAACGAACTTAATTCATATTTTCCTAGACTCAACTCAGCCAATTCTAAAATAGAAATTACTTCATCCGCTTTTAGTGCTAAGGCTATTTTTACTTTATTAAAAATAATATTATTGCTCAACTCTTGTTCAGTTTCACGTTGAGGGCCATCTTTTGGGCCTCTTTTTTCAATAATAAGACCATTTAAAAAACTTGCAAACTCAACATCTAATAGTGGTTTATAGCTACTGTCATCTTTTTCTTTAAAGGTGTCAGCTAATTGCTCTGCAGTAATTAAGCCTTGCCCTAACTTAAATACAGAAAGGATTTTTTCATCATTAAAATCAAAAATGGTGCTGATACGACGAAGAAGATCATTATTTATCATTAAATTACCTAAAACTATTTGTTGTTATATAGTTATTTGTTGTATGGACGATTGTTTATTTCACCGCTTTAAAAGCTTTTGCAAGCATCAAAGCGTAATTGGTGTGTAGTATAACCGACTCTTATCAATATTTATCTACACTAAAGTTAAGATAAGCTATAATTTGATATTATTTGGTAATTAAATAGATATAAGAATATGAGAAACATACACCAGCCCCCTCAATGTAGCGAGATCTCACTTGGTAATGTTTATGTTATGACACATTCTTTTTTTTCTGATGTCATTAGAATTGGCTGCACGATTGAAGATCCTAAAACCTATGCGAAGACACTTTCAAAGAAAACACCGGGGGAATACACGCTAGCTTTTTCACTACAATGCTATAATCCATGTCAGGTAAAAAAACAAATACAAACGTATTTAAGCGCAGAAGAATACGTTAACGAATTTTATCAAGTCACAACGGATGTTGCAGAGCGTTTACTTAAAAGAGAGAGCTTAAGAATTCCCATGTTAAAAGCATGATGAGCTTTATAGCTTAATATATTTTGAATTTTTATTCATCATTGGACACTCATAGGTAAGCTGTTGATATATTTTATAGATTAAATCTTCTTGGTAGCTTTTTTTAACCGCTAAGTTAAGTTGCGATTGGATATTGTTAACACTAGAGTTTTTTGACAAATGCAACCACCACTCTTTTTCACCCAACACATAGGCATTGGTTAATATATTAACATCAACATTTTGCATTCTTAATTGATAATCTAAACCAACAACCGAGCCAACGACACCGTCAACACGCCCAAGTTTAAACATTTTAATTGCTTGCGCATAACTTTCCACTGGTACTTTAGGTAACGAGTTATCGTTATCAAATTTATTTTCAAAATGAGCAGAACGAATAACAGCAATTGCCTTTAAATTTGATAAGTCAGCATAGCTAGTAATCGAATTTTGGCTATTGACTAATACCACTACCTTAGATTTTGATACCGGCCCGATATAATCAACATGTTCGACTAGCGCTGAGTTTTTAAATATCAAAGCGATATCTAATTGCCCTGTTTTTAAGCTGTGTAATACTCTTGCGTAGGGATAAGGAACATAGTTAAAGAGTAAATTTGTCTGTGCAACAATTTGTGTAAAAGTGGTTATTGCAACGCCTTCACACAATTTATTATTGCCTGAAAAATAAAAAGGCGCAAAAGAAGGTGTACTGAAAGTTATTTCTTCCTGACCCAAAGCTAACGTTGGGAAAGATAAAAATAATAAAATAAAAATACGCTCTATTTTTAATAAGTTAATCATTAACCTGATCCCCTTATTGGCTTTTTTCAACATAAATGAAAATGGTTCCCCAAATGGTAATATTAGACTGCGTTCTTGATTTTAACAAGCACGTTGATATATTTAGCTTGTCGAAAGAATGCGGACGGTACAGGGAGTACCTTATACCAGTTTCATTAATTAGGTGATCTACTTTATACGGAGGAAAAGTTGCCAAATACAAGACATTTATTTTAATAACTAGTTGTTCAGGACATCTCCTGCATTATCTAATAAGCTAAATCCATGCAGCGTTAATTATTAAATAAATAACGAAGTAGTTGGTTATTTTAACTAGTAGAAATGATCACATAGTTAGTGAGATTGGTATTATTAAATAATGCAGGAGTAACTATTCTGAGAGTATTATCCTGCATTTTATTTAATCAATAGTGATATTTAGCTTATCGGTTGATATCAACAACCACACGGCCACGAACAGTACCTGCCAATAACGCTTCAGCCGTAGAAATCACTTCACTCAAACCTATTTCAGTAGAAATATCATCAAATACTTCTGGATCAAGAATATCAGCAAGACGTTCCCAAGCTTCAATGCGATCTGCAATAGGTCGCATCACACTATCAATACCCGCTAGTGTAACACCACGTAAAATGAATGGTGCAACTGAGGCAGGTAAATCCATACCTTGTGCTAAACCACAGGCTGCAACAGCGCCGCCATATTGCATGCTGGCACAAACATTCGCTAGTGTATGGCTTCCTGCAGAATCAATTGCGCCTGCCCAACGTTCTTTCGCTAATGGACGACCTGGTTCTGACAATAGTTTACGATCAAGGATATCTGAAGCACCTAATTTTTTAAGGTACTCAGCTTGATCTACTCTACCTGTTGAAGCAACAACGTTATAACCCAATTTTGCTAATATCGCGATTGAAAAGCTACCAACACCACCGTTAGCGCCCGTGACTAAAATTTCACCTTTATCAGGAGTAATGCCATTTTTTTCAAGTGCAATAACACAAAGCATCGCAGTATATCCTGCGGTGCCAATAGCCATTGCTTGACGTGGAGAAAATCCTTTAGGCAATGGAATTAACCATTCACTTTTTAAACGCGCTTTTTGGGCTAGACCACCACAGTGAGTTTCACCTACACCAAAACCGTTAAGTAGTACTTGATCGCCAACCTTAAATTTATCACTTTCACTGTGTTCAACCGTACCAACTAAATCAATACCCGGAACCATAGGAAATTTTCTGACTACAGGTCCTTTGCCAGTAATCGCTAGCGCATCTTTATAATTAATAGTGCTGTGCGAAACGTTGATGGTAACATCACCCTCAGGTAGTACGCTTTCATCAATATCTTTAACCGCTGATCGGTAACCTTGGTCATCTTTTTCAATTAAAATACCATTAAACATGTTGCTCTCCTGATTTAGACTGATCGTCTATAAATAGTAAAAAAAATTATCTCGTCTTTACCTAGGTAAGGCCGTGATAAAATGGTTAAAATAATTTTCTAATGGCTTAGTATCTTGTACCAGCTTTGTTCGACTAACTGCACCCTCCCAGCCAATCCAAAAACATTCGGCTAGTTGCTCACAATTTGCCGTCTTTGATATCTCACCTAGCAATTGTGCCGCTTTAAGGCAGTTTGCTACGCGCTGCTGCCAGCACAATAAGATATCAATTAATTGCGGTCTAAAGCTTTCGGGCAGTAACTCAACTTCTTGGCCAAGGTTACCCACTAAGCATCCTCGTTTAAATTGATGGCGGATCATGCCTATTTTGGCATCTTCCACAAAATTACTTATGCGTGTCAAAGGTGTATAAGATTCATCTGACAAACACACGTCTAACTTATTCGCAAAATACTTAGCATAGTTTTCAATAACAGCCTGACCAAATGCCTCTTTGCTAGCAAAATAATGGTAAAAAGAACCTTTGGGTACGCCAACTTTTTTCAATATCTGATCAACACCTGACGAGGCAAAGCCTTTTTCTGTCAATTGCTCCAAGCCGCTGCGAATTAATTCAGCTTTAGTATCATGATTTTCTCGCGATACTTTCGGTGGCCGACCACGACGTGGTTTTGTTATGGGTAAGTTCATACCTACATAATAGACCGATCGTCTATTTAATTGCAAGCCTATTTTAAAAAAGTATTGTAAATGCCGATTGTTGCTACGTTTACAATCAGAAATATACCTATTTTATTGAACGGGAATTTTCAAAGCTAATACAGATGTTCAAAACAAACGGAAATAAAAAACAAAAAGCCTGAATAATTGCTTATTCAGGCTTTTTTTAGTCGTTTTGCTAAAGCAAAATTGGCTTAAAAAGAAATTATCTTTTTGCCAATTTTTCTTTAATACGTGCTTTACGGCCAGATAGCTCGCGCAAGTAGTAAAGTTTAGCTTGACGAACATCGCCACGGCGTTTAACTACAATTGAGTCAACAATTGGGCTATGTGTCTGGAATACACGCTCTACACCAACACCGTTCGAAATTTTACGAACAGTGAACGCAGAATGTAAGCCACGGCTCTTAACAGCAATAACAACACCTTCAAATGCTTGAAGACGTGATTTTTCACCTTCAGTAACTTTTACTTGAACTACAACAGTATCGCCTGGGGCGTATGTTGGAAGATCTGTTTTCAATTGCTCTTGC
>TARA_R110001583_G_scaffold5933_3_pt1 | contig 12233 bp, 17 predicted proteins | sample TARA_R110001583 | Tara Oceans TARA_R110001583 (sample SAMEA4398432) | marine metagenome | biome: Polar Biome; feature: [MES] marine water layer (ENVO:01000295) within the mesopelagic zone...; material: water (ENVO:00002006), including particulate matter (ENVO:01000060) such as...... | reverse complement strand
TGCCTCTGGTGATCTTGATTTTCACAATCTCACTACCGATAGTTCTTGCAATGGGGATTCTGTAAAAGATAGCGACAAGAATATCCGTCGTGTATTCGGCTCTATTGAAGACTTCATGATCACATCCATGGCTTCACAAATGGATTCCTTGTCTTTTATCAAAGAAGGTTCAACCAAGCGTAAAGAGATCCTTGCAAAGTTTCTTGATCTCGAGATCTTTGATCAAAAGTTTAAACTGGCAAAGAAAGACTCTGCTGAAATAAATGCTCTTGTTAAGAGATTTAAAAATAAGAATCTTTCGACACAGTTGGTTATTAAGCAAGAAACTGTTGAAGAAATCAAAGATGATATTGATAGACAGACCGACCTATGCAAAAAACACACCAATAGATATGAAGAATTGAAGAGCGAGCTTGATAAGATAGAAGAAGACATCTCCTCAATACCCACAGAGATTGTTGATATCCATGAGATAGAGGATGAGATCGACAACCTTGTTTTAAAAACACAAAAAACAGAGGTAAAAATTGCTGCCAATAGTTCTCAGATCAAACAGAACCTCCCAGCAATAGACCAAACGATGGCTCTTTTGAGCTCCCTGAATGAAGATAAACTCATTCAATTACAGGAGGAGGCTCTTACTATCACAAAAAAACTCAAACCCTTTATAAGAGAAATGAGGGACCTTAAAGCAATAGAAAAGAGCACACTTAAGAAAATGAGTATGCTCCATAATCATGAGTATGACCCGGACTGCAAATATTGTTCCGATAACAAATTCGTCAAAGATGCCAACAAAGCCAAAGCGTATCTCCCAACTTTGGAAGAAGAGATTGATGAGGTAAAGAAAATAGTTGATGCTTACAATTTAAAATTGTTTTCTCTTGACCCTGATGGCCTTGAGGGAGAAATCAAAATAATAAAAGAACAGAGAGCAAAGAGAGATAGACTCCTTACTGAGAACAAGAACTTGGAGCTAAAGAACGAATCCTTTATCTCAAAGATTTCTCTGATGAAGAATCAAATAGGATCTTTAGAGACAAAGAGAGATGACTATAATAAAAATAGACTAGCAATAGAAAATTTATCATCACTTACGAGAGCAAAGTATGCTGTGCGGACAAAGATGCTTGAAGCTAAAGTGAGGAAAGAAAAGTGCGATAAGAAAATACAAAACTGTCTAATAGAATTAGGCTCAGTTAATCACTCCCTGAAGGTTGTTCGTTCTGAGAAGGCAGAACAAGATGCACTAGAAACGGAATGGATTGCTTATGACCTCTTCATGAGATGCATGCATTCCAACGGGATCGCTTACGAAGTCATCAAGCAAAAACTCCCTGTTATCAATGAAGAGATTCAAAAGTGCCTCTCGACAATTGTTGACTTCGAAGTCAATTTCGAGGAAGACGGTAAAAACCTTAATATCAACATCAAGCACCCTAAATACGAGTCTCGTCCAATCTCTATGGGTTCCGGAGCAGAAAAAACAATAGCAGCAATGGCGATCCGATTAGCTTTAACTTCTATTACGAATTTGCCAAAAAGCACACTATTTATAATGGATGAACCAGCTACTGCTCTTGACCAAGAACACATGGAAGGTTTTATTAGACTTTTGGAGATGATCAAAACAAAATTTAAAACTATTCTTTTAATATCTCATTTAGATGTTTTAAAGGACTGTGTTGATAAAACGATTGATATCCAAAAAGTAAACGGTTATGCAAAAGTTAATGCATAGGAAACAAGACGATGAATAAAAATGACTTTTTAAAATTAGGAGAAATAATGGAAAAAGAAATAGAGAAAGAGGCTTTGAAAGAGAAGCTATACTTAGACAATAAAAAGAAAGGTATACTCGATGCATTTCAAGAGAAAGTGGTTTCTCGTAAACTGCTTGTATTTATCTGCTCTACAGCATTGCTGTGGAATGCTCAGCTAGACCCTGAAACTTGGGGAATGATTGCTATGGTATATATCGGTGGACAAACTGTTGTTGACTTTGCAAAAATGTGGAGACACGGAGCTTAATATGATCTGGTGGTATAAAACAAGAAGTTGGATAATTGCTCATAAGAACTGGTTGATGCTCATGATCATGTTTCTTTTATCTTATCTTCTTGGAAAGAAAGCTAATAACAATTATCTTCAAATGGCCAAGATGACTAAAGATCAATATAAAAAGGATAATGAGAAACTCGAAGAAGCTCATAAACAAAAGCAAACCCGAGATAAAAAGATTAACAAGAAGACTGAAGCAATTGAGAAAGCCTTGGTAGAAGAGCGAGACAACAAAATAGAGGAACTGGAAAAGAAACATGCATCTCCTGATGATGTGTTTCAAAACATTGGAATAAAAAAGAAATGATCTTCCTATTATCATTAGCACTTGCAGATATACCAGAATATACTTATATAGAGGTAGGTGAGCCCGCTCCGTTCTCTGGTCGTTTGTTTAACGATGAGGCCTCTCAGTTGATAGCAGATCAAATTGAAGATGCAACAGAAGCATGCAAGATCCAGATGGATTATCAAGTTGGAATGGTTCTCGCAAAAAAGAACGAACAAATAGCCGAGATGAAATCGGAACATAAGTATGAAAAGGCTGTTCTTGCTTCAAAAATAGAAGGTCAACAAGAGAGAATAAAAAAGCTAGAAGAGTTAAAAACACCTCCAAAGAAGCAGCTTTGGTTCTCCTTGGGACTAGTTAGTGGTGTAGCGATTACGATTTCAATAGCCAAGGCAGTGCAGTGAAGAAAGAAGACCCAAACTACGTTATAAAAATAGAAAAAGCTATAGCTGACAAATATGGCGAAGAGGCAATCCAAAATCCAAAAAGCGGTTGGACTGACGAGAAAGAGAAACAATATATTGATCAGCTTAAAGATCTCTATAAACAGAGATACGAAAAAGAAGAAGAACACATTGAACTAAATGGAGTTTTTGTTTCAAATAAACTATTTATCAAAGAAACCAAACGCTCTTGTCCTGTCTGTAATACTTATTCGTTTAAATCAAATGATGATGTTTACATGGCCAAATTTGAATGTTGTGAGAAATGTTATATTCAATGGGTTGAAGGAAGAGAAACCAGATGGAACAAAGGATGGAGACCAAATAATGAGTAATACAACACTAGAAATTATACAAGGACTTTCACAAGCGGCTTCAAATGCTTATGATGGTTCGCATGATGAACGTTTCGTTCGAGAAGATGAGGCCCTAAGTATGGGACTTAAACGAGAGAACGGTTGTCCATTAAATGACTCAAGGGTTGTTGATGGCTTTTCTGTTAAGTTTTATGATAATAAGATGTGTTTATCTTATCAATCTGATATCCTTCTCAAAGATGTATATGCCAATAAATTCGCTGAAGATATTGATAGTCAAATGAATCAGATCAAAAAGTTCCTCCAAAAGGAATATAAAAAAATAACTGGTAACTCTGTAACTCTTACAAAAGAAGGTGAATCCGATGTCCTTGTTCAATCTGTCTCACGAGTTCGCTCGTTTGTGAACGCCAGACAGCATTACAAAATATCAGGCATCAAGGAATTACCACAACTCGAACCGGCCATAGAAGATTCAAGAAAGATTACACGAAAGTTTTTAGATCAGTTCTCGGACAAACGTCCAAGTAACGACACGCGCAAAAAAGGTGCTAATCAAAAGAAGGCATAGATGTCACTAAAGCTGTCAAAGAAAGAGATTATAAAAGAGATTGTAAAGTCTGGAAAAGATCCTGTATATTTTATAAACAACTATTGCAGAATCTCTCACCCACTTCGTGGACTCATTCCTTTCAACACTTATCCATATCAAGATGATCTTGTAAAGGATTTTAACGACTATCGCTTCACAGTTATATTAAAGGCAAGACAGTTGGGTATTTCAACGATCTCCGCTGCTTATGCTGTTTGGTTCATGTTGTTCCACAAGGAAAAAAATATTCTTGTAATGGCAACGAAGTTTTCTACAGCAGCTAACTTAGTCAAGAAAGTAAAACAAGTAATGAAGAACCTTCCACCATGGATGAAAGTTGCTAAAATTACAATCGATAACCGAAACTCGTTTGAACTCTCAAATGGCTCAACAATCAAAGCAGTTGGAACATCAGCAGACGCTGGTCGTTCGGAAGCGTTGTCTTTGCTTATTATAGACGAGGCAGCACACGTTGAAGGGCTTGATGACCTTTGGGCAGGCCTCTATCCTACTCTATCAACAGGAGGGCGCTGTATCGCTCTCTCGACCCCTATGGGTGTTGGAAATTGGTTTCACCGAACTTACACAGATGCAGAGTCCGGAGATAATGAATTTCATCCCGTTTCTCTTCACTGGAATGTTCATCCCGAACGAGATCAAGCTTGGTTCGAGAAAGAAACAAAAAATATGTCTCGGAGACAAATAGCACAAGAGCTTGAATGTAACTTCAATACATCAGGTGAAACCGTAATCCATCCAGACGATATATCTTGGATCCAGCAGAGTATAGTAGAACCAGAATATAGAACAGGTTTTGATCGAAATTTATGGATATGGGAAAAATATCAAGAAGGAACTTCTTATCTTCTAGTGGCAGATGTTGCTCGAGGAGACGGAGCAGATTCTTCTGTTTTTCATATCATAAGAACGGATACAATGGAATCTGTCGCTGAATATCAAGGCAAACCAACACTCGATCATTTCTCTCGTATTTTAAACGATGCGGGGAAAGAGTATGGTAACTGTCTTCTTGTTGTTGAGAATATTGGTATCGGGATTTCTGTTTGCGAGAAGCTCCGAGAGTTAGAATACCCTAACCTATATTACTCAATAAAAGGGACTCATGAGTATGTTGATGCCCTAACTGGAGAATATAGCTCAAATGCTGTTATGGGCTTTACGACATCAACGAAAACAAGACCTCTTATTGTTGCAAAACTCGAAGAGTATATAAGAAATAAACTCGTTAAGCCAAAGTCCCAACGTCTATTCTCAGAGACAAAAACTTTTATTTGGAACAATGGTAAACCTCAAGCAATGAGAAGTTATCATGACGATCTGATAATGTCTCTTGCAATTGCATGTTGGGTTAGAGACACTGCTCTTGAAGTATCCGAGAAAGAACTACTATATAAAAAAGCGATGGTCGATTCTATGTATTCAACTGGGAGAGTTATTAACACAGCAATTCCCGGTATGAACGAATATAATAAAGAATTTGAAACGAAGTATGAAGAAGAGATAAGTATCGCTAGAGAATTCGCTTGGATTTTCAAGGGATGACTTGACAAAACCCTTACTTTATGGTATAATACAACTATTTACTACAAAAAGGTTAATCAATGGCAAACTATAATAAAAAGTCCCCTTATAATCCTCAATCGGATTTATTCAAGGCACTCACAAGACTTTTCTCTGGTCCTATAACACAACGAAGAACACAAACAGGTCGTCAGCTAAAAAGACGAGACTTGGATATGTATTCAAAACGCTTCCGCTCCGCCTCAGGTCAGCAGTTCAAGAAGTCAGAATATAACCCCATCAACAATATTACACTCAATATGGTATCAAACCGAAACCGAGCAGAGCGTTATATAGATTTCGATGAGATGGAATACGTTCCTGAGATTGCTTCATCATTAGATATTTATGCTGATGAGATGACAACACATACTGATATTCGCCCAATGATGAGAATTAAATGTGCGAATGAAGAGATCAAACACATTCTTCAAAATCTTTATTTAAATATTCTAAACATTGAACACAACTTATTCGGGTGGGCAAGAACAATGTGCAAGTATGGAGATTTTTTCTTATACTTGGACATCGACCAACAGTTAGGTATTCGAGCAGCTATTGGGCTTCCTCCTAGAGAAATTGAAAGACTTGAAGGAGAAGACGATACCAATCCAAACTACGTACAATATCAGTGGAACTCTGCTGCATTGACATTAGAGAATTGGCAGGTTGCTCACTTTCGTGTGCTTGGCAATGACAAACATGCTCCATATGGAACGTCTGTATTAGAACCGGCTCGTCGTATTTATCGACAGCTTATTCTTTTAGAAGATGCTATGATGGCTTATCGTATTGTCCGTGCTCCAGAACGTCGTGTATTTAAAATTGATGTCGGAGGTATTCCTCCACAAGAAGTTGAACAATACATGCAAAAGGTCATGACACAGATGAAGCGCCATCAAGTTGTTGACCCAAAGACAGGAAGGGTTGATCTTCGATATAATCCAATGTCGATTGAAGAAGACTATTATATTCCAATTCGTGGAGGACAGTCTAATACAGAAATCACATCTCTTCCCGGAGCGCAATTTAATGGTGGTATTGACGATGTCAAATATCTCAGAGACAAACTATTCTCCGCTCTTAAGATACCACAATCGTATCTTACCATGGGAGAAGGAGCAGCAGAAGATAAAACGACTCTTGCTCAAAAAGATATACGTTTCGCACGAACCATTCAAAGATTACAAAGAGTAGCGATATCCGAACTTGAAAAAGTGGGTATTATACATCTATACACTCTTGGATATAGAGAAGATGATTTATTGTCATTTAAATTATATCTCAACAATCCCTCAAAGATTGCAGAATTGCAAGAACTCGAACATTGGAAACAAAAGTTTGATATTGCTGCAACTGCTACTGAGGGTTATTTCTCAAAACGTTGGATTGCCGAGAACCTTCTCGGAATGTCTGAGGACGAATTCCTTCGTAACCAACGAGAAATGTTCTTCGATAAGAAGTATTCTGCTAAACTCGAAGCTGCCACCGCTGGTGGAGAAGCAGCTGAAGGTGACGCTGGAGGCGGCGGTCTTGCCGGTGGTCTTGGAGACCTCGGTGGAGCCGAAGGTGACCTAGAAGGTGACCTTGATCTCGGAGGGGATGGTGAGGGCTCTGCTGGGGAAACCGGCGGCGATGAAGGGGGTGATACTGATCTCCTTGCCGAACCTCCACCCGCCAACAGAGATGATGGTATAGTAAGACCACCAACAACAAATAAAGGTGGCGTAACAAAACATCTAAAGAATGTAGCCAGAGGCGGAGAACATGGAACAACAAAAAGAACCAAGTTTCAAGGTGCTTATGGCTTTGGAAGTCTAAATACTATGTACGAACAAATGGATCAAGATGAGGATAAGCTATTTGCTGTCTCTCGTGATATAGAAACCTTATTAGAGGGTTTAACAAAAAAGGAAAAACAAGATGAAACATAATAAGAAAAGAAATACCGCTTTTCTTTACGAATGTCTTATAAAAGAAGTGACAAAGGCAATCGTACGAAAGGACGAGACCACAAAACAAACCGTGGTTGAGATTTTAAAAAATAACTTTTCAAAAGGATCTCCGTTGCACAAGGATCTACAACAGTATAAACAACTGTTAGAGACTCAAAATCTTTCCGAAGAATTTGCAACCCGGTTCGTGACTGAAGTTAGGAAAGATTGGGGTGAACTCAATAGGAAAGAAATATTCAATTGTCAAACTCACTTATTAAAACAGATAAATGAATCCATCTCTCCAGATGTTTTTGCCAACTTCATGCCCAACTATAAAAATATAGCAACCGTTGGTTCATATTTCTATTCTAAGGGCTCTAAACCAAAAACACGTCTGTTGATAGAGGATAGAGTAAAGACCCTTGTTAGTTCTCAAGCCAGAGCCCTTAAAAGCGAAGAAATGAGAACTCTTGATAGTTTAACCTACAATACATTTGTTAATAAGTTTAACGAGACATATCAACATACCTTAAGAAACGAGCAGAGAAATCTATTAACAAATTATATTACATCATTTTCTGATAATGGTTTGGGTCTAAAAGTATTTATGAATGAAGAGCTTGGGAGATTAAAAAACGAAATACAAGCACTTTCCGAAACTAAGTACGGGACCAAGTTATTTGAGGTCAAGGAAAAATTAGAAGGTTTCTCAAAGCAACCTATATCCGAGAACATGGTAAAGGATATCTTCTACATCCAAGATTTAATTGCGGAGATAAATAAAAATGAAAGTTAAAGTATTACCACCCGAAGACATTGTGACCGTTGATATAGAGAAAACTATCCATGTTAAAGTGAAACCAACTGTAAGTGTCGAGATAAAGAATTCAAATAAAAAGCGTATTGATTTTAAAATGAATATGCGAAAAGCTTTGAACGGAGATCTTATGATCTTCAACCATAAAGATATTGACATTGTTGTGATGACCGAAAAGAAAAAGGTTGTTGCTTTTGCAAAGGATATAATGTCTGAAGTGGTCTATGGAGCCGAATCACGCCTGATGGAACACCTACGACGCTCAGGTATTATTGAATATGATTCAATTCAGGGCGGGAATGTTTATGGTTCATTAGAAGGAAAGCTGCACGAAACAACAGAGAGAGACTCTGTCAAAACAGCTATCTTTCAAATATCTGAGTGGATGAGGGAAGAACTACCTTATATGGATTCAACAAAAGAACATGATGAAGATATGGACGATGCAATGTTAGAGCCGGAAAACAAAGACTCAACAGAACTTGGAGAAGTCCCACATGCTGAAGAGAAAGGTTCTATTAGAGATCATAATATGTTTTCTCCGCAATATCACGGAAGGTTTACCTATTAATGAAACTCATAATGGAAAGCTGGAAGAGATTCCTTAAAGAAAGTGAAATGTACGATTATAGACCAGAAAACTTCGGTCCGTTATCGATGTATCACACAGATGCAGGTCAATATGGACAAATAGTTTTATATCATATGATGCCAAAGACTGGAGACAACTTAATATATCTCGTTGGTAGTCTGACATATGACGAGACGATGGAACCTTGTATACCAACCACATTTCAAGTTTCCTCGGTATACGTTGAAAAACTAGCCAGAGGCAAACAATTTTCTAAGATATTATATGATTTGGCATTTTATATTGTCGGAGATAAAGGCGGTGGACTTACATCTGACCATATGGTAGGAACGACCGATATCGCTAAAGATAAAGCTTGGAAGTATATCAATGCAGCTAGTGAGGGTGAGTATCGAAAACGAAAAACAGAAAAGCCACATGAGAATTCCAAGTTTGATTATACTGGAGAGGAAACACCCGATGACCCGAAAGATGATTGTGACGCCGGAGTAAAAGGGCCGGAAGGCTTGGCTACTGATCACTCCTATGAAAAGGTAAATACCTCTGATGCTGGTGCAACGTATAAAGAGCTGATTAGAAACCATCTTTTAAACCTTCGATACCTTCGAAAAGGGAAAAATATGGGATGGTTGGAACAACAATTGGTAAACAGAGCTGATGAAGGTTTTAATAGAGCTCACTTAGAACAAACTGAGGGTGAAATATCTTAACAATATTATAGTTGATAGCTTAAGAGATGAAAAATTATTATAGCAATTTTTATATTTAGGAGAATAATGCTTAACTTTATATTAGCCGCTTACGGTTTAACCTTTACTCTTATACACGGTAAGATATTCGATTTCCTTAGACCGAATAGGGACCCAAGCAAGTTGTGGACCCTTTTATTCTACTGTCCTCTTTGCATGGGGTTTTGGGTTGGGGCGTTTTTATTCTGTATTAACGGACAAACAGAACTATTTACATTTGATTATACAATCGCTAATTTCTTTATCTGTGGTTGGATCTCTGCTGGGACATCATATCTAATTTCAATGTTGGTTGATGACTTCGGATTGAGAATTCCGAGAAAGGAAAAAGAGTATAATTACAAACAAAGGAGTCAATTATGAAAAAGTGGATGTTACAGCCTGTTCGCAGATGTTGTTCAGGAAGCTGACTCAAGCGGGTTGTGCCCGCAATAATTTAACAAAAAGGAAACAAACAAATGAAATTTACAGAAAAGCATCTTAAAAAGATTATCCAAGAAGAACTAGAAGCAGTTATATCTGAGGCTGAAGGTTCTAATGAAGAAAACTTTGTTGCAACCTATAGAGCACATCTTATGAATCAAGGTGAAGAGGATGTAGGAATAGCCGAACAAGCAGCAAGAAAAGCGCTTGAAGTATTAAAGATTACAGGTTCTTCAATAGAAAATGCAATAGCCACTATCGGTCAGAATGTCCAAGATGATTTTGACTCGAGAGTTTCGCCAAGCAAAAAACCCTCTTCACGTTCTTGGCATGGTGACGATGGTCAAGCCAATCTTCCACACCAATCAACTTGGGAAGACTAATAATGCCAAAACAATTACTAACAGAATTCTTTGAACTATGTCCAAACGGACGTTGTCTTGATCTATTAAGCGAGAGACAAAAGAGAGAAGTAATTGAGAACGGAGCTGTTTATCTTACTGGTCGTATTCAGACAGCAGGAAAGAAAAACGGTAATGGACGAATGTATCCAAAGAAAGTTCTCGAGAAAGAAATTAGTAACTATCAAAGAATAGTAAAAGATAATAGAGCAACAGGAGAGTTAGATCATCCTGATGATTCTGTCATTAACCTTAAAAATGTATCTCACTTAATTGTTGAGTGTTGGTGGCAAGGTAATGATGTCATGGGGAAAATCAAAGTTCTTGATACTCCCTCTGGTCGTATTCTCAAAGATCTTATCAACGCCGGTGTTAAGCTAGGAATATCTTCTCGCGGACTTGGTTCTGTAAATGAGGATATGAATGGTCAATCGGTTGTAGCTGAAGACTTTCAACTTATCTGTTTTGATATTGTATCGGAACCTTCAACTCCTGATGCTTACGTTTATCCGGATGAAAAGCAAAGAAGCCTTGGTTCTGATATGTTCAAAGTCAAGATGAGAGAAAACAAAGAAAACCAAATAGATAATCTATTTAGTAAGATATTGAGGGATTAAATGAATAAAAAAGAATTGAAGCAAATGCTCAAGCCGTTAATAAAAGAGTGCATTAAAGAAGTTATCTTCGAAGATGGAACTCTTTCTTCAATCGTGTCTGAAGTAGCAAAGGGAATGGGACAACAAACAATCGTTGAGACCAAACAAATCTTTCCAACAAAACAGAAGCCACAGTATGAGACAGACGAGCAAGCGAAAACAAGACTTGATGAAAAGAGAAACAAGATGATGGATGCCGTTGGTGCAGAGGCATATAACGGGATAAACCTTTTTGAAGGTACCACTCCTGCTCCTGCACAAACAACTGATAGTGGTCAAGGACCTTTGTCTGATGTTGATCCAAAGGATGCCGGAGTTGATATTTCAAAAGTCATGGGAAAATCATCAGCAATATGGTCAAAAATGGTAGGTAAATAATGGGTATTAATTATTCGGTAAAGGTCAGAAGAAACGATAATATCGAGAGAGTTATAAAACGTTTTATAAAAAAATGCAAAAAACTTGGGATCATTGATGAAGCAAAAGATCGCCGTCACTTTATCAAACCTTCTGAAAAGAAACGGAGAGCAAAAGAACGTGCAATCCGTCGTCGCAAGAAAGAAGAGAAGAAACATAGAAAATAAACTATTTATTTAGGAAATTAGGATAAAATATGGCGAATAATATATATGGCGTAGGTTTAAGGAATGTCGGCTCTTATCAAGTCGCTGGTTCCCCCTATTTGACCGCATCGAGTATCAATGACGAAGAGAAGATCTTTAGTTTCCCTAACGTGACGAAAAGAATAGTGGTTCACAACACAGGATCAGCTGATCTTTACTTGTACTTCTCAGGTTCTTCAATCAATAAACTGATTCTTCCGTCTACAAAAAAATTAGATATGGATGTTAAGTGTACCTCAATTTTTGTTTCATCATCAGCGGCAACAGGCATGCAGATGTTGGCAGAGGTTACGAATATTCCAATCGGAAGAATGTATTCGTTTGACGGCTTGGAGGGTGTATAATGTCTAATAATATATATGGTGTAGGTTTACATAATGTAGGGTCCTATCAAGTTGCTGGTCGACCTTATTGTGCAACAGGTTCAACTGCTGCTTCGAGAACAGATATAACCTTCCCAGAAGTAACAAAACAAGTTATTATACTGAACCGACATGGATCACAAGATTTGGATATCTTCTTCCACACAGGCTCAGCAGCAGCAAACAGGTTTACGATCTCTGCTGGAGAGCAACAAACCTTTAATGTAAAATGCAAAGAAGTTTTTCTTACTGGTTCAGCCACCGGAACAACCTATACTCTTTACGCTTCGTTAACCCACATTCCAGCTAGTCGCATGTTTAGCCTAACTGGTAGTGGCATCACGGAGTAGAATAATGAGCAATAATATATACAGCAGCGGATTAAGGAAT
>TARA_R110001583_G_scaffold7985_4_pt1 | contig 12268 bp, 14 predicted proteins | sample TARA_R110001583 | Tara Oceans TARA_R110001583 (sample SAMEA4398432) | marine metagenome | biome: Polar Biome; feature: [MES] marine water layer (ENVO:01000295) within the mesopelagic zone...; material: water (ENVO:00002006), including particulate matter (ENVO:01000060) such as...... | reverse complement strand
TTTCGTGTGACCACCTGCACTCTCGTTCTCTCCTACCCCGTCGAAGCCGTTTCGGGCCCACACGATTTTTAGCTTTTGTCTTCTATCAAAGAAGCCTTCACAAGATCTCCGGAACGTTGCTTAAGAAGCCTTAGTCCCTTTCTTGCTCTAACCCCTGCTGATTTGTTGCCGTTTGCATTTTTAAGAACGTCAAGTTCCAGGGTTTCCACTAAAACTTTTAGCTCTGTCCATTGACCAACTAAATCTGATTTACTCATAATATCCTCCTTTACTAGACTGTGAGTAGCTTGTTTTCATTTTTACTTTCTTCTATCTCTTCTTCGAAATTGTTAAAAGATTCTGATATTTTTAACATAAAATCTCTACTTTCCATTTCAAGAGAAATTAGTTGAATTATTTTGGCTTTTTGAAACTCATCAACGCCAAATTTTAAAATCTCAGAAACTATTTCTCTACATTGCATTACCTTTTCAATGCGCTTTTCTTCTGAGGTTCTTCCGTATCTTTTAATTTCTTGTGTCATAATAGTGTATTTTTCCGCGTCCTGCTCTCTATATTTATCTTGTTCTCTGATATTATTTTCATAAGTTTTATATGCGTAAAATCGTCTAGCTCTTCTTTTGATATAACTACTATCTCTCCCCACCGCTCGGTATCGTAAACAAACTTAACATATTCCCATGTTGGCAAGTCACACTTATGAGAATCTAGAACAGAACCAATATCTTTGGGTAAGCTAAATCTTAAATCATCAATTGTAACAATGGATGCAGATTCTTCGGCACCTCTTACAATCTCTGATCTACAAAGATCTATAACATTATGAAGAACTCCACAGCTATTACATTGACAAATCTTGTGAATTACATTGTCAGAATCATCTAGAATAGAAAAAGCTACAAATTTATGAAAAACCGGATCTTTTCTATTTTTATATTGCGGTAACATACAATGACACTGTATTAAATGCTTCACACCTCTCATTATTGTATATTTTTTACAACAGCTTCAAGATCACCATGAGATCTAATAAAACCCTGATCAATAGAATCAGATACTAAAGCTGCAATTTTCCTTAATTCAACATCTTCTACTTGAAAAAGTCCGGAATGTAATCCAGATGCAAGGTTATTTGTCACCGTCTCTTTTATAAATGAAACCATATTGTGAACAGCATTGTTAATTTCTACTTGTTTTTTAGACATTTTAGTCCTCCGTACAGTAAATTACCCACAATAAGCGCACAAGTAAAACAGTTATTAGCTATCACTGGCTAGAATAACCGAAGTAGAAAAAATAGAATTAGAAGTCGATACAGAGGTTTTTAAGGCTTGCACAATAGAGCCTGCTGAAATTATCTTCTTATTAGATTGCTTTAATGTATTTATAATTGATTCAATTTGAATTTTTTCTATATTTCCGGATACTTTCTTTCTTTTTAAAAGAGACTTTTCAAATTCACCAACATCGATACATCCTGTTCTAATAAATCCCTTTAGAGATCTTAAAAAAGAGTCAATTTTTTCTATTGTTACTTTGTTTTTCTTTAGTTGGTTTTGTCCCACAGAAACTGAAATAGATTCGCATATCATCGATCTTATTCTGTTATCAATATATGAGTGAATTTGCGGATCTGCATCAGCACGCTTTTTCTTCAAAAAGTCTAAATGTATTTTTGCGTCTTTCTCTGTAGACTTGTTGAATATTTTAACAAAATTATCTGTTATCTCTACTGAATCTACGTATATTAAGCCTTTTCTAACTGAAGAAGATATTAAATCACCCATGTCCGAGCTAATTAAATTTGATCCTGCAACAACACATATGTCTTTTAGTGTATTAAGTGTTTCATCCTCTATTGATATTTCAAAAGGAATAATATCGAGAGTTCCTCTCTTTTTATTTACGTAGAGTGTATTCAAGACATCTGGTGAAAAGTTTCTACAAAAAATTATGCCAGGTATCTCTTTTTCGTTGCACTTTTCTAAAAGATGGTGTATTTCTGATATCTCTATAATTGCACCATCTATTGTTACAATTGCAACATTATTCTTTTTCCATTTCCCTGAGATAAAACCTTGATAAGGCTTTATGGGGAATTTGTATCCCTGTTCAATTTTGACTGATGTTTCAAAAGAATTTGAAATATTACATACTATTTCTCTTCGCATGCCTGACAAGTCTAGACAATTTTTAATTAAGCTTCTAATAAATGGATCTTTAATTTCCTGATTGATCAGCTTATATAGATCTTTTTTCATAGGCTGTGAACCTATTTTTCTTATTTCTTCTATGCAAAAAGATAAAAAATCTTTTGAAATATTCTCGTATTCTTTAAAATCTATCCCAGCTTCTATTTTTCCATAAAGGTTGTAAATAAGCCTTGAAGAAATATCTAGTGATAGATCTCCAGAGCCCGGAATAGAAATTTCTGCATCAATGCAATCCAAGACAATTGCAGGCTTTATTATTTTATCAAAAATACGGTCGCCTGATTGAGAAAAAATAGCAGATTGAATTCCATTCTGAGAGACTACAGCACCAGAGCCGTTAAACCCAAGAAGTACCTCCTCCCTACCTAGATCAATAAGATTTTTACTATTTTTTACTATAGATTTTTTTATTTTTTCTCTATTGATGATGCTTACATTCATTTTAAATCAACACTATGAATCTCTCCAGAGATTATTGGCTGCATATGTTAGAATTTCCTCGGCTGAATCGTTGTTATAGCCATATTCATCCATAAGCGTTTGAATCATTTCACTATATTTTTTCTTCTGATCGTCGTCCCTAGATTTACTTTTTGTAACTATTCTAGCTATATCTTTTACAGAAGATATTAAATAAGATTCAATTGCTTCCTTAAGTGGTGTGTACGTTTTATACTCTACCTTCTCACCCCTTCTCATCTTTGCAAACATATATGCAGTAACATCGGATCTAAATCCGTCTCTTGATGAGCCAGATATACCAATCTGCTCTTCAATTGCTCTCATAAAGTGCTCGTCAGGATCCCTTTCTTCTTTTGTTATCTTATTTTTAACCTTAGCTCTGGTAGTATAACATTCGGCATTGTCCAAATATGAATCAAACAAAGACTGCGCCTGTTCTTCATAAGCTGTTACAAAAGCTTTTGCAATTTCATTCTCAAGAATCTTTAAATACTCCTCTCTGATAGTCTTTTGAAGAATTTCTAAAAGCCTGGTTCTTTCTTCTTCTGAGACTACTTGTTCTTTAACCTGCTTAACAAGTGCATCAACTATTGAAATAGGTGTAACCATCCCTTTTTCTGAATCTGAGAGTGCATTGTCTAGCGACTTCATTATAAATCTAGTAGATATTCCACTCATCCCTTCATCATGTGATTCTTCTCTTAAGTCAGTGATATCTATACTTTTAACCCTGCCCTTCTCTATAACATCTTCGCCATTGTAGATTTTCATCTTTGTCAATATATCACATTTTTGAGATTCTTTTAGTCGGGATGCAACAGAAAACATTGAAGCGATTCTAAGTGTATGGGGAGCTATGTGAGCTACAAAGTCTGACCTTGATATCATTTTTTCATATATCTTAATCTCTTGGTCTAGCTCCAGGACATAGGGAACCCTGATCATTACAATTCTATCAAGTATTGCTTCATTAGTATGTTCACTTTGGAACTTATTCCACTCAGCTTCATTACAATGAGAAAGTATTACACCGTCAAAATGAATCATGGCATTTTTTCCCGGACTGGGAACTCTCTTTTCTTGAGTTGCGGTAATGATGGTATGTAGAAATTCTATCTCATTTTTAAAAATTTCAACAAACTCTACAATTCCTCTATTACCAACATTAAAAGCACCATTGAGAGAAAGTGTTCTTGGATCATCTTCAGGATATAGGTCTAGTTTTGAAATATCCTCAGAGCCTATTAGGACACTAGTGTCCTGACTGTTCGGATCCATCGGAGGAACAACTGCTATTCCTCTCCGAGCTCTTTGCGAAAAGCTGGACTCTACGACAGGAAAGTTTTCATACTTTCCTTTAAACTCTTCTAAAAGTTTAAATCTAGCAACCGGGCTAATATCTCCCTCTATTTTTACATTTAAAATTGCTTCAAATTTTTCTCTTAGATTTCTAGGAACTAGCTGAAGAGGTTCACCACTCTGCGGATCTCCTGAAAGATGATAGAACCGCTCTCCTTCTAGAGATTTCTTGATATGCTCAGTTAGCGCTGATTTTCCTGCACCGACAGGCCCGAGAAGAAGAAGAACTTGTCTGCTTTCTTCTCCTCTGTGTGCGGCAGACCTAAGATATCTCATTATCTTATAGATAACGTTTTCCATTCCAAAGAATTCATCATCGAAGTAGTCATATGTTTTTACTCTTTCTCCGCAAAAGACACTTTGAAACCTCGGGTCAGATTGATCGATTTCACTCGTCCCGTGGCTTTCAATCTTCTTATAGAGTCTCTGGTGAGATGTTTGTGTAACCTCGGGTCGATCTTTGACGACATCTAGATAATCTAGAAAAGTACCAGAAAACTTTTCTTTTTTCTTTCCCTTTCTCTGTTCTTCTATAATTTTTAAAAATTCATTTTTTTGGCTCGGCATCATGTCCTCTATAAGCGATTTTACTTTGAATAACGGAAATATAAACCCTTTGTATTAGATTTCCCATGTTTCTTCTTCAATAACTGTGAATAGTTTGACGTCTCTATCCCATAAGTATTTAATATGATCGACAACCTCTTCAGCATAGTTTAACTCTAAGTCTCTTCCATCATGCTCATGTAACAATATTAATGTATTGTCAGAGAGAATTTCATCAACCCCTATCGTAGGAATAGAGTTAATTCCAGTAGACATTATTAGGTCATTTTTAATATTCTTCCAGCCTGTTTCGTCAGAAACATCATCTATTGAAGTCATTTTCTTTTTTCTTGAGTAGGAAAATAAATTTAATTTTTCACAATCCTCACGCTCTAAAAGACATCTAAGTGCAGATGCATCGTCGTGCACCTCTCTTATTAGAAAGCACTCCTCTATTCCGTCTCTTTTTTCTACTTTTTCAAATAAGTGAAATCCCATATGGTAAGGGTTGACAGCGCCGAGGTGAGGTCTAATGACCTGATTGTGGCTTCTTAGAAATGGAATGTGATATTTTTGAGGCAAGTCTAGATTGTTTAGTATCTTATAGTGCCAGAAAGAAGCCCAGCCCTCATTAAGAATTTTTGTTTTAATTTGAGGAATAAAATATAGTGATTCTTCTCTTACAATGTTGATAAGATCTTTTTTCCATTCTTCGATGTGGTTTCCAAACTCCAGCATTGTCCACAAAAGATCTGTCTCTGGCTCAACTGGGACTCTATCTAGTTGCATTCTAAGCTTTTCACTTTCTTTTTTTGAACTAGTGTTGTTTATTTTTTCTATAATTCTTCTTTTTTTCTCTGCATGATCAAGCTGGGGCAGGTTAAACCTACTTGTTTGGTATTGTATAGATCTCAGCGCATCTAGCGTTTTTTCTACAGCTTCCAGACCGATACTGGGATCTTCAGTATATTTTTGAATTCTTTTTTTTGCGCTTCTGAGCTTGCTAACAATATCTGCGGGCCTTGTATGAGAAAATATTCTACTATTTTTAAAAAAATCACTGTGGCCAATACAGTGTGCCATAATCAATATTTGAAGATATAGCGGATTTTCTTTCATAAGATACGCGATAGAGGGGTTTGAATTAATTATAAGCTCATATGGAAGACCTGTCATTCCAAAATTATAATTCAAGTGTGTTCTTTCAAATGACTTGCCGTATGACCAGTGCCCATAATGAGATGGCATTCCATGGTATACCATGCTACCAATCATATCATAATAGTCACATATTTCGTAGTTTATTGGAAACCAATCTAGATTATAGCTTTTAGCAAGCTGTATAATCTTATCATCCCACTCTTCAAGATCCTTCATTGACCAATCTGACATCTAGCTACCCCCAAATATTCTTTTAAATTCTTTCCATATATCATCACTGTGAAATAGATTGACTATTTTAAATTTAGAATCTTTTAGCGGTGCATATGCATTTGATATTTTACTATCTTGTGAAAATCCAAATGTTGTATTTCCATCATTTTCAAATACTTCCGGTGTGATTTCAACAAAGCAATAGAGCTGAGAAATTGATTTAATTGTCCGAGAAAGTGAAACACACTTTTCATTATCATCTGACCAGTTATCTCCATCGGAGCAGTGAAAAGTGTATATATTCCAAGAAGAAGGGTGAAATCTCTTTCCGACAATATCGAGACATAAGTCTAGTGCAGAGGATATTTTTGTACCTCCGCTTGCTCCTCTTGTAAAGAATTCATCTTCGGAGACTTCCTTTGCAACAGTTGTATGAGATATAAAGACTATTTCAACATTATTGTATTTAGCTCTTAAGAAGTGATATAAAAGAAAGAAAAATGATCTTGCCATAAATTTCTTTGTCTTTGTCATAGAGCCTGAAACATCCATCATAAAAAATATAACAGCATTTGTAACTTCTTTTGGCTTTGTCTTGATGTGATGATATTTTAGATCATCTTCGTGAAAAGGAAATCTCTCAATCTCTTCACCGTCACCCTGAAGAATAGCCTTCTTTCTACGCTTTATTTTATTAATAAGAGTCTGTTTCTTTGAGAGTCTAGGTCTAATCCCTTTCTTTCTATAGCCCGATCTCTTATATTTTTCTCCGATAATGCTCTTGAACTTCTTTTTTTCAATATCTGGCAATTTTAGACTATCAAAAAGATAATCACTTAGCTCCTCTAGAGTTATTTCTACTTCGTAATATTCCTCGCCTTCTTCGTTACCGGGCTTGTTGCCTGCCCCTGCTTCCTCCTGATCAGCCTTTCCTATTCGCTGACCCCTTGAGATATCTTTTCCAGGCGCAGAACCTACCTTCTTTTTATTATTATCACCAAATACAAATCTATATTCTTTAATTCCTCGGACAGGTATCTTTATTTTCTTTTTACCATCTTGACCAATAATAGATTCGTCAGAGACAATATGGTGAATCCCTTCTCTTATTGCATGCGCTATTTTTTTCTTATGACGTGATCTATCAGAAGCTGACCTGTCTGCATGTCTGGGGTTTGATTTGAATATCGACATGTTTATATTTATTTCCGCCTTTCAAATAGATTATAATTAAAAACTAGATATCAATAAATTATTTTCTGAACTTTTCTTTTAGCCCACCTGACAGAGTGGGATATTTTTGGGCTTCCTCTCGATATTATATCTTCCCAGTCCATCCATGCCCAGAAATCATGCTCAGTTCTACCTGTGACTGGATTTGGTAAAATCTCAGGCTCCTGGGTCGTGGCAGCAAGGTATACAACCATGTTTTGAACCTTGATTGACTCTTTTCCCCATATAAAGTTAAGATCTGATATTCCGGATTCCTCATATGTCTCTCTTATTGCTGTCTCTAGTGTGCTCTCACCTTTTTCAGCTCTTCCTTTCGGGATATCTATTTTATTACCATTAATCAGGGCAAGGGGTTTCCATTTATTTCCAAATTTTTTTACAACTACAATTCCACAAGAAATAGAAATACGCTTGTTTTCTTTGACAATGCTTCTAATATATTCTCTTAGAAAATTTTCATCTCGTAATTTCATGATAATACATATTTAATAAAAGTAGACAAATTAAATTGGAAAAGAGAATTTTAGAGAATTAAAAATTTTAAAAGTGAGATGGTTTATTGTGGAAAATACAGGCTTAAGAGAGAAAATATTGAGAATCTTAGTTTTATGCTTGTTTTTATCTCTTACAATATCCATGATATCATTCGTTATTGACAGGACGCCTCCGAGAATAACTAAGCTTCCAACAGATAATTTTGTTAGCCTGAACATATCTAAATCTATCCTATATGATGATTGTGAAAGTGATACGGGAGATTGCGAAGATAGGGTTGTAGTTGAAGGTAGTTCTGCTTCTGGAATGATTTTTTCTGAGCTTGAGTCTGGTGAGTCACTTATTTTAACTGCCGGTCATTTTTGTGAAACAGCAATTTCAGACTCCCCAGATGCACATTACCTGAGCACGCTATTTCAAATGGAAACAAAGGTGACAGTAACTGATTTCTACGGAACAGTATGGGAAGCAGAAATTATTGATGTAGACAATGATAATGACCTCTGCCTGGTAAAATCTGATATGCCGGCTTTTAGAAAAATTAGGCTTGCTGATTCTATGCCTGAAGTTGGCGATAACGTCTACACCATATCAGCACCGCTCTCCATTAGGTCAGAAGGCGCTGTACCACATTTTGAAGGAAACTTCTCCGGATGTGACATAAGCGGAATGTGTTTCTTTACTATTCCTGCAATATTTGGGAGCTCAGGAAGCCTTATTCTTAACTCTAGGCTTGAAGTTGTTGGAATGATTCAGCTTGCCGACCCTAGATTTCCAGTTATTGGAATGGGCGTAGGAATAAAAGATATTAAGAGATTTCTTGATAGAAATGAAGTAGATTACAACTAGTCTCTACTCTTTTAGTTTCTTCTTCTTATATTTTTTAAGATATTTTTCCCAAGCTGGCTTAAGATCCTTGGCATCTTTTGCTGTCTCAGCTATTGTCATAACCGGAGTTACCCTATATTTTCCTGTAGCTATGTCACTTACGCTAGCTGCAGGTGCAATATCATCATCGACATGAAAGAAAAGTATATCACACAGACTTGGTCTGCTGTCTCCGGAAAAAACAGTATAGCATCTATCACCCGCCTTCCAACCCTTGTATTCAAGTATTCTCGTATCTTCTTTAACTATTTCTTTTTTATTTTTCTTTTGCGGCATTTATGTAAACCCTAGCTATTCTTTGCATTTTTTGTTCTCTAGTTGGATTTTTGCTACCCAATCCCATTGGAACTATAAGGTCGGGATCTTTTTTAGCAATTTTTCTCCACGCTTTTCTAAACTTTCTTTTAAACTTTCTTCTTTCTTCTTGCGGGATTGATTCTAGCATTTTTATCAAATCGTGACTTGTTTTAGCAGGTAATATTCCTCTATCTAGCATTGCTAGCTTTATCAATATTTGATTTGTCATTTTTTTATTCTAAGATGTTGGTTACTAGAGGAAGAAATATCTACACCTTTTTCACCTATTACGTTGTTAGTTTTTAAATCTCAAGAAAAACTTATAGATATTTCGTCTTGTGCTTGAGATAGTCTACATCTACCTTGTCCTATTCATAAATTACAAATTTCATATCACTTCTCCTAAGTTCAAAATGAAAAAGGTTAGACTTAATCCTCCTAGTCTGTATAATTAAATAGTACACAGGAAAGAAAACTGTTTACACAAATATTGAAAAAATAATATGAAAAGAAAGCTATTTATTTCCCAAGATCTCGAAATAGAACATGAAAAAACCCTGCTAATAGGGGACTTTATTATATTCTGTTGTGAATCTCTTCCTGTAAGCGGAGATTGCAGCATTTACCTTGTTTCCCAAAGGGAGCCATACTCAATATCAACGACTGCTGCATATCTTGTGGGAGAGGGTGAGATCAGAATATATGGAAAAAATAGAGCCCTTGCAGATGTTATGAGATCTATTGCCCACGAGATGACTCACATGATGCAAGATCAGCAGAATATGCTTCACGGAGATATTAGAGATGCAGGCGGATTTCACGAAGATCAGGCAAATGCAAAAGCCGGCGAGCTTATAAAACTATATGCAAAACAACCAGGTAGAAAAAAAATATACGAAAGCCTATCTAAAAAGACTATCTAGATAGCACTGTGTATTCATCTTCCTGAGAAAACTATACTAACAGAACTAGCATCCAGGGCCTGATCTCTGGTAACCGCCGCAAGAATATCTAGGAATATTTTAACTTTTGGATTACCCTTGCCACGGCTGATAGCATTTCTTCCGAAATTCGTCGAAGCCTGACGCCAAGCTCCAACAAGCAATTTGTTAGATGACCATGTATTACTTGCTTCGGTAGCATATGCAGAATTAAATCTCATTCTAGAGTTTGGAATTAAAAATGCATATCTGCCGGAGCCTACAGCATGCTGCTGCATACCTTTTAGCGATGATATATTTGTAACGAGACCTTCATATACACTCGCTGGCGCCCTAATAATAATTAAAACTCTCTTTAGAGAATCTTCAACATCAGCGTAGTTTTCTACTGGACTTCCTGTTCTTTCATTGCCGTTCCACCAGGTTGAACTTGTCATTGAACCACGCCCTGTTACGCCTCCAGCAGCCCCTCTTCTTCTATTTCTTACCCTATCTCTAGTTTCCCGATCACAAGCTGCATCGTTTCTCGCCCATCTTTCAAGCCAATCAGCCACGACAGGTGAAATATCTTTGTACCATACTTCAGAAGCCTGGTCAGTTAGCATTCCTGTAAGTGAATCAATATTTACCTGAGAGTTCGCTGCCAAGGGTAGTTTTGCAAGTACAAACTGCTTAATACGCGATGTGCTTGTTACTGCGCCGTCAGCATCCATACCCTCTATTGCTGGCCGATAGCCAAGCATCATATTGTTTGAGGTTCCGTCTTTGTTATCCCACCCGAACTCTAGTTTCCATGTATCTGCATCATCGGGCTGTGATTCACTATCTGCAGCCCTTACTATATCTGATCTCTGAATAGGTCCTACCCAGTTAACATTTGTCACCAAAGATTCTCCAGCAGAGTCAACTCCGGCATCAATTTCAATTTTTGACTTAATTGAATTCACCTCGTCCTCTAGCCTGCTTGTCACAACAGAAGATAAGCTACAAGCCTTACCGCCAACAGTTGAGAAAGAGGTTGATCTTGGTCCTGAATATCTGTAGAAACTTCTCTCGGATACAATATTTTTAGAAATAATGTCCCTTAGATCTTCTTCTGTTAGAATAATATTCTTAAGTTTTTTCATTAACTAGAATCTCTATTAAACTGTCTAATTCTTCTTCTCTGGGAGGGAAAGAATTCTACATCTTTGATAAAAGAAAGCAATCCGCTAGGACCACTGTTAAACCCGCCAGCTATTTGATTTAATGATAAGAACTGAGTCATTCCGTCCCAACCTTCACGCCTCATTATCGGTTCAAGCGCTGGTTTTTGTCTTCCCTCATAGTAAAGTTGAAAATATGCAATGAAGGCTCGATCATCATCTGGAGACCACTGCCCAGTATTTGAAGTGTTAAAAAATCTTTGAATTTTTACGATAGAGGCGGTGTCAGGACCTGCGCCCCTTTTAAATATCATTCCACTTGCCGCCGGAGCCGGGGCTGGTGAACTTTCTGGCTGAGCTTCGGGTTCAGGAGTGCTTCTAGGGGTCGAGCGCCGAGTATTTCTAGCGACAGCCTCTACTCCAAATGACTCCTTTATTGTATTTGATATAATTTTTGATAGTGATATTATATCTTTTCTATTAAATTTCTCAGATGCAGATTCGTCTATGTTCCTGGGTAGGGCATCTGCTATTTCTTCTGTCCTAACCTCAGCTCTGCTTGGAATCCAGGGGTTGCCGTTTACTGTGGACGGGGATGTTCTTAGTCTTCCGCCCCTATTGCTAGAATATACATCTATTATTCTTCCGAGTCGCTGGATTTCGGGGGCAGTTTCGGAACTGATATCACCATCGGGCCCCTTGTATTCACCGATTGTTCGAGCAGCAGTTACAATATCCTGATTTGCATGATCGTCATCTATTTCTGATGACCTGTTCTTAAATCTAGCTAAAACATAGCTAAGCGCATCAAAAATGTTTCCGTTGACCTCGTAGCCAACCCTGCCTGCTAGGTTCGAATCAGTTCCGGCACTGGAGTGGAAACTTCCGCCACCGTAGGCTGAGCTACTCCCGCCAAGCCATCTAACTAGATTAATCCATGACGCTACTGATTCAGAGTAAACATTCCCACCGATGCCGGACCACATGTCATATTGAAAACCGGACAGCATATGTGTGACCAATCCGTCTAGTGCACCCTGCGAAATGATTGGGTGCATTTTTTTCTGACCGTTAGGGCCAGGTAACTGACCAGGCGTGATAAGAAAATATATTTGTGTAGTGGTTCCCGCTGTAAGACCATCGTCCCAGTCCCATAAACCTCCTAGCTCTATCTGGGCAGGATTATCCTTTAAAGGAATTACGTCTAGCCCAAATTGTCTCGGTACATCACTAAGATAGCCCGAAGAAGCTTGGATCCGACGAGCGTATGCTTGTTCGCTTTCATTAGATCCCCGGGTAACAACACCTTCAATTT
>TARA_R110001583_G_scaffold69157_4_pt1 | contig 12271 bp, 10 predicted proteins | sample TARA_R110001583 | Tara Oceans TARA_R110001583 (sample SAMEA4398432) | marine metagenome | biome: Polar Biome; feature: [MES] marine water layer (ENVO:01000295) within the mesopelagic zone...; material: water (ENVO:00002006), including particulate matter (ENVO:01000060) such as...... | reverse complement strand
CATTCGACCAATCTGGATAACACGCTGTTTACGGATGGGAACTAAATACATGTTGCTGGTACAAATCAAAATACTCCTGGCCTGATTTTCAAGCGCTTATATACACAAAGCCCCAGGCTTCCATTCCAAACCACCTGCCCAATGCTTATTGCAATTGCAGCACCTACAGCCTGAAAATACGGTATTAATACCACAGCCCCTATTGCTATAGCAGCAAGACCAGTCAGCTGCCCTCTCAGCATTAAATTCTCGTGACCACTCATTGCTAACAACGGGGCTGCTGCACCTAATCCAACACTAAATAAATAACCCAACGACATAATTACCATAGGGATATAGGCAGGTTTAACATACTCTTCCCCAAAGGTCAGTCTAATAAGCACCTTGCCAAATAAGACCAGAATCAAACAAACAAACAAAGAAATAAGAAAAGCGCCACGGGCAGTCTGACGTGAAATTTGTTGCAAGCGTTCTTTATCACCATCACGATGTATTTTCACAATATATGGTGAAACCACCATATTAACCAAGGCTAATGAAAGCACAACAAACTGAGCACCACGATCAGCAATACGTAAAGCAGCCACCGCTTCGTCTGTACCGAGATACCCCAGAAGAACAATACTGATCTGAGCATTAAAGGATCCGACCAGAGTGATCAAGCCAAATGGAAGCAAAGCAACCAACCAGGTGCGTGATTGGTAATCCACCCCCATATTACGTGCTTCCAGTGGTCTAACTCGCAAAAACAACAGACTGGCTATGAGAAACGTGAGCGCACCAACACCTACCTGTAACCAGAGCGCAGCCTCCGCATTTAATACACCTAAGGCGGCAAGCACAGCAAACGCAGCCAGCAACAGTAGCGGCTGGATCAGTTGCGTAGGTAGTTCGGCCTGAGCCGGAAAGCCCAACCCCTTTATGGTGCCATTACGCACTGCATTTAGACCTTGCAGTGGCACCAGTAATATAACAATCCCCAGTAACGCCCATTTACCTTCGACTGGCAGCCAGCCAGCCAGCGGCCCGGCTGTACTATACAGCGCCAGCATTAACAGAGAGAGGCCGATCACCCATAGGTAGGCGGCACGAATAGCGCCATGGTAAAGTCGCCATTGACCGCCATGAGTATAGGTGGCCACCTCCCGGGTGAGCAGTTGCGGGATGCCCGCTGCCACCGGTAGCGCCAATAGACTCAACAGAGACATCATGAAAACGTATTGGCCGAAAGCCTCCGGCCCTAGAGTGCGCGCCAAAATGATATTGCTCAGCAGTGCCACTGGGATACCAAGCATATACATGGCACCAACACTCATGAAATTTTTTATCAATTGCCGGCGCAGATTAATAACAATCATTCTCGATTAGATCAATCAGACCAATGGGGTCAGACTCGATTGATCCATCAAACCGAGGATCGTTGCCGAGCGCTGCGACCCGCGGCGCCCTCTTGATCACCACTGGGCGAGTACTCGATACCGTTAGAATTTTCACGTCGAACTTGTCCTTATTCACTGCGGTGCTCTTGTCCGAATTTCCGTGGCTTCTATGCCATCCGTGGTAAAAAATCTTTTGCTACGGGTCGGGCTGCGCCAACCTACAAGTCTGTGTTCCGCTCGCGAAGCGCTGTGACTCTTTTACTTCTAAGCGCTGTCCTCAAGCATTTTATGCATGGCCAACTCTAAGGGATGTAAATGCTCTTCAATTACTGATTTAACTGCTACAGGATCGATGTCACCCAGATAGTTGTGAACCAGTATGTTTCTGAACCCACTGATCTCTGCCCAAGGTATACCTGGGTGAGCAGACTGCAGCTCTTTCGGTAGTCGCTGTGTAGCTTCCGACATTGTCTGGAGGTTTCTGACCGCCGCATCATAGAGAATATCGTCTTCGGTTATGTCACCACGCGCCATGATGCGCCGGATTTTAGTAATGCAGTCCAGAATGTGATGCGCATAGGGTTGCCATGCTTTGCTCATAGCGCTATTGACTCATGCAATACGGCATCACGAATATATTTGTTCAGTTCATGCTCTGGAATGAGGTCGACTTTCCGACCCAGCAGGGCCTCCAGTGATTGTGTAAGCTTAATTCGCTGCTTGAACAGGTCGTACCCTTCAGGGAAGTCAACCAGGAAATCTACATCACTGTCTTCGGTGTCTTCACCGCGCGCAACAGATCCGAACACCCGTACATGGCTGGCGCCATATTGATGCGCGAGGGCATTTATCGCATCTCTTTGTGCATTCAACGTCTGTAATAACATGTGTCTGCCTCCTGAAAAGGACCCATGGGGTCAGGCTCGATTGATCCTAACCCTGTTGTAAAAAACCCTTGCACCACAGAGAACACAGAGGAAGAGCAAAAAAAGGGAAAATGACTCTTATAATTCTTTACCCTATGTTTTATAAATCTTTTCTCTGTGGTCTCTGTGCCCTCTGTGTTAAAAAATCTTTTGCTGCTGGTCGGGCTGCGCCCGACATTGTTGGACTGAAGCCCAACCTACAAGTCTGTCTTGTCATCTTTTTCAAAAGATCGCCTGCAGGCAGGCTCCCACAGGGGAGGCTCCCACAGATCCAAGTTTCGTTGTCGGGCTGCGCCAGCCCTGCAAAATCCTGTCATTAGGGCGCATCCCGACCCCAATCGATCACCCGATGCTGATAGGTTAAAACGGTGGACCCGTCTGCATACCGATACTTGATCCGCAGATCATCTCCGGTCTGAGTGGTTGTGGTAAAGGCAGCGCTGCCTTTGACGGCCAGCAGGGCGCAGCGGCTCATGCCCAGTCGCAACCGCCCCTCTCTTGCCAACAACAGGTCCTGCTTTTCAGTGACTGCCTGCGCAACGAGGCTATCTTCCAGCTGGTTCTGCGCCCAGTCGCCCAAGTTGCCGTTCTGCGCTGGCGCGGTACGAAACAGAAACAGATCCTGGCAAAGCGTCAGCACCGGTATGGCGTGTAATTTTTCAGGATCGAAGGCGAAGATGGCTTTGCCAGCGGCCGCAGCCGATCCACTGCCTGCCAGTAGCCCGATCGTTATGGCCAGGGCGTAGCCATAACGGCCAGGCCGGGTCATGTGGTTGACGACACAGGTTTGGCGTCAACAGACTCGGATGAGGTCCGGCGTTGATGATCCACAACGGCCCGCGGTACCTGAGCCGGTTCTGAGCGTACTTTGCTTCTACCATAAAACCGAAATCTGACAATTTTCCAGTAGCAGGTGATATAGGCGGCCACAAAGACGCTGCAAAAAAGTAACAGACTGAGACTGTCATTCCAGAAAATCGCGGCAGGCAGCAAGGATACCAGCGTCAGCACCCAGAGGTATTTAGAGGTCGACGCATTGAGACGTGCCGCGCATCTGTTGGCACGGGGATTGCATCGAAAGCGCACATAGCGGCGATAAATAAGGGTATGCAGGTGCTTGGCGTCGGGATCGGTGGCCGCTACGCTGCGCAGAATCTTGCGCCGGTACACCGAAAAAGCGACTTCGGTGACCGGATAGATAAGGACCAACAGCGCAAACCAGGATGAGACGCCGGGATTGCGGGCAACCACCAAAACCGTCAGTTCACAGAGCAGAAAGCCGATAAAACAGGCCCCGGCATCCCCGGCAAAGATACGCCCACGGGGATAATTAAACACAAACAGCCCCGCTATGCTGGCAATCACCAGCCCGCAGGTCTGCAGTATCAGCAGATCCTGCTGCTGGTACGCGACCCAGGCCAGGACGCTCAGCGCCAGCATCGCATAGCCGAGCATCAGGCCATTAAAACCATCGATAATATTGACCGCATGGGTGGTAGCGCCGACCGCAAACAGCGTAAAAACCAGGGAAACAGCCGAAATTTCCAGCAGGCTATCGAGCCAGGGCAGGTCCAGGCGCGTCACGGCGGCATCCATTAACAAGAACGCCAACGCAGCAGACGCAAACGCCAGCAGTAACCGATAACGCGGCTTAACCTGCTTGGTCAGATCTTCAACCAGGCCACCGGCAAAGACCGGCAGTCCGCTCACCAGCAACAACCCGAGGAATGAGGCTAGCGCTGGAGCTACAGCCAGGGCCACGAAAAAAGCGCCTAAAATGCCGAACATAACGGCCACACCTCCCGTGCGCGGGGTGGGATGGGCGTGAAACTTCTGCACCCCGTCCAGATCCTGGTCGTGCATCCACTTGGACAGTTTAGGCATGCGGGTGATCATCAACCAGCTTGCCAGCAGCGAAACAGAAAATGAAACCAGTAGCCAGAGCATTTACAACAGTCCTCTATATTCCTTCATGTGAAAGATCGCTAAAGGATCTCCAAGACGCTTCCTAATTACCCACAAAGCTCAGCAGATAGCATCTGGGAGCCGGGCACTTGTGGGAGCCGGGCTCCCGGGCTCCCTGTGGCAGGAAGCTTTCATCCTGACCAAAAGATCGCCTGCAGGCAGGCTCCCACAAGGGCAGGCTCACATAGGGGAAGGCTCCCACAGGGCAGGCTCCCACAAGCCCCAGCCTGATCTGCGCCCGCTACCTGCTTTTCCTGACAAAATGCCTAATCAGCACCACGAACACGCTCAGCATCCCGCCGAGTAGCGTTCCCAGCACCGCGATCAACGCCCGTTTGGGCTTGATCTTCTCTTCGGCAACCACCGCCGGATCGATCACCTGAAAAACATACTCATCCCGCGCATTGGCCAGCATCTGGGTCTTGGTCTGAGATTCGATCAACTGATAGAACACCTGCTGCATCGCCACCAGCGGGGTTTGCTCCAGTTGCTGCTCTAAATAGCGAATCGAACGCTCCGCTTCGGCCACATCCTGCTGTTTAAAATGTTGATTGATGTCCTCCACCAACCAGGTGACCCAGCGTTGCGCCTGGCTGGCATCGTGCCACTCGATCGCGACCGTCACCAGGCCACTCTTCTTATCCTCTGCTACGGATAAAATATCACTGAAGGCCTCATAGGCTTCCCAGGCGGAGGGTTTGGGTTGCTTAGGCGCACTGACTTTCCGCACCCAGGTTTGAGTGGTCTCATCGTAAAGCTCGGGATCGATCTGGCTGCGACCCAGCACTTTGCTCCAGCTGCCCGCCATCAGCGGTACCAGCAGTTGATGGCCCTGGATCACTTGAGCGATAAAGGCGCGGGACTTGAGGGTGGCGATCGCGGTTGCGGTTTTACCGCCCCCGCCACCCAGATTGACGCCGGCCAGCGCTGCCAAACCGCCAAACTGGTTGGCCATAGCCGAGAGTCCGCTCTGTTTTTCATCCACGGGGGCCAGCAATGCCTCGGCGCGATAGATATTGGTCATCTGTAACGAAATAACGACGGCAGTCACCGCGAATAGGGCGGTGATGGCGATGATCAGCAGCTTGCCCTGCCAGAGTGCCTGCCAGAGTTCGAGCAGATCGATCTCATCGTCCTCTAGGGCTAAAGGAGTCTGAACCTCAATATTGGAATGGGGGTAATTCATACTGATCCGAAACCACTCAATTAAATTCTATGTGTTATCAATGGCTTTAGAAAACAATATAGTATATCCGGTCAAAAATGTTTCCAATCTTTTAGTAGCGCTCCTTTTTGGGTCCGATTCATCAGCTCATAGATCGGCCTGCCCTGTTGCAGCTTCTGCCCGCCATCTCGGGTCAGAGGACGCCACAGGATGGTCCCGACCTCCTGGCTAGATTTTGCCAGCAAGGCATCGAAGGGGATGTTGATATAAAAGCCTTTATCATAGCTGCCCTCGCCAAACTGCTCGGCGGATACATCCGTAAAGGTCGCAAACACCCCCATGGAAAAACCATTATCAAAGCGTCTGGACAGATCAAAGGTCATGCCGACGTCTTGCGCCAGATAACGGCCGGCGCTGACTTTGACCAGCACATTATTCCACGGGCTCTGGTAGTACGCATTCAGGTGCCCGGTGAGTACCGAGTAATCTCGAAAACCCAGCTGCTGTTTGAATTCACGCTGCCGGGCATAATAAAGCTCAGCACCCAGGGCTACGCGGCTGCTAAACGGCTGATAGAGCAGCTCCGCCCCGGCGCCGGCATACATCATCTCCAGGTAGCCGGCAGAAACCTTGGTATACCACTCTTTTTTTGGCGAGGCGACATAGTCGAGCTGTAGACGCGACAGGCTCTGCGCACCCTGGCGCAGATAGTCTTTGATATCACTGCGCACATGCGGTAGCTGCGAGTTTGACTCGTATTTAAACGAGTCCAGATTATTGACCACGTCAAACGTCAACTGCCCGGTGAGCGCCAGCTGCGAGGTCAATTCCAGCTCCGCATTCAGGTGTGCCAGCACCTGGTAAAAATAGAAGTTATCCGGTCCGCCGATACTCTGCCTAAACCCAGGCGCCGCATACCCGTTAAATTGCGGGTAGGTCGCAACCTGTCGCAGCTCTTGGCCTGCCGCAGGGGCAGAGTCATTGTTGACCGCTATAGCATCGTTTGCTGCCTCGGCATGGCCTGCTTCATCGCCGGCCTCTTTACCTGGCTCTTTACCTTCAAACCCGAAGGAGGCGGTCGCCAGCAACTCTTCCGGGCTGCCCTGATAGGTCGCCTGCTTTACGACCTGCTGTGCGCTGAGCGCGACCTGATAGGTAGCAACCCCCTGTACCTGCCGGGTGAGCGCGACCTGTAGAGCATCGGGAAAGGCTACGGTCAGCAGCCGCGCCGCCCGGCCGATCGCCTCGGGTTCCTTGCCATAATAGCGATTGCTGAATACGGCGTGCGGGCGCCGAGGGGTCCCGGTTAGCTGCTCCAGCCGCAAGTGCTGCTGAGAAAAACGTGCGCCCAGGGCCTCGACCCACTGATCATCGAGGATCGGATCGGGCGCAGGCGTAGACGTAGAAGCAATGTTTGCACCTAGTCGGTGCCCGGCAGAGGTGCCGATGACCGGTCTTTCGGGGTCCTGCAATTTGGGCGGCGAGCGCTGCTGGTCTAAATTGGCGGCCAGCGTCACGGTTGCCAGCAGGGTATCGCCACGCTCATACCCCAACCCCAATTCCAGCCAGGGAAGCACCCGGTATTTCGCGCCTATGTTTAAAGGCGTCGAGCTGGTAAAAGAATTATCCAGGGGTTCGTTCTTATAATCATTGCCATCGAGCTCCAGCATCAGCGACCAGTCGCTATGCCTGGGCTGGTAGCTGACCCCGCCGAACACCCCGACCCGCTCGCCGCGGAACATCCGTCCGAAGCCCACCGTGCCCCCCTGACCGACATCGACGCTGCGCGTCTCAAAACGCTGATCCAGGACGGTTAACGGGTTTTTCAGGTCGCCGCGCGCGCCCAGGTAGCCCCAGCCCAGCCCCAGGCTGAAGTCCCACGCGTAGAAGCGCTTGCTGAAGACCAGGTATTCACTGCCAAACAGCCCGGTGCCACCGATATCGCGCACCCCCAATGCCGCCGCCGGCAGATGGTCCGATTCATTCCATAAGCGCAGCTTAAAATCGACCCCTTTATCCTTGTAGCTCTGATCGCCGGCAATCGACGGGCCATAGAGGCGGTTCTTGATCGTGACGTAGCGGATCGTGGCCTCGAGAAAATCCAGCGGCTGCACCGAGATATAAATACGGCTGTAGGGCCAGGCATAACTGAACCCAAAATTAAAGCCACCGACCTCTTCGAAGCGGGCGGTCGGGGTCTGCAGCAAGCCAACCCCACCGAAGTCTCCCTGAGTCGCGCCGATGGACGGCGGCAGAAAGGCGTAGCTGGCACTCGAACACAGCCCTGCCGCCAGCCCTGCCGCCAGCCCTGCCAGCAGCGGGCGTAGCAAAGATCGGCGCATTAGTTACTGATGGCGTTTAACGAAGCCGCAGTGATGGCCACCTTGGAGAGAATATCGGTGACCGCCGTGGTCATAATCAGCGAGTCAAACGGCAACAGATCACGCGGCACCACGATAGAGCTGCCCGGGGGTATATTCTGATCCGTGAAGCTCCATGCCGATAGCTTGAGCGGCTTGGCCGTGCCGTTAGGCAGCACCACGAACGCCCGCGACATATCGGCCGCCTGGGTCTCGCCGCCTGCCAACGCCAGGTACTCCGCCGGTTGCATGCCTGGCCGGAACTGCAACGAACTGGGGTTAAGCACCTGCCCTGCGACGCTGACCGAACCGGGTCGCTTGGGCATAACCAGGGCATCACCCGGCTGCAGCAGGATATCGAACTCGGGACGTACTTCTAACAGGCTCGGATCGGCCTCGATCACCACCCGTCCCAGGGGGATTGCCTGGTTAATCTGGTTCAGCAGCGTCATGTACAGCTCCATACTGCCCGAATTGGCATTGCCCGCCAGCGCCATTCGCCCGCTGGAGAGCATGGTAAACAGGCCGTTCCTGAGTTCTTCCTGCGCGCGCTGGTAGGCCCGCTGCTCCTGCTGCTTTACCGACGCCCGGCTAAAGACCGCCCCATAGGGATAGGCCTGCTCGGTTAGTCCGCCGGCACGCGCCAGCAGCTGCGACAGCGTCTCGCCCCGGCGTAACTGGTAACTGCCGGGGTATTTGACCTCACCCGACACGGCTACAGTGCCGCTTTCGAGCCCATTATCGATAGGCCGGAGGGTGATCACATCGCCCGCCAGCAGCGGCTCGGCATCTTGCTCCGGCAAGCGGAGAGTCGTCGTCAGCAGCGCCTTTTCGGCGGCGCTATAGCGCATCAGCTCGACGCTGTTCAGGTCGGCCTCGGTGGTCGCCCCACCGGCGAAGCGCGTCAGCCCCCCCAGTGTGGTGGCACCTATCACCGGGTAGAGCCCGCTATCGAGCACCTCGCCCTGCAACGCCACCGAAAACTCGAGCATAAAGGGTAATAACGCGGCCTCTAATGAAAACACCTCGGCACAGGGTTCATTGCGGCTATTAGCCGCCGTCAGGGAGAGCAACCGCGCCGCACGCTCGGAGCCGGCCAGGGTCGCCAGACCCTCGAGCGCCCGGCACTGATCGGCACCTCCGCCCTGCAACGCCTGCTTGATCGCGGCACTGGATAGAAACTGTATATCGGCCTTGCTGAACAGAAACACCCGGCTCTCGGGCGTCAGCTCGATCGACGCCTGCTGCGCCAACACATCCGCGGGATTAAACGCCCGATACTGGCGCACATACGCGTTGGGATCAGACTGTTCGATGATGCCGAAATGGGGATAAAGATCACCGCTGTAGCCGGTTCCCCGGGCCATATCCAGTAACTGCGCCAATGTCATCGTGGCCTGATAGGGATAGCGACCCGGGTTGCGAACCTGGCCATAAATACCCACCACCGGCCGGGGTTCGCCGGACTCTGTCTGCACATCTATATCAGCCAACACCTCGACCAGCTGCGCGGAACGACTCTGCTTTAACGACAACAGCACCAGCTCATCGTTGGGCTGCAGCAACAGGTCGTCGTCAGACCCTGGCCGGCGCAGCGCCGCCGCCAGATCGACAATCAGCAGCTGGTATTGACTATCGCTGGCGCGGATCCGACGCAGCACGGCAAAATCCAGATCGGTCTGCGGCTGGAGGTCATTGAGGCTAACCACCTGACTCAGGCGCATATTGGCATTCAGCGGCAGGGTTCCGGGGCGCGAGATATAGCCCTTCACACTGATCTGCTGCTTATTGAGATTAAGTATCGAAGGTACCCGGATCTGATCGCCGTTTTGGATCTGACGCGCCTGACCCTGGGTCTCGCTCAGGTCGATGCCCAGCAGGCGGCGTTTGTTGGCATCGACCCGGCTGATCTGGACCTCGGTGGTCAAGGCCAGGCTGGTGACGCCACCTGCCAACCGCAATGCCTGCGCCAGGGTTTCGCGACCCTTTAACTCATAGATCGCCGGACGATTGACCTCACCCGAAACCCAGACCCGCGGGCCCACTGGCGGAATAAAGACCACGTCGCCATCTTGCAGGATCACATCCCTGGAGTTATCCCCCTGCAATAAAAAGTCATACAGATCCAGGGTCTTGATTAGCTTTCCGTTACGTTTGAGCTGAATCGAGCGTAGCGAACCGTTACCTCTGATCCCGCCGCTGACAAAGAGCGCATTTGAGATAGATGACAGCCCGCTGATGCTGTAACTACCGGGACGGTAGGCGTCCCCGAGGACAAAGACCCGCATGGTCCGCAGCTCGGCCAGGGACACATTGATCTTGGCGCCAATCATCTGGCTGGCAACCCTCGAAGCGATCAGTGTTTTAACCTCATCAAAGGTCTGCCCCACGACAGTGATCTGCCCCAGCTTTGGAAAGCTGATGGATCCCTGCCGGGATACCGGTAGCCGATAGTCGGCAGGATCCTTGCCCAACACCTGGATCTGCAGCACATCGCCGGGACCCAGGGTATAGCCCTGCGGCACCGGGGCGTCGGTGACCGGGGCAAAGGTGGTCGGCTCTCCGGCAAACAGATCATAACCAAAGGGCTTAAGCTTATTAACGAGCGCCGCTGGATTCGCAACGGCAGGTGCTGACGCTGCGACCTTAACCGCTGTTTTCGTGACAGCACGCGGCTGGATCACAGGTGCGGCGGGGACCGGGGCCGAGACGGCAGGAACACCGGGAAGCTGCCCCTGATACTGTCGCTGCAACTGCTGTTGCTGCTCGGGGGAAAGCGCCTGATAGGCGTTCATCATCTCCGCTGTGGAAGCCGCATAGGCTGCGGGGGTCATGCCCAGCAGGATCCAAAGCCCTAATGCGGACAACGAAGTACGCAGACTGATCTTATCCATCATTAAGTTGAACCCCGGCACAGACAACAAAGAAGCGCGTAAAAGCGCTGGGAACTCTACCAGTCTCTACCTTCTTCTCCAAGCAACGGCATGGTAAAGTCAATATTATTCTGCACTTTCAACATTAAATAAAATCTAGACGCGTCCAAATCGACGACATCGACTAAGATCAACCTATGGAGCTTGTCATCATGAAGAAAGGACTATTAATTTCCGTTTTATTACTCAGTATCGGCTCAACGGCTCAAGCCGCGCCACCTGCACCCGCGCCTGCTGCAACCGCCACAGCAGGCACAGCTGCAGAAGCCGCTAGCGGTACAGTCACTGTTGCGCTCAAAGTGAGTGCTGCTTTCATTGCGGTCGTCGCGGTCGCTGCTGCCGTAGGGGGCTCTGGCGGTTCTGGCGGCTCAAACACTACCGGCACCACCGAGTAACACCAGAAGGGGTCTTGCGTTTTGCCCAAGACCCGATCACTTGCTCAGGGAGAGATGATGCTTAAATACTCAATGGCAACCGAGGGACTGTCAGGCGCAAAAAACTGCACCGACTTAAGCAGTCGCCTCATTTGCGCATCCACCCAATATTGATTAGTGCCACTCCAGTCCAACGCCTGCACCTCAAACCGCTCCTCATAGCGATCGGCCGTGTATACCTCACCTAGCAGTTCAACCCGCTCGGCACCTCCTGGCTGGAGAGAAACTCGCCGTAGAGAAAATCGCTGCGCGACGCCAAACACCTCATGGCGGCTGAAATCCAATAACCGCGTATAGGATTCCGTCGCTGACTGACCGGGCAATAGCTGCTCGCCATCAACATCCCCTTGAATCGCCATTAATGGATCGGGCGTCAACGACCTGGATACCAACAAATCTGTTTCAAGCCCCCGGGTCTTCACAATACGACCGGACTCCGTCACCAGCATCGCCCTGTCTGCGGAGTACCAGTAATACTGGTTAGCCTCTATTTTACCCAGCACCAACAACGATTTTTGGCCTTTGCCTATTTTTACGGAGATCGATGCATAGGGAAGGTTGCGCACATAGTCGTCACTATAGGCAACCTCGGTATTGCCAAACACGCCCAACTCAAGCAGGTCTGTTGCCGATGAAAATGTTGACTGGCCCGAGCAACCGCCCAACAACCCCAGCACTAGCAACCCAACGCAGAACCTGTACATCACCGTCATCGACATATAGAAATAATTAGCTCCGGTAAAGGCGGGAGAGCGGATACTACCGCAACAGCCCGAACGGGGGTAGCTAGCCAATACAACCGGCCACCCTTTTAAGCTATACGCCTCCAGGCTGCTTTTAGCCACGCCTATCTCGCCGTCCTGCTTGATGTGGAACCCCAGAAACTTACGCTCCCAGGGCCGTCCGGTGCCGCTTTTGTCTCGGTTGATAGTTAGCTTCAGGTATTTCTCAATCCACTGGCTGATGCTCGCGAACACGCGTTCCGCGCTCCGTTCGCTGCCAACATAGATAGCCACTTAGGATCTGCTCCATTAATGTCTCGTTTAACACGTCTCTTCATGCCCGTCTGTTTCAAAATACTCCCCGCTTTTCGTTCAGAGGGGTAAGTT
>TARA_R110001583_G_scaffold9831_2_pt1 | contig 12272 bp, 12 predicted proteins | sample TARA_R110001583 | Tara Oceans TARA_R110001583 (sample SAMEA4398432) | marine metagenome | biome: Polar Biome; feature: [MES] marine water layer (ENVO:01000295) within the mesopelagic zone...; material: water (ENVO:00002006), including particulate matter (ENVO:01000060) such as...... | reverse complement strand
TCATCAACATCTGATAATTCTATTAGGCGTTGTTTTACATTTTCAAGGTGTTGCCACATAGCTTTTTTTACTAAGGCAGGGTTTTTCTTCTGCATCGCAGCAAGGATCTGCGCGTGATCTTCAAACCAGTCTTGACGGTAAGTTTGATTGAGGATACGAGAATGCAATTTTTTCCACATTGGGCTCATTTCACGGCGTTGCCAAGACTCCAATAGCATGTCGACCAAAACGGTATTCTGAGTTGCTTCGGCAATGCAAAGATGAAATTGCTTATCACCATTATATTCATTTGAACCATCAGCCAGCTCCTGCTTCTCTAGCGCCAATGCAGCACGCATTTTTGCGATATCATTAGGAGTAACCTGAGACGCGGCAAATTCAGCGATGTTACTTTCAAGTAGCTGCCTTGCCTGTAACATTTCAAAAGGCCCAGCATCATTATTGATAAGCATTTTTTCTGTGCTAGATTTATTTGGAATATTAAGGATATAAACACCAGAGCCTTTTTTAACCTCAACCAAATTATCAAGCTCAAGCATAATAATTGCTTCACGTACAACGGTACGGCTGACATTTAGCCGCTCAGCAATATCCCGTTCGGGCGGTAAACGTTGACCAACTTGATAATTACCTTCAATTAACTCGTTGCGCAGGATTAAACCTATTTCCTGATAAGGTCGTTTAATTTCAAATTCCATCATCATGTTACTCAATTCAATTCCATAAATTATATTAAAGCAATTATTACGTCATAGTGCCCATCAAAAATTGGTCAACCTATGTTACTTCCGCCTATCATAACTCTTTTGCTATTATTAATAAGTCATTTTTAGCAGGTGTTGAGCAATTCTCAATGATTTAACCTCTACCGAGGTAAAATGTCTTCTTACCCCTTATTTGTTTCGATGCCTCTGCTACAACTTCTGTAATGGGTTGTTGTTATTTCCGAAACTTTAAATACTAAATTAGAATAATTAGGCAATGATACTCATTGGGTAAAAACGATGAAAAATGGTAATAAAGTATAAAATTATTAGGCGATACGTAGACAACAATTTATTAATTAAACACCCGCTCCTCGAAAGCAATAACAAAAATAAAAAAAATAGAAGACGATAAAAAGTTATCGCCTTCTATGTGCACAAAACCAGTCTTGTATTTTACTAACTAAAAAAAGCACGCTTTAACGCAGCTTCCATTCCACGAACTTCAGCTAAACCTTTTAGACGACCAATAGCCGAGTAACCAGGATTGGTTTTCTTCTTCAAATCATCAAGTATCTGATGCCCATGATCAGGACGCATTGGGATGAGACGCAGATCGCCATTTTCTTTACGTTTTTGTTCCTGCTTAAGAATTTCCAATACCACACCATACATGTCAACATCACCTTCTAAGTGAGCCGCTTCATGAAAGTTTTTAGGGTTTTCTTCGCGTTGTGTAGAGCGTAGATGAGTGAAGTAGATACGGTCACCATGTTGTTTGATCATATTAACCAAATCATTGTCGCCACGAACACCATAAGAACCAGTACACATTGTAATGCCATTCATTTTACTTGGTACTGCCTTGGTCAACCAATCAATATCTTCGATAGTAGAAACAATACGCGGAAGGCCAAGGATAGGACGAGGTGGGTCGTCAGGATGAACAGCTAGCTTCAATCCCTTCGCTTCACAAATAGGCATCAACTCTCGTAGAAAGGCAGCCATATTCTCGCGTAGCTTATCTTTATCAATATCTTGATAACGATCCAACTGTGCCTGAAAAGCTTCTAATGTGTAACCCTCTTCAGCACCAGGTAAACCGGCGATAATGTTAGCAGTGAGCTTGTCAATCTCCGCTTGCGACATGTTATCAAAATATTCTTTCGCCTGTTTTTGTTCTTCTTCTGAGTAATCAACTTCTGCACCAGGGCGTTTCAAAATAAGCAGTTCAAAAGCGGCAAAGGCAGTTTGATCAAATCGAAGTGCTTTAGATCCATCCGGCAACTCAAATGCAAGATCGGTACGGGTCCAATCTAAAATTGGCATAAAGTTATAACAAACTGTATCAATGCCACATTCAGCAAGATTAGCCAGAGTTTGCTTATAGTTTTCAATCCACTGTACATAATTACCCGTACGTATTTTTATCTCTTCATGCACAGGTACACTTTCAACAACAGACCACGTTAATCCCTTAGCTTCAATCAAGGCTTTACGTTCCATTATTTCTTCTTTACTCCACACCTGACCATTAGGGATCTGGTGTAAAGCATTAACAACTCCGGTTGCACCAGCTTGACGCACATCATCTAACGATACTGGGTCATTCGGGCCATACCAACGCCAAGTTTGTTCCATAATAATCACCTTAATTTGTTAATTTATATCTGACTGATTTAATTTTAATAATTTGTCTAAAGTAAACCAATATTATTCGTTATTTAGTTATCATCTATTAATGTTAAAGATAAAAACAAAGTATAGTTAGTTGCTTCACTTTTCTGAAGCGTGTGATCTTTTGCTTAGCAATTATCATTATGAGTGCTACTTACTATGAGCGCTACTTACTGAGTCATAAGCTCCAGCATTCATGGTATCGATCATCATTATTCCGACTTTTTTGTCGAACATCATCTTGGCAACTAGATTATCGATACCTTGAGCAATAGTTTTACGCCAATCTTCATAAACATCCAGCTTACCGTTTTATTAAAATCTTTAAATTCATAACCGTTAACGCCAATCTTATCGGCCGCACACGCCTGAAGTACTACTGTTCATTATCGTTCATCAACCTGCGCGCTTGTATTACAACCAGCTAAGCACACTGCTCAAGCTATCGACGGAAGAGCGAAAATATTTTTTATTGTATGCCCTTTTAATCGCTTTAACGGATAACCTATTACAAGATAACAAAGCCGTTACAATTGAAAAACCAATTTAAATTACAAATGCGATCTGGGCCACCAATAGTCGACAATTACGCCATATTGGACAACCAATTATCAAAAGCTGATATATGTAGGATATGAATATAAAAGATTGAATTTTGACGAAGTAAAAATTACCAGTGTTTAAAAACAAGCGGAATAATATAATAGCGAATAGATGCTTTGCTGGTTATAACTACATTCCCAATAAATGTTGTCATACTTGGAATCTCTTTAGTGAAGGTAAAAATAGCGTCATCTCACTCTACTATAGAGACTGTAGTAACCTGGGAACTTAATGATAGGAATTGGTATGACTCCCCCTTAGTCGTTATTAGTGAAACTCGAAGTGCTAGATGCAAAAAAACTCACCGAAGTGAGCTTTTAGATTTATAACAGCAATGCCATCTCTGGATAGCAGAAATCGTTTAATTCAAGGCGCTTTATTGCAACATTTAGTGTTGCTTAAACGAGTAATGAAGCAAGGATGAATAGACAACTTATGCAGCCAGAATTTACATCATACCGCCCATTCCACCCATATCAGGCATAGAAGCAGCTGGAGCGTCTACTGGTAAGTCAGTGATCATACATTCAGTTGTGATCATCAAACCAGCCACAGAAGCGGCAAACTGTAATGCACTACGAGTTACTTTAGTTGGGTCTAAAATACCCATTTCTAGCATATCGCCGTACTCGCCAGTTGCTGCGTTATAACCGTAGTTTCCAGTACCTTTTTGAACATTGTTTGCTACTACTGATGCTTCTTCACCACAGTTAGCAACAATTTGACGTAATGGAGACTCCATCGCACGAAGTGCAACACGGATACCTACATTTTGATCATCGTTATCACCAGTTAGGCCTTTAAGTAGACTAGCAACACGTACTAGTGCAACACCACCACCGGCAACCACACCTTCTTCAACGGCTGCGCGCGTTGCATGCAATGCATCGTCAACACGGTCTTTTTTCTCTTTCATTTCTACTTCAGTTGATGCGCCAACTTTAATGACCGCAACACCGCCAGCTAATTTAGCAGAACGTTCTTGAAGTTTTTCTTTATCGTAGTCAGATGAAGAAGCTTCGATTTGTTGTTTAATTTGGCTAACACGTGCTGAAATAGCATCTTGCTCGCCGGCACCATCAATAATCGTTGTTTCGTCTTTATTGATCACGATACGTTTAGCTTGACCTAGATCTTCAAGTTGTACTTTCTCAAGGTCTAAACCAATCTCTTCAGAGATAACAGTACCCGCTGTTAGGATTGCAATATCTTGTAACATTGCTTTACGACGATCACCAAAACCAGGTGCTTTAACAGCTGCTACTTTTACGATGCCACGCATGTTGTTTACTACTAATGTTGCTAACGCTTCGCCTTCAACATCTTCAGCAATAATCAATAATGGTTTTGATGCTTTAGCGACTGCTTCTAATGTTGGTAATAATTCACGGATATTACCGATTTTTTTATCAACGATTAAAATGAATGGGCTATCTAGCTCAACAGTACCTGCTTCTTGATTTGTCATGAAGTAAGGAGATAAGTAACCACGGTCGAATTGCATACCTTCAACAACTTCTAACTCAGTTTCTAAGCCTTGGCCTTCTTCAACAGTGATAACGCCTTCGTTACCTACTTTTTGCATTGCTGTTGCAATGATTTCACCAATTTCTACATCAGAGTTAGCAGAGATAGTACCTACTTGAGTAATAGCTTTAGAGTCAGAGCAAGGTGTAGATAGTTTTTTCAATTCAATAACGGCAGCTTTAACTGTTTGGTCGATACCACGTTTTAAATCCATTGGGTTCATACCAGCAGCAACGGCTTTTAGGCCTTCAGTGATGATTGATTGTGCTAATACTGTTGCAGTTGTTGTCCCGTCACCTGCTGCATCATTAGTTTGAGAAGCAACTTCTTTAACCATTTGTGCGCCCATGTTTTCAAACTTATCAGAAAGTTCGATCTCTTTAGCAACAGTAACACCGTCTTTAGTGATTTGAGGAGCACCAAAGCTTTTGTCGATAACAACGTTACGGCCTTTAGGACCTAGTGTTACACGTACTGCATTGGCTAAAATATTTACGCCATCCAGCATTTTGATTCGAGCATCATTACCAAATTTAACTTCTTTAGCAGACATTATATTTTCCTTTTACTTTTTCTTTAATTTTTTGTTTTTAAGACAAGAGAATAAACAGTAATTGTTAACGATTACTCAACAATCGCTAAAATGTCATTTTCACTCAAGATAAGGACTTCTTCGCCTTCAATCTTTTCTGTTTTTAAACCGTAGCCTTCACTAAAAATAACAGTGTCACCTACTTTTACATCTAATGGTCTTACTTCACCATTTTCTAAAATACGACCTTTACCCACGGCGATAACTTCACCACGAGTTGATTTTTCAGCAGCGCTACCAGTTAAAACAATACCACCAGCAGATTTAGTTTCTTTCTCAGTACGCTTTAAAATAACGCGATCATGTAGAGGACGAATAGACATTATGACTTCCTTTGATAGTTAACAGATTAAGTTGATTAAGTGATGGGGTCAAAAAGATACGATTCAAGTCTGTTTAGGAAAAATTACTAAAAAAGTCTGATTAGAGGCATAAAAAAACCAGCTTAGCGATGACTGATAACTAAGCTGGTCTGGTTTTTGAATAAAGCTTGAAGTGATTAAACTATAATGCAACCGCTCTAGGTTGAGAAAGCTCAGAAACAATTTTATTAATTTCACTGACAGCAATCAGTATTTTTTGCTCAGTACTCACATATTTATATGCGACTAATTTACCATCAACGACTCTAAAACGGCCTAAACCCATAATAAAAATACGACCATTGAAAAAGCCTTTTACAAACTTTGCAATTTGACGGGGTTGATATTTTTTAAAAATTCTTAACGTGCCAGGATGATTGATTGTCATCGTAATCTCTCTTTGTGTTTTTATATTTAATTCATAAAATTCATTAATAATTGATTTAAACATATTACGCAACTAATATGACCGTTTTATTACAGAATTTTTAACTAACCTCACAATACTTAATCAAGTTTTTTATCTTCTTTGTGTTCAAACTCACCTTCAATCACTGAATCATCATGTGGTTTTTTCTGACTAAAATCTTGATTAGAAAAACCACCCATTGTTGCTTGAGGTGAAAATTTAACGTTCGCTAATATCACTTTAGCGATACTGGCCCGAATAGTTGGCTGCAACAATAATAGGCCACATAAATCTGTTACAAAACCTGGCGTTACTAATAAAACCCCAGTAATAATTAACATTATGCCTTCGATTAATTGTTGTCCTGGCATTTCACCAGCGGCCATACGTTGTTGTAGTTTTTGGACCAGTTGCAAACCTTGGCTACGTACTAAAGCAGATCCAATTAAAGCAGTGATTATCACCAATAATATGGTTGGCCATGCACCTAAAAAACCACCGACTTTAACTAATACAAATATTTCTAGTAATGACACACCAGTAAAGATTAAAAATAATCGTGCAAACATGAGAGACCTCAATTAACAGAATGAATACCCATATAAAATGGGGACGAAATTATAAATTTCAACCTATTGGAAAACAAAAAACAAGGAGGTCCAATTACAAACGACTCATGAGAGCCATTTTATTTCTAATATGCCTATATCAACCATGCTTAGGCATTAAAAAACTGAGTAACAAAAACCTAATAAATTCAATTATATCATTCCATTTAATTAAACAATCAAAGATAGCGCAGGACAAAAGATAATGGTTAAGGTTAATGCCTAAAGTTAATGGATATGTGTGAAGATATTAATCACACTGCCATTTTTTTAATAAGAAAAACACAGGTAATAATATACAAGCCATCCACAAAAATAGAGTGCTTTCTTGAGGGACATATATCCAACCAGAAATAAAGGTTAATAAAGCCATCACCAACCCTAAAGCAACACCTGAATATAATGTTTGATAACCTACCAATAAATGTTCAGCTTGCTGTGCGATAAAGCGCATTGCCGCTAAATGGGCCAATGCAAAAGTAAATGCATGAAAAGTTTGCACTAGCATTAACGATGTCAGGTTTGTTGTTTGTGCCAATACCCCCCATCGTATTACCCCAGCGACTAAAGCTAACAAACACATTTGCTTAATTGACCAATTATTAAATAGTTTGTCATTAAAGCGCATTAATAATACTTCAGCAGACACGCCTATTCCCCATAATAAAGCGATATTAAACTCTGAAATGCCCATTGAGTTCCAATACAAAGCACTAAATGAGTAAAAAGCGGCGTGGCTGCCCTGTATTAAGCCCATCACTAAGATGAAATAAATAACTTTTGATTGTTTAAGTAATGATAATAAATTATCACTTTTATTTTTAGGGGGTAACGTTTGCTCTTGCAGTTGAGGGTTTAATTTAATCAGCGTTAAACAATAGTTCAAAAAGACCGCAATAATGATTAACCATAAAATACTTTCAGAGCCAAACTCACCGATGCTCCAACCAACGCATGTAGAGCCGATGATAAAGCTCACCGAGCCCCATAAACGAACTTTTCCATAGTTAATCTGAATTTGTTTGACTAAACGTGTACCGATAATATCGCCTAAAGGTACCATTGGAGCCATTAAAAAATTAAGTAATAAGGTTGCTGCCGCTAATGCATACCAACCTTGAAAGTACACTAATAACAACAAACATATTAAAATAGTAAAAGTTAAATAGCAGGCCATTTGTAATGGCGCTTTGGCGGTTTTCATACGCGGTAATAAGCCGATATTACTAACAAAACGTAATACCAAACCTAACGAAAATAAAGACCCTATTTGCTCAGGACTAACTCCTTTTCCTGCTAGCCAGATCCCCCAAAAAGGTAAAAAGATCCCCCAGATAAAAAAGAAGCAAATAAAATAAGTGGTGATCCATGATTTAGCCGCGATATTCAATTCATTATTCCTTGTCAATAAACAACACTATTGTATCTTTATTTGGTGTTTACCCCCATGATAAATAATGCATTTAATAAAGTGAACATAGTTTGTGTAGGGCAAAGCACAAATAATACGGAAGGTTATTAACAAGGAAGTGGCTCGAAGGCGAAAATGCTCACGCGTTGATTTAATTCATCTCTGGATTACGCACTTGTACCTGTGTTGTTATTTGATGATTATAATCACTATTAGCGATTAGCTCAGCACTGACTTTTATTTCAACACTACGCATAGTCGCTTGTGCATTAGATGCAATACTTTCAACAAACTTCAACTCAGTCACTTTCAAAAAGTTAGGATCGGTTAGATTAACCCAGCTGCCACTACTATAACAATTAGCAGCTTGCACATCCAAACCACGCCCAAATTGTATACTATGAGTATTAAATGAATAACGAAAGCCCATTATATGAGAAGCGATTGCGCTAACTGCATTGTTATAGTTATAGGAATAAACAATACACTCCTGAGTATTACTACTCACTGAATCTAACAATTTATTTTTGGCAGCCCCAACCATGAAATTGCTGCCGCCAGAGCCTGCTCTGCGAATATCCCCCTCCATAATGCTTACTAGTGCTTGTAAGTCAGTACGTAATCGAGAAAATGTAAAACCTTTATTGCTTGTAGCGACATTGGTGACATATAAACCAATCACCATTGCTAATAATAAACAGCCTAAAGCAAGTGAGATTAGCACTTCAATTAATGTAAAACCTGATCTGAGATGAGCCGCTTTTAGCATTTTTTATACCCCAACTGCGGCTCATCTGGTGCACAAACTCTTAGCCGCATAGCACTTTGTACAACAGATAAAGACTTTTGTTCACTGTTACTTAAGGTGATAGTTCCTGTCTCTACTGAGAAACGCAATGCACCATAAGACGCTTGTGAGCCTGTGAATGTTAAATTTGAGCTGTTTACAAACAGTGTTTTGCCATCTGCTAAATCTTGTACCTTTTCGATACCGTCTAACTGACATGAATTAACACTAAAACAATCACAACTAGAGACATCACTGATTCCTATTTTCCAAATTGATTGTTGTTGGCAAAAGTGAACATATATTTTTTTATTACGCTTAATCGCTTCAGTTTTGGCAAACTGTAAGGTGTAATAAACTTGACCCACACGATGAATCAGCGATTGATTTGCTTGGATCCCTTGGTAAGACGCTGTGGATATGGCAACAATAATACCCAAAATTGCAAGCGTAATTATTAATTCGATGAAGGTAAAACCTTTACCATAAAAAACAGCCATAACGACTCCTAACATTAGAAACCTGATATTCAGCATAGGTCAAAAAATGATTTACAACATTTAGTCTAATTAGGTAAGCAAGCAGCGTTAAAGTAAAACAATGGTGTCATAAAGTTGTAATGAAGGAACTTTATTGTAGTCAATGAACAAAAATATTGGTACGTAAAGTTAAGGAGATAACATGCAGCAGATTCAGTTTAACGATGCAAATACGACATTAGACAATTTATACGCAACTCCAATAAAGCGAAAACCTAAACCACGAAAATGGCGTGAAATTGAAAGTGTTAAAGCAAAGCTTTTATTAGCAAAAGAGTTACGAGAGATTGACCCCTCTTATAGTTTCTCGCAATCAGAATTAGTTTAACAAAACGAAAAAACGCATCCATTGGATGCGTTTTTTATTAGTCGCTTTTTTTATTGAAACAACGCTTCGATAGATAAACCTTGTTTTGATAATACATCACGAAGTGCTTTTAAAGCTTCCACTTGAATTTGGCGCACTCGTTCTCGTGTCAAACCAATCTCTTTTCCTACATTTTCTAAAGTGGCGGCTTCATAGCCTAATAAACCAAAACGTCTCGCTAACACCTCTCGTTGTTTTGAGTTTAAATCTTCTAACCAATCAACAATTCGTAACTTCATATCATTAGTTTGTAATGTATTTTCCGGAGTTGATTCATTATCATCAGGAATAATATCTAATAACTCTTTATCTGAACTATGACCAATTGGTGTATCAACAGAACTAACACGTTCGTTTAGTTTTAATATTTTCGATACTTCTTTTGCTGATACATCTAACTCTTTTGCAATGTCTTCCGGTGTTGGTTCATGCGTTAATTTATGCGCGAGTTCTCGAGCTGTTCGTAAGTATACATTTAATTTTTTAACGATATGTATAGGCAAACGTATAGTACGAGTTTGATTCATAATTGCACGTTCAATGGTCTGGCGGATCCACCATGTAGCATAAGTTGAAAAGCGAAAACCTTTTTCTGCATCAAATTTTTCAACGGCACGAATCAACCCTAAATTCCCCTCCTCTACTAAGTCTAATAACGATAATCCACGATTATTATAACGACGAGATATTTTAACTACGAGGCGTAAATTACTTTCGATCATACGTTTACGTGAAACTTCGTCACCACGTTGAGATCGGCGAGAATAATAAACTTCTTCGGGAGCAGTTAATAACGGCGAGTATCCTATCTCACTAAGATACAACTGAGTTGCATCCATTACTTTAAACTCACTACTGACTGGTAACCTTTCGGCTTTATCAGCTTGCTTTGGAGATGCTTTCACTTCATCTATATCATCATCAGCATCTAAATCATCATCAGCATCGATGCTATTTTCGTCAACGTTCTGCTGGTTAAACTTATCTAATTCCGTGTCATTTATATTAACTGAAGTTGTTCCTACCATGGTTAGCACTCCCTTTATCACGCTTCATTTTTGATGAACTATTTTTTAATTTGGAACCATGTACTCTCTATAAAAAGCTAGATAGTTAATACCTAGTAGTAATGTTCGGTGCATTATTACCGTTTAGGTAAATAACGCAGTGGGTCAACAGACTTGCCTCGATAACGAATATCAAAATGTAAACGTACATTATCTGTGCCACTATCGCCCATTACAGCTATTTTTTGGCCCATTTCAACCTGTTCATTCTCTTTTATTATCAGATTTTCATTATGTGCATAAGCACTTAAATAGTCATAATTATGCTTAATTATGATTAGGTTTCCATACCCTCTTAATCCATTACCCGCATAAACAACTTTTCCTTTAGCTGCTGCATATATTGGTGTACCTCGAACGTTAGAAATTGAAATCCCCTTCATTCCCTGTGCAGAGTTGGCAAAAGTTTTAGTTAACTTCCCTTCACTTGGCCATTTCCAATCCGCCACTTTTTTGCTCGAGTCTGGATTATTAACTGCCTGCTTTTTAGTCACATTTTCATCAACGTCTTTAGCAGAATATGCTTTTGATGATTTTTTAACAACCTCTAATTGAGTCTTTTGTTGACAGGTTTGAGCTGTGCAACTTGTTGAGCTTGATTTTGGCTTTTTCTGCGAATAAACCACCCCTTTTGAGGTATTATTTTGCAGTTTTAAAACCTGTCCCTGCCTAATGATATAAGGCTTTTTAAGACGATTTTGTCTAATTAAAGTACTCACATCCATATCAGCACGCCAAGCAATGGAATAAAGAGTATCGCCCTTTTGTACTACATATTTTGCCTGCCCTGCTTTGATACTTTTACCTGTTGCAATATAGGTGCCAGACCCGCTTTTAAAAGTACCTTTATTTGACTTTACGTCATAAATAGGTGCTCTGCCGCTTGGAGAAGAGCACGAGAACAGTAAAAAAAGGAAGGCAAATAATATATATTTCACAGTAAAATTAATGCTTTAAAATAAAATATAAAATAACTGCGGCTATAATGGTTAACCAGCCTAAAAAATCAATATACTGACTTAATTTATCTTCCATTTTCTTTCCACCTAAGACCATTAGACCTGCAACTAAAAAGAAACGTAAGCTGCGGCCAACTAATGCCGTCAATAAAAATGGCCAAAATGCCATATTCATGACACCTGCGGTGATCGTAAAAACTTTAAATGGAATCGGCGTAAAGCTAGCAATAAAAATAACCATCACGCCCCACTTACTAAACCAAGATTGTGCTGTTTGCATTTTATCTTGGTAGCCCATCATTTCAACGAAAGGTAATACCACAGGGTCATATAAAGCACTACCGAGGTAATAACCAACAACACCACCTAACACTGAAAATAGCGTTGCCCCTAATGCAAATCGCCAAGCAAGTTGTGGTTTAGATAACGCCATCGGCGCTAACATAATATCAACCGGAATAGGCCAAAAAATAGACTCTATAAATGCAGTTAGGTATAGGTAATACGGTGCATACTTATGTTTGGACCACAACATCACTTTTATATATAAGGGGGCAAATATTCTCACGGTATTTCTCTTTTATAATTTAAAGGCTAAAGGATAGCTTGAAAGCAAATGGGCAGCGTTTAAATTTCGCTTAACCACTGCTTTAAAATCGG
>TARA_R110001583_G_scaffold34726_2_pt1 | contig 12275 bp, 10 predicted proteins | sample TARA_R110001583 | Tara Oceans TARA_R110001583 (sample SAMEA4398432) | marine metagenome | biome: Polar Biome; feature: [MES] marine water layer (ENVO:01000295) within the mesopelagic zone...; material: water (ENVO:00002006), including particulate matter (ENVO:01000060) such as...... | reverse complement strand
AACAGATAAACAATTTCGTGCACAACGACTCTCCCAATGCCTATGAAGAAATTATAGATTCCCTTCTGAATACAGTAGACTATGCAGAGCACATGTCTGCCGAATGGATGGATATTGCCCGATATGCGGACACCCACGGATACCAAGACGATTTTGAACGAATCATGTGGCCTTGGCGAGATTGGGTAATCCACGCGTTTAAGGAAAACATGCCCTATGATCAATTTGTGACCTATCAATTGGCCGGAGATCTTATGCCCAACGCCAATGCAGAACAGGTTCTTGCCACGGGCTTTAACAGAAATCATAAGATCACTTTTGAGGGCGGGGTAATACCAGAAGAATATCGCATTGAGTATGTAGAGGACAGGGCAGTGACCTTTGGAACTGCTTTTCTGGGCCTAACCTTTGAATGTGCCCGCTGCCATGATCACAAATATGACCCAATAAGTCAAAAAAACCATTTTGAATTGTTCAGTTTCTTCAACAATATTGATGAATTGGGACTGACCCCTGGGGGAGCTGGAAAAATTCCAAAGCCGTATATGACCATTACAGAAAAGGAAAAAAATGGTGTATTGAGCTTTGTTCAACTCCAAAAATCCACCATGAAGGAAGTACCCGTAATGGTTATGAACGAGATGGAGGAAATTAGACCGTCCTATATCTTGAACAGGGGCGTTTACGACCAACCCACTACACAGGTATTCCCCAATACACCGGAATCCATACTTCCTTACCCGGAGGAATATCCCAAAAACCGATTGGGATTGGCAAAATGGCTGTTCCATGAAGACAATCCATTGACTGCCAGGGTAACCGTAAATAGGTATTGGCAACGTATGTTCGGCACGGGCTTGGTGGCATCTTCCTTCGATTTTGGCAATCAAGGCTCATTGCCAACACATCCCGAATTGCTGGACTTTCTAGCCATCAAATTAAAGGAAGAAGGTTGGGATACAAGAAAAATATTAAAATATATGGCCCTTTCGGCTACCTATCAACAGAGTACCAAAGTATCCAAAGATTTACAGGAATTAGACCCCGAAAACCGTCTGTTGGCACGTGCCCCAAGATTAAGGCTAACTGCAGAACTCATAAGGGATCAAGCTTTGAAGATCAGCGGTTTGCTAAATCCGGAAGTGGGAGGCCCAAGTGTTAAGCCCTACCAGCCCGCCGGTATTTGGGAGGCAACCACTGGAGGTGGAGGGGGCAGTACGGCCACCTATATTACCAGCACTGGCAAAGATCTTTATAGAAAAAGTTTATATACCTTTTGGAAAAGGACGGTTCCCCCGCCAAGTATGATGACTTTTGATGCGGCATCCAGAGATCTATGTACAGTAAAACGGCAAGAAACAAATACCCCCCTACAGGCATTGGTATTGTTAAACGACCCTCAAATTATAGAGGCATCCAGGCTCATTGCCAAAAACGCCATAGATCGCAATAAAGAAATCGGTGATCAAATAAAATACATTTTCAAACTGGCAACTTCCAGAACTCCGGATGAGGAAGAACTGTCCATGTTGAACAATTATTACAATAGTATGCTCCAAAAAGTGGATGAAGAAGGCATAGACCCACAGGACTATCTGTCCATCGGAGATTTTGAAATAGATAGCAGCTATTCAAAAAAACAATTGGCCGCATTGGCATTAACGGCACATACCATTTTAAACTTAGACGAAACTATAACCAGGGGTTGATCATGAGCGAAAAAAAAATTATAGAGGAACGATCCTTGATTTTAAACCGAAGGTCATTTTTGGGCAAAACGGCCTTGGGCGTCGGCGGGGTAGCCCTAGCATCCCTTTTAGGTGCCAACCTATTTAGAAAAGACGAAAATGGCCTACTTACCAAGGATGATGGCTTGGAAGGGGTCAAGGGAATTTTAAATTCTCTGCATCACCCGGCCAAAATTAAAAGGGTAATATATCTGTTTCAAAGCGGGGGACCTTCCCAATTGGAACTTTTTGACTATAAACCACTTTTGAACAAAAGGCGCGGTGAAGATCTTCCAGAATCTATCAGAAATGGACAACGGCTTACCGGTATGACTGCCGGTCAGGATTCTTTTCCCCTGGTAGGGTCTCTTTTCAATTTCAATCAGCACGGTAAGAACGGTACCCACATCAGTGAACTTTTGCCATACACGGCCAAGATGGTAGACGACCTATGCATCATAAAATCCATGTATACAGAGGCCATCAATCATGATCCTGCGGTTACCTTCTTTCAGACAGGGTCCCAACAACCTGGGAGGCCCAGTATAGGATCGTGGCTAAGCTATGGCTTGGGAAGTGAAAACGAAAACCTTCCGGCTTTCACAGTCCTGTTGTCCCGGGGTACAGGAAGACCCAACGGACAACCTCTATACACAAGGTTATGGGGCAATGGATTTTTACATTCCCTGCACCAAGGTGTTCAATTCAGGGCAGCCAAGGATCCCGTATTGTATCTGAACGATCCAAAGGGCATTACCAAGGAGGTTAAACGCGAAATGCTGGACAATTTAGCGGCATTGAACGACAAGCACTATCAGGATTCCGGTGATCCGGAAATAAAGAGTAGAATTGCCCAATATGAAATGGCGTACAGGATGCAAACCTCCGTCCCCAATGTGATGGATACCGCCAATGAACCCGATTATATCTATGAAATGTACGGGCCCGAAGCTAAAATTCCAGGAACCTACGCCGCAAATTGCCTTTTGGCAAGAAGATTGGCGGAACAGGACGTACGTTTTATCCAATTGTACCATATGGGTTGGGATCAACACGACAATCTTCCTGGGGCTATTGCCAAACAGGCAAAAGACGTAGACCAAGCTTCTGCCGCTCTTGTGGCCGATCTAAAACAACGTGGATTATTGGAAGATACCCTAGTGATTTGGGGAGGAGAATTTGGAAGAACCAATTATTCCCAAGGTCTTTTAACAGATACCAATTATGGAAGGGACCATCATCCAAGATCTTTTACCATTTGGATGGCCGGAGGAGGTATTAAACCTGGTATCGTCTATGGCGAAACGGATGATTTTGGTTACAACATTGTAAAGGATCCGGTACATGTGCACGATTTCCAAGCTACAATGTTACATTTATTGGGAATAGACCATGAAAAATTAACCTATAAATATCAGGGTAGAAGGTTTAGATTAACAGATGTGGAAGGCCATATTGTAAAAGATATCCTAACCTAAACCTATACACCAAAAAATGACACTACAGATTATAAGTCTTGGTCGCCTACACCCCCTATTGGTACACCTGCCCATCGGTATTCTTGTATTGGCCTTTCTATTGGAACTATATTTTAGAAAGAAAGATTCCGAAACGGAAAACAATATTATCAAATTTACCCTTGCCATTGCTGCGGCAACTACAGTGTTATCTGTGGCCAGCGGTTGGTTATTGGGTGAAGATGGGGGCTATGATGAGACTTTGCTGTTTAGGCACCGTTGGATGGCCGTTGGTTTGGCCGTAGGCAGCACCCTTCTATATTTTATTAAAAAGTATCCCAAGCCCTGGTCCAAAAACATTTACCTACCCCTTTTTATTTGTGTTATGGGCCTCTTAGGACTAACAGGGCATTATGGCGGGAGCATGACCCATGGAGAGGACTATCTGTACAAAAATGAGAAGACCAAAAAGGTTGTTATAACGGACGTGGACAAAGCTTTGGTATTTAATGATATTATTATGCCAATTCTGGATGATAAGTGTGTAAGTTGCCACAATCCTAATAAGGTTAAGGGAGGCTTAATAATGACCAACAAGGAACAACTGCTTGCAGGGGGAGACTCTGGCAGCTTATTGATTGCCGAAAAGGACCAAACTCCCAGATTGATACACCATATTAAATTACCCATGGAGGACGAGGACCATATGCCACCAAAGGGTAAAGTTCAATTGACAAGTCCCGAAATTCAATTATTGGAATGGTGGATAAGTCATGAAAACTGTTTTGATTGTGTGGCCGGGACTTTGGATAAAACGGAAAAGATCAATGATATTTTAAACTCATTGGAAGAGGACACCTCCACTAGGGCGATTATTGCAAAAGAAGTGGCCATGGTTCCCGAAGACTGGTTGGCCTCTATAAACATCAACGGACCTATTGTCACAAAATTGGCAGAAAAAAATCCACTTTTGATAGTAAACCTGTCCGGCAATAAAAGTTTGGGAAAAGATGATCTAAAAGCATTAAAAAAACATGCAGCAAACATTGTTGAACTCAATCTGGGCAATTCCAATTTTAATGACACCATTTCTTCGTATCTAACTTCCTTCAAGAATCTCACTAAACTTCAGATACAAAATACTAAGATCACCGATAAATCCATGGAGTCTATAGGGGATTTAAAACACTTGGAATCCCTAAACATTTATGGTACGGATATTACGGATAAGGGTCTGGAAAAGTTAACCAACCTTGGTGGCTTAAAAACTCTATATCCATGGAATTCCAAAATCACCAAAGAAGCCCTAGATCAATTTAGCGACAAGAATAATAGTGTAACAGTGGTAAGTATCAGCGAAGATCTATTTACCCCTTCCAGTTTGGAAGCACCATCTATCATTGCAGATACGGATTTCTTCAAGGATTCCATTGAAGTAACCTTGGACTATTTTTTTAAGGGAGTGGAACTCTACTACACCTTGGACGGTTCAGAACCGGACACCACTTCAACAAGATACAAAGAACCCATTGTATTGACTGCCTCTACCCAGCTCAAAGCTGTTAGCCATAAACCGGGTTGGGAATTAAGTCCCGTTAAGACCATCAGTTTTAAAAAATCGAATATTCTGCCCAATTCCATTACACTAAACAATAAGCCCAACGAAAAGTACAAGGGTAATGGTGGAAACACTTTAATAGATCTAAAAAGAGGGACCAGCAATTTTGTAGACGGAAATTGGATAGGTTATGAAGGCAGTAGTTTTGCAGCCACTCTAAAACTCCAGAAAGAAGAATTGATATCCACCGTTTCTGTAGGGGCGTTTTCATCACCTGAGAAATGGATTTTTTACCCGACGGGTTTCAAAGTGTGGGTGTCACAGGATGGCAATAATTACAAGCTCGTCCATACGGAAAAAGTTCCGACAGAAAAACCCAACTCCGATACCAAGTTCCAGTTTTTCGACCTTAACATTCCCCCAACCAAATCCACTTTCGTAAAAGTGGAGGTCATTAGTCAACTTAAGAACCCTTCTTGGCATACCAATCCAGGAGGTAAAAGTTGGTTGTTCGTAGATGAAATAGTCCTCAACTAAAAACAATTGACAATGCAAGCTCCAAAATCTCTTGTGTAACAATTGTTACACAGAGAATTTTAGATAACTTTATATTTGCATCTTAATAAATTATATGGAATATATACTTCAACCCTGGCCATGGTATGTGTCCGGGCCTCTGATTGCCCTGGTAATGCTTATTTTGGTGTTTTTTGGTAAAACTTTCGGGATGTCGTCCAATTTACAGACACTATGCAGCATTGGCGGCGCAGGAAAATATTCGGACTATTTCCGGTTCGATTGGAAAGCCCAACGCTGGAATCTGACCGTTGTTCTCGGTGCGGTTCTTGGTGGCTTTATAGCTACTCAATATTTATCGGATGGTTCGGCAATTGCCTTAAGCGCCGAAACCATTTCGGACTTAAATGCATTGGGATTTAATGAGGTTGGGGAAACCCTCCTACCCCCAGAGATTTATAGTTGGGAAAATGTGTTGAGCCTAAAAGGGATTTCAATCTTGGTCATTGCGGGCTTTTTAGTTGGCTTCGGAACAAGATATGCCGGTGGATGTACTTCAGGTCATGCCATAACTGGTCTAAGCAACCTTCAATTGCCCTCGCTAATTGCCGTAATAGGTTTTTTTATAGGTGGACTTATAATGACCTTTTTTATTCTACCCTTAATTTTTGGATCTTAAAAACAAATTTCAATTGGATCACGATAAATATGCAAGGCTAAACATAAGATTCATAAATTATTGTAATAACAAATAAACTTAAGGCTGGAGAAAATATTTTCGGTAAAAAATATACAAAATAAACAAAATGAAATTTTTAAAATTCTTGTTGGTAGGTATCTTCTTTGGGATAGTGCTGGTGAAATCAGAAGCAGTATCCTGGTACCGCATCTATGAAATGTTCAAGTTTCAAGCCTTTCATATGTACGGAATAATTGGGTCTGCAGTATTTCTAGGGGTTCTATTTATTTGGCTCTTTAAGAAGTATAAGGTAAAAAGTATTGAGGGCAAAGAGATAGATCTGGTTCCAAAGGATAAAGGGGTAGCAAGATATATTCTTGGCGGTACCATCTTTGGCTTTGGATGGGCCTTGGCGGGTGCTTGCCCTGGACCTATGTACATCTTAGTAGGAACAGGAGTTTTTAGTATGTTTATTGTAATTGCAGCCGCCCTACTGGGCACTTTTACCTACGGCCTACTCCAGAAGAAATTGCCCCATTAATATAATAAGCCATATAGACCAAAATACTGGTGGTCATTTTAGCTTAGCCCTACACATTTTATAGCACTAATTAATAGTAACGCGCTTAAGCCAAACAGCTCCCTGTATTAGAGAGTGGGTTGGTTCGTTAAAATAAAGAAGAAATGCTTTTTGGTTTATATTTCCTGTTTAAACGATCTCGGCACTTAACCCAGCTTTTAAAAGCTTACTACACCTAGGCTTTAAATCGTTGTACTCCCCAGTCTTAACCGTACATTTACCATTGTAATGTACAATAAGGGAACATTGCTCCGCCTGTTCAGGAGTATGGTCGCAGGCCATTATTAAAGTTTCAATAACGTGATCAAAAGTATTAACCTCATCATTGAACAAAACAATCTCATTTTGCTTTACAGTCTCCTCATCCAAAAGTAATTCTTCCGAGACTTTTTCCTTTGTACTCATAGAATTCAATTTTAATACCTTCTAAAATACGTATTTTACGGCAACCCAATTATTCTTTTCCAGATTTTTTTCAAATTTTAACCCTACTTCCTTACATCTTTCCGAAATCTGCGAAATATCCTCATTATAAAAACCACTTACAAATAATATACCTCCCTTTTTTAGGCATTTCACATAGGTCGGGATATCTTCCAACAAAATGTTTCTATTTATATTGGCTATTATGATGTCGTATTGCTGATCTACCAGTAAGTCGGCTGTTCCTTCGTACACATTAATATGGTTGCAATTGTTCCGCTCAACATTTTCCATGGCATTAAGGTAACACCAGTTATCTATATCTATTGCATCTATGGCAGCCGCTCCTTTCATGGCCGCCAAAATAGCCAAAACCCCTGTTCCACTTCCCATATCCAAAACAGATTTCCCTTTAAAATCATGTTCCAATATATGCTGTAACATCATGTGGGTAGTTTCATGATGGCCAGTCCCGAAACTCATCTTCGGTTCTATAACAATGTCATACTCCACCTTGGGCTTTTCATGAAAGGGCGCTCTAATGACGCACTGTTGCCCAACTTGAATAGGATTAAAATTACTTTCCCAGGTAGCGTTCCAATTCTCCTGTTCTATCTCCGAAAAATCATAATCAATACTAAACAAAGGGTTGGAAAGAATCTGTAGGTCATCCAGAATATTTGGGTACCACTCTTCCTTTTTAATGTATGCCTGGACCCCATCTTCCGTTTCCACAAAACTTTCAAATTGCACTTCTCCCAATTCCGCAATAAGAATATCCGAAGCGGGTTGAACGGGGGTTACCTTAAAATTATACTCTAGATATATAGAATTCGACATTTCGTTAAAAACCTTTATTAGACACCCTTTTACAGTAAAAGAACCCGTTGGTACTCCAACGGGCCTTTTATATCATTTTATTTGCCTCCAAACCTTGTAAATAAATAACTATCACCGGGTTTGAATCCAAATATTTATCCTTGGCTTCTTATGCTATTCCTTTAATTATCGCAATAAAGTCGTCCGCCACCAATGAAGCACCCCCTATTAAACCGCCATCTACATCTGGCTTGGAGAAAATCTCTACTGCATTATTTGGTTTAACACTACCGCCGTAAAGTATGGAGACATTGTTGGCTATACCCGCATCGTAAGCATTGGTAATGGTCTTACGAATAAAAGCGTGCATTTCCTGTGCCTGTTCTGGTGAAGCGGTTTCTCCGGTACCAATGGCCCAAACTGGCTCATAGGCCAGGATAATTTTACTCCAGGCCGAGGCATCCAAGGAAAATAAAGCATTTTTCAGTTGGCTTTCCACAATTTTGAAGTGATTACCAGACTTACGGTCTTCCAATTCCTCTCCGAAGCAAAACATTACCCTCATATTCTTCGCCAAGGCAGCTACTACCTTCTTGGCCAAAATCTCATCGGTCTCCCCAAAATATGCCCTTCTTTCCGAGTGGCCTATAATTACGGTATCTACCCCTATCCCTAACAGCATATTGGCCGATATTTCACCCGTGTAGGCGCCATTTTCGGCAAAATGCATGTTCTGGGCAATTACCTCGATACTGGATGATTTTAATTTATCTACCGCGGCGCTCAAATTCACAAATGTAGGCGCCACCATTACTTCTGCCTTGGTATCTGGAAGTTTAGCTGAAAGTTCTGCCAACAAAACTTCTGTTTCTGCTAAATCCTTATTCATTTTCCAATTCCCTGCTACTATTTTACTTCTCATTTTTATTCTAATTTATGTTGTTCCCTTATTATAATTAAGGCTAATAAGCACTTAGGTTTAGAGGCATTGCCTCAGATTTATTCAAACTTCAGATCCTCCAAATCATTGTAATGGACTTTCTGAATAATGGTTCCCTTTTCCAAAACTAAAACCCCAGGATTGGAGCGTACAATAGTTTTTAAAGTGGTTTCATCAGTGAAATAAAAATCAAAACCCAATTGATATTCCTTTTTCAATTTTTGGGTATAATCCTTTCCTGAAGCGGACATTCCTATAACCTTATATCCGTTCTTCATAGCTTTATCCGTTACCTCCTTTATCTCAGCAAAAGCGCGATAATTACTCTTTGCCATATCATAGGCTATCACCATAACCAATTTAGGTTCCTGTAGCAAGGAGGCAGCCATATCCTCGCCATCCATTTCAATGGTGAAATCATGGATCGGAGGTTCATATCCTTTTTGAATTTCCTTGGTTTCCACTCCAATAAACTCCCCATCTACAGCTGGATAATCGCCATTGGTAACCACTACCTTTTCCTCTCCATCTACATTAAATTTCCAACTGTAATCAAAAATGGCAACCGGAGCGTCTTCCGGAACGCTCATGCCTTCCTCAATATTGGCACCTATTTTATAAGGTCTAAAATCCAAGGCCGGTAAATGATTGAGCACATAATAGGCAAAGATAGCACTAACCAACAAACTAAGCCCTACAATAAGTCTTTTGGAACCATCACCAAAAGGCGATCCAATATATTTTACTCCCAAAAATAGCACAACAATAAGCACCAATAAAACCACATCCTTGGTAAAGGATTCCCAAGGCGTTAATTTTATGGCGTCCCCAAAACAGCCACAATCGGTAACCTTATTAAAATATGCGGAATAAAAGGTAAGAAATGTAAAGAAAATGATCATCAAAAGTAAGCTCCAGACCGTAATTCTAACTCTAAAACCTATTAATAACATAATACCCAAAAGTACCTCCAGGATTACTACAAAAATAGAGATCCCCAATGCATAGGGCATCAAAAAATCCAAATCCAGTACTCCTGGACTGAAATATTCTTCCAACTTAAAGGAAAACCCAACGGGATCGTTCAATTTAATAAATCCGCTGATAATAAATAAAATGCCTACAATAATACGACTCAAAGTCACTATATATTTCATATTCTATACAATTCCGATTTTTATTATTTAATTGATATCATAACTTATAAGCCCTCAATGGCCTAAGTAAAATATAGAATTAAGATGTTGTTTTTTCTCCAAGATGTATCATTGCAAATACAGCATAGTTGATCATATCCTGATAGTTGGCATCTATCCCTTCACTGACCAGAGTTTTGCCTTTATTATCCTCAATTTGCTTAACACGCAACAACTTCTGCAAAATTAGATCTGTAAGGGAACTTACCCTCATCTCACGCCAGGCTTCGCCATAATCGTGGTTCTTATTTTCCATAAGGGTCTTGGTGATGGAAATGTGCTTATCAAACAAGGTCACAGCTTCCTCAGCGGAAAGATCCGGTTGGTCAACAATTCCTTTTTCGATTTGAATCAAGGCCATAATGGAATAATTAATAATTCCGATAAACTCGGAAATCTCATCCTCATCCACCTTGCGCACTTCATTTTCCTGCAAACTTCTAATGCGCTGTGCCTTTATATAAATTTGATCTGTAAGGGATGGAAGCCTTAAAATTCGCCATGCACTACCGTAATCTTGCATCTTTTTCAGGAAAAGGTCCCTACAAATTTTAATGACGGCATTGTATTGCTCGGAAGTATTATGCATTTAATCTTTCTAATTTGTGTAAATTTCGCTTAAAATTTTAAACTATTCAAAAATCGAGATTTAAACTTAACTACCAAAAGTTTTACTTCCCTTTATCTTATAAAAAACATGACCATTAACTGCAAAGGAAATTTATTGGACCTAAGTACTCCCAGAGTGATGGGGATAATCAATATTACTCCCGACTCCTTCTATGATGGTGGCAAATACAAAGACGAAACGGAGATTATTGCGCAGGTAGAAACTATGTTGGCCAATGGGGCAAGTTTTATAGATATAGGGGCATATAGTTCCAGGCCGGGTGCCGAATACGTTGATGAAAGTGAGGAATTGGCCCGAATTATCCCTATTGTAAAACTATTGCTGAAGACCTTCCCAAACGTCCTTATCTCCATAGACACCTTTAGAAGTAGGGTTGCCGATGAATGCCTGGCTCTTGGGGCGGCAATAATCAACGACATTTCCGCTGGCAATTTGGATCCAAAAATGATGGAAGTTGTAGGGAAGCACCGGGCACCATACATTATGATGCATATGAAAGGCACTCCCAGTACTATGCAGGCCATGACCAATTACGAAAATCTTCTGGGAGAAATACTCTATTATTTTTCGGAAAAAGTAGCCTTGGCCCGGGCTGCCGGAATTAACGACATTATTATTGATCCCGGTTTTGGATTCGCAAAAACTTTGGAACAGAACTATGAAATTCTCAAAAAATTCAATCTGCTCCACGCCATGGACCTGCCAATTTTAACCGGTATCAGTAGGAAATCCATGATTTACAGACTACTGGAAACCAATCCAAAAAATGCTTTAAACGGCAGTACGGCCCTACATATGTACGCGCTCATCAAAGGTTCGCAAATATTAAGGGTACATGATGTTAAGGAGGCTATGGAATGTATCCAATTGTTTAATGCCATTAACGGTTCCGTGGATCATTTGTAACCAATTTTCATGCTAAGCTATTTAAAAATTGTTCAAAAAAGAGCCAAAACATTTTTTCGAATTTAATTTGAGGTTATAGCTTATTTCCTATTTTTACAAAAACCACAGGATTGGATTTTTTAAACTTCTTAGATTTTAGTGTTACAGATATTATAGACATCTTTTTGGTGGCTGTACTCATGTATTATGTATACCAATTAGTCCGTGGAACGGTAGCCATTAATATATTTATTGGTATCGTTATTGTTTGGGCCTTTTGGAAGTTGACCGAAGTTTTGGACATGAAAATGATCAGTAGCATGGTCGGTGGTTTTATGCAAGTGGGACTAATTGCCCTTATCATTGTTTTCCAACAAGAGATCAGAAAATTTCTGTTAATGGTGGGCTCAACCAATTTGGCCTCCAAACGCAACTTTCTAAAACACTTTAAATTCCTCAAGGAAGACGGACTTACCATAGGCACCAATGTAGATGCAATTGTTGCAGCATGCGAAAAAATGGGAAGTACCAAAACTGGTGCCCTAATCATTATTGCCAGAAATAATTCTTTGGACTTTGTTAAGTCGACCGGAGATAAAATGTATATTGAAATTACCCAGCCCATTCTGGAAAGTATTTTTTATAAGAACAGCCCCTTACATGATGGAGCGGCCGTTATTGAGGATAATTTTATAGTGGCTACCCGGGTAATTCTCCCTGTTTCCAATGAACGTTCCATACCATTGCGGTTTGGACTTAGACATAGGGCCGCGGTAGGCATAACAGAAAAAACAGATGCCCTGGCCATCATTGTAAGTGAGGAAACTGGGCTAATATCCTATATAAAAAATGGCGAATTTGTAT
>TARA_R110001583_G_C5668833_1_pt1 | contig 12286 bp, 9 predicted proteins | sample TARA_R110001583 | Tara Oceans TARA_R110001583 (sample SAMEA4398432) | marine metagenome | biome: Polar Biome; feature: [MES] marine water layer (ENVO:01000295) within the mesopelagic zone...; material: water (ENVO:00002006), including particulate matter (ENVO:01000060) such as...... | reverse complement strand
GCCTGGCAGGCAAGAGGTCACCGGTTCGACTCCGGTATTCTCCACATTCAAGTGCAACTAATTCCTGCACTTAAAAATCTAAACCGCCAAGCTTGCTTGAGCGGTTTTTTTATGTAGTCCGTTTTCATGGTTCAATTATGGGTAAATACTGAATAGGGCAACTATGCCCTAAGACTATAATAAGCTGAAATCGCCATTTTCCAATGCCAAATAATACACGCTTCATTTTATAGCCCCATTCTTACCTTTAGCCCCATCTTCAGGAAAAGAAAACTTCATTATATAACTTCTATCGAACTCAAAACACCCGTTCTATCGAAACTGGGCTAATATTGATAACATATTATCCATGAGTTAAATAAACAATGTAAAATAAGATAATTCTCATAAAAAAATGTTATATTCAAACTTAATATACCTATTTTCGCTGCGTGAAATTTAAATCTAACTTTCTTCCCAAAAAGGGTTCTCCGATACGATCCTTTGCTGTTTTTTCCATAGCGGCAATTATCGGTATTGGTTTTTTTATGATGAAAGAAGGTGAAGTGCTTTCATATATGTCGGATAATCCCCAAGCATGTGTCAATTGTCACGTTATGACCCCCGTATATAATAGTTGGATGCATAGTTCACACCGCGAATGGGCTTCATGCAATGGCTGTCATGTTCCCCAGGACAATTTTGTGAACGCCTATTATTTTAAGGCAATGGACGGCCTATATCATGCATCTGTATTTACAGCCAGAGCTGAACCTGAAGTTATTTTCATGAGGGAAGGGTCACAAGAAGTTGTGCAAAATAACTGTATACGTTGCCATGTTCAACAGGTGACACAAACAAAATACAGTGGTTTTATTGAAGATCATCAAGAAAATAGAACCTCACGTAAATGTTGGAGCTGTCATAAGGAAGTACCTCATGGCCGAATCCACGGAATGTCAACAGTCAAATATAATATAGCCCCTTTACCCACCGACCAAGAAGAAATGGTTATACCATCTTGGTTAGAAAAAGAAATGGCAGCTACTAAATAACAACCTTATGAAAAACAAAGTTCTATTTGTGGTAACAATTATAGTCGTCTTTTTATTGGGACTACTTGCCTCAAGCATAATCAACAGAAAGAGTGAAGCTAAATACCAATATGTTCCTCAAGTGGATATTGGGGAAAATGAACCTCGTAACGAGGAATGGGGAAAAAACTACCCTAGGGAATACCAATCTTGGTTACAGACATCCGAAACTTCATTTGCATCTTTCCAAGGTGGTTCGGCCATGCGTGATGTACTTGAAGAGGACCCACGGTTAGTTGTTTTATTTGCCGGATATGGATTTTCCAAAGATTATAACCAAGGACGGGGTCACTACTATGCCATAGAGGATATTCGAAATACATTACGTACCGGAGGTCCTAAAGGTGAAGGGGACGGACCCATGCCGGCCACTTGCTGGACCTGTAAGAGTCCTGATGTTCCCCGTTTAATGAACGAGAAAGGAATTGCAGAATTTTATGATGGGAAATGGGCAGATAAAGGAGCTGAAATAGTAAATCCCATAGGCTGTGCAGATTGTCATGATCCAAATAACATGAAGTTGCGAATTACACGACCTGCACTTGTCGAAGCTTTTGATGCCATGGGTAAGGACATCAACAAAGCCACCCACCAAGAAATGCGTTCCTTGGTGTGTGCCCAATGCCACGTTGAGTATTATTTCGACAAGAAAAAACCTGGAAATGAAGGAACTCCGTATCTAACTTTCCCTTGGAAAAATGGTATGGATGTTGAATCTATGGAAGCCTATTATGATGAAATGGAATTCTCCGATTGGACCCACCAAATAAGTAAAACCCCAATGTTGAAGGCGCAACATCCTGGTTACGAAACCTATTTGACCGGTGTACATGCGGATCGAGGTGTTTCATGTGCAGATTGTCATATGCCTTATAAAAGTGAAGGAGGTCAAAAATTCACCGATCACCATTTACAATCACCTTTGAACAATGTTGCAAATTCATGTCAAGTATGTCACAGACAAGAAGCTGATAAATTGCGTGCCAATGTTTATGAGCGCCAAAAGAAAGCAACTGAAAACAGATTGAAATTAGAAGACCTTTTGGTTAAATCCCATATTGAAGCAGGTAAAGCTTGGGAATTAGGCGCCACAGAAGAACAAATGAAACCTATCCTAACGGATATTCGTCATGCCCAATGGCGTTGGGATTACGCCGCCGCATCGCACGGGGCATCTTTCCATTCTCCGGTAGAAACTGCCAGGGTTTTAGGTGGCGGACTAAATATAGCCCAAGAAGCCCGTGTAAAATTAGCTAGGTTATTGGCCACTTTAGGTTTTAACCAAGAAGTACCCATGCCCGACATTGCTTCCAAGGAAAAAGCCCAGGAATTTATTGGTCTGGATATGGAAAAACTTATCAAGGAAAAAGAAGAATTCAAAACCAATTTACTTCCCAAATGGCTTGAAGAAGCTAAGGCCCGTGAAGATAAAATGGATTCCAAAGCCGTGAGTATGAACGATTAGTAGTCGATTTAAAAACCTATTTCTAAGGGCTTTTAAAGCCGAAAACTTTTCATGAAGATATTCTATCGTATTTTTTCCTCACCAATATTGGCGCTGGTCTTGTTATTGGCATTTGCAATAGCAATGGGAGCCGCTACTTTCATAGAAAACGATTTTGGTACTGCCACAGCTTGGATAAAAGTATACGATTCTACATGGTTTGAATTGGTAATTATCGGTTTGGGTCTTTGTTTTGCAGCCAATATTTATAAATATAGACTTTGGCGCAAAGAAAAATGGGCTATCCTACTTTTTCACATCGCTTTTATCATCATCCTTATAGGAGCCGGAATTACACGCTACTATTCATATGGTGGTATAATGCGTATTCGTGAAGGAAAATCTTCAAGTACCATTATTTCGGATAAAAATTATCTGCAGGTACATATTACCGATGGAAAACAAACCAAACACCTTAAACAGGAACTAAACTTTTCGCCCCTTAGTGATAATGATTTTTCCATTTCTACGGATTTTAATGCCAACCCCATAAAAATTTCGAATAAGAGATTCGTAGCAGATGCCACCCCTGAAATAGTTGACGACCCAGAAAAAGGTGTCCCTTTACTGCAAATGGTAGTAACATCAGGGAACGGCAGGGAAACCGTTTTCCTTGAAAAAGGGGAAATAGAGGAAATTGGAAGTCATAAACACAAAATAGGTTTTGAGGCCGAAGGAGCCGATGTAATAAACCTCATAGAGAAAGATGGTGATTTTGAGATTTTTTCACCCCACTCCCTCGACTTTTTTATAATGGCCGATCAAACGGCCGGGGTCATTAAAGGAGACACCCTGCAACCCATGACCTTACGTACTCTTTATCGTTCAGGGGATCTTTCTTTTGTTCCCTTGTCATTCCACGAGTCCGGTAGCATAGAGATAGTTAGTACATCAGAAAAACCAAAAGACAACGACAAAGTAAAAGATGATGCCTTGCTTTTGAACGTTCAGGTAAATAATGAACTGGAAGAAATAACCTTACTTTATCGTGAGGGCTTTTTACCAACAACCCATGAAATAAATGTTGATGGGATTAACCTAAGATTCTCCTATGGCGCAATGCCCATTGAGATACCGTTTAAGGTGCAATTAAACGATTTTCAATTAGAACGCTACCCAGGGTCTGAAAGTCCGTCAGCATATGCAAGTGAAGTAACGGTATTGGATGGGGAAACTAAAATGCCCTTCCGAATCTTTATGAACAATGTTCTGGATCATGGCGGCTACAGATTTTATCAAGCAAGTTATGATACGGATGAAAAAGGCACGGTATTATCGGTAAATCATGATGTGTTGGGTACAAATGTGACCTATCTGGGCTACTTTTTAATGATGATAGGCATGTTCTTCACCCTTTTCGGAAAGAGTTCCCATTTTATGGTAATCAACAAAAAACTGAAAAAACTGAAAAACAAGAAAACTGTTGTTGTGCTATTTCTATTCGGCTTAATGAACCTTGGCCTTCATGCTCAGCAAACCAACGATACCATTTCGATTCCTGAACTTGTTGCCCATCAAGAAATCGACAAACAACATGCAGCACTTTTTGGCCGATTAATGGTCCAGGATTTAGACGGTCGTATAAAGCCCATTAATACCCTTGCCTCTGAATTTTTGCGTAAAGTATCACGTAAACCATATTTCAAGTTCGAGGAAGATGGCAAAACTATACATTTGAATGCCAATCAGGTATTTCTTGCCATGCATGTTTCACCTGGGGCGTGGCAACAGATTCCGATCATAAAAATTGATACAAAGAAAGGCGGAGGATTTTTTGATGCCCTAAAAATTACCGATGATGGTTTGATCTCATTTGATGACTTGATCAACCCCAGTGGTGATTATGTGTTGTCAAAGGTAGCGGAAGAGGCCAATGCCAAGAAACCTGCCGAACATTCCGAATTTGACAAGGAAGTACTTAAAGTAGATGAGCGCTTTAATATACTGTTCAATATTTTTTCAGGGAATTATCTAAAAATTTATCCCAATAGTCTGGATGCAAATGATACTTGGTTTAGTTATACCCATCATTTTAAGGATTTTCCTCCCGAAGACGGTCGTTTTGCCCAGACCATAACACCTTCCTATTTTAATGATGTAGCAGATAAAAATTGGGCTGCGGCAACGGAGAAATTATCTTATATAAATACATATCAAAGTACTTTGGGGGCCAAGATTATACCCAGCAGCCAACGTGTGGAGGCAGAATTATGGTATAATGAAATGAACCTGAACTTTTGGTTATTCCAAGTCTTTTTTACCATTGGTTTTATTTTACTGGCACTGGCTTTGGCCAAAATATTCGTTCAGAAACGATTTATGGATGTTTTATGGAACATCCTTATTATACTCTCATTAATCAGTTTTTTGGTTTTTACAGGGAACATAATCCTTCGGTGGTATGTCGCCCAACATGCTCCGTGGAGTAATGGCTATGAAATGCTCATTTTCGTTGCTTGGGTATTGATGCTCTGTGGGTTATTGACATTTCGTAAATCTGATTTTGCGTTACCCCTTGCTACGCTCTTTACAGGTTCATTGCTATTCGTAAGTTACTTGGATTGGTTAAGTACTGAAATCACGAATTTGATGCCAGTGCTCAAATCTTTTTGGCTTAAAGTTCATGTAGCGACCATCGTGAGTAGTTATGCACCCTTGGCATTATCCTTTATTCTCGGTTTCATGGTTTTGATCTTAATGATAATAGAAACCAAAAAATCCCATGAAGCAATAAGTATCCGAATCAAAGAATTGACCTATATCAACGAAATTTCAATGACAATCGGTGTGTTCGTCCTTTCTGTGGGAACGTTTCTTGGAGGTATCTGGGCCAATGAGTCCTGGGGTCGCTATTGGGCATGGGATCCCAAAGAAACATGGGCATTGATTTCAATTATCATCTATGCCATTGTACTGCATCTTCGCTTTGTACCGGCATTAAAAAGCCGCTACGTATTGAATACTGCAAGTGTTTTTGCCTTTGGATCTATAATAATGACATCTTTCGGAGTAAACTATTATTTGTCGGGGTTACATAGCTATGCCGCTGGAGACCCATTACCCATTCCTAAATTCATTTATGTATTGATTGCTATTGTTGTGGTCACATCCATAATTGCTTTCATTAGGATGCGCCACAACAAAAAACAGTTTTCTAATTAGAGTGTCGAGTGTCCGAACTCAACAATATCAATCCAATTTGGTCGTAAATAAGGTTGGGTTAATGGTAACCATTAGCCATCCCCAATAATTGGAGTTGTCATCGACATTGTTTTTTAGCAGCTCCATTCCTTCAGATGCGAACAATTGCGAATACCCAGCTTTTATATTGATGTCTTTTTTAAAGTTGTAGTTGAATACCAAATCCGCTTCAACGCCCAGTTGTTTTGAATCGCTACCTTGAATATCTGCTGCAGCGGAGAAATTGTGGATTCTGGCATTTAAGGAGGTATCCTCTCCTAATTTGAAAACAGAACCAAGATATAAATCCATTAAACCGATATTGTTCGCATGGTTTCCTACATAGAAATAATCCATTAATCCATTGAACTTGTGATTGGTACCATAAAATGGTGTGAATGCTTTGTTCTCGCCTTCCGAGACACCCCCATTATCATTGCCACTCATTAATTCCCCACCTGCTATCAAAGACCATTTGGGATTCATTTTATAATTAGCCTCCAAGGAAATCAAATACGCACTAAGGTCATTTTCATTTACGTCATTACCAAATTGGTAGTATAAATTCGCCATCCATCCTAAAATTTGTTGCTTATTGGATTTCAAATGCGTACCTATGGTTTGGCTAAAACGCGTTTCATTATTATCCGCGTTCAACTCATCAGTAAATTGCAGACCATTGTTCAAAAACAAAAAACTAGCCGATATGGATTCCCATTTTTGATTGAACCATGCGAACTGCATACTTTTATAGGTATTGGTCGTAAGTACATTTCCAATGTTGGATTCCGCATCTTGATTAAATGCCGCACCCAAATGTAAACTGGAATTACCTTTGGCGTATTTAATCAAAGCCACATCATGGCTACGTGCTTGTTGTGCCCATCCAACGCCACCTAAAATTCTTTGGTCGTCATAACTTAAAACTTGTCTACCCAGTTTCAATGAAAACTCAGGGTTAAACAATAACTCGCCCCAGGCTTGATGAACCGAAAAACCATTGCGGTCGGCTCTGTTCAATTGAGGCACATCACCCCATACGCGAATGTCTTGTACACTCAAATAAAAGTCGAGATAATCTTTTTTAAAACTTGTATTTAAACGTGTTCGCTGGGAAATGAATGCCGATGCATCTACATTGTCAGGGAAAAGTGATCCAAAACCGTGTCGGTATTCAAATCTTGGCCGTAATTCAGCATCAACTTATAATTGTGCATAGCCAGAAGTACTAATAAATACTATTAAACATAGCTTAAATAAATTTGTTCTCATAATTGTATTTGGAGGTTGATTAACTGCAAAGGTAGGACATATTTAGCTCCATTAAAATTCAATATTTTAAAAAGACCACGATCAATCAAGTTCACCTGATTATTCGATAAAAAAGCAGTTAGTGGCCAATATTCCTAAATTCTAGTACACCGAAATTGCTTCACACTAACAACAATATTGATTTAATGAACCCGTTTGTATTTTTAGCGCATACCCTTTAATTTTCCCCGAAGTAAGCTATACCATTCTTCCGATTCAGCCATAAGCCCGCCTCGAAAAATTATTTTATAAGCTTGGCGAAATTATAAGTTGAATTGACCAAATTATCATGGCTCTTGGCCATTGCTTCTTGTAAGGTCCCGACACCCCTAACTATGGAAGCTACATATTCAAGGCCGAATGCTTGTTGTTGTGCTATGGATATACTGACCGATCCACATAAGGCAGCTACGGGTATTTGTTTTAGGTTCGCGGATGTAATTACCCCATCGATGGTCTTACCGGAGAGAGTTTGTTCGTCTAACTTTCCTTCTCCCGTAATGATCCAGTCGGCACCTTCGATGGCCGTATCAAAACCTGACAGCTCTTTGACCATATCGATCCCCGAGATCAAATCTCCTTTTAGGAAAATGAGGGCGCCGCCTCCAACTCCACCAGCCGCACCAGCACCATCCACTTCCTGTAAATCTATATGGAATTGCCTTTCGATAATCTTAGCGAAATTGTTCAACCCTTGATCCAATAGTACAATTTCATTGTCTGATGCCCCTTTTTGTTTTGCGTAGACATAGGCGGCGCCATTTTGACCATAAAACGGATTGGTAACATCGCAAGCAACTTTTACCATTACCCCATTGAGTTTGGGGTTTTTATTAGAATCATCGATTTTACGTATCGCTGCAAGATTGCCCCCTATAGGTTTCAGTTCTTCTTCATCCTCATCCAAAAAACGATATCCCAAAGCACTTGCCATACCCATACCCCCATCATTGGTGGCACTTCCACCAATACCCAGGATGATTTCCTTTGCACCCTTTTCCAATGCATCGACAATTAATTCGCCCGTACCCAATGTGGTCGTGTACATACAATTGCTTTCTTCATCTTTGAGCAACTTGAGTCCGGATGCCTCAGCCATTTCAATATAGGCAATCCCGGTACCCTTGGAATACAAATATGACGCTTCAATAGGTCGAAAAAGTGGGTCATTAACCGTTACCGATACCTTATCGCCATTGATATAATGCCGTGCGACTTCCATAGTACCATCACCTCCGTCGGCCAATGGCATTTTGAAAATTTCTGCTTTTTTAAATACCATTCGAAGTCCTTCTTCCACGGCATCGCAGAATTCGAATCCGGTCAAGGAACCTTTAAATTTGTCTGGAGCGATAATGAATTTCATAAACTAAAATCAACTTAATAATCCCGGTAGAAAAACACCATTTGCCCCAAAAACCCAAAAAGGTATCCACGCCATGGTCGGAAACACCCAAAAGGTATCGATATAAAGGGTTATTCTCAATTAGTATTAGGATATTCCACGTACATAATCAGGTAATTAGGACCTCTAAAAAAACCGTCTTATCCAATCTACGGAATCAGTCTTTCTTGACACTCAGGACCAGAACCGGAATGGGTACCGAAAATTCAGATTTACTAATGGTATTCTTTTCCCATAACTTAACGAAAAAGCCCCTCTTTCTGCGAAAAACACATAACAAATCGGGTTGTTTAGACTGAAAATGTTCCATTACCCCAAGATAGGTAGTAGGGTTTTCAGTGATGGTAAGTTTATAGCAAAGATCCATCAATGCCGTATTGATTCTTAAATCGTCATCGGTATATCCAGGTGTTTTTACAAGAAGTAAATTGACCACAGCATCATGTTTCATCTTTATCTCCATTAGTGGGGCCAAAATACGTTTACGCTTTAGAATCCCCGATTTAAATGCGGTCAATATATTTTTAAACGGCTTGTATTTAATACCCTCAGGTACGATCAAAGCCGGGATATTGGTTCTTTTAATAATCTTCCCTGCTGTAGTACCCAAATAAAGATCTTCATGGACATGATTGCTCTTTGGGGACAAAATTATCATATTAATACCCAGTTGTTTGTCTATTTCCTTGATCCCATCAACTATTTCCCCTTTATAAGTAGCTATCTTAATTTCAACATTTTTGGAATCGACCTCTGAGATAATGGTCTTTAAACGCTCTTTTCCACTCTTTGCGAGCTTTTCGGAGATGTTGGTCAAACTCCCGGCTTTTGCACTTACGTTATACGCATCCATTACATAAACTTTTAATGAAAAGTCAGCAGCAAAATCAACAGCATATTGTAAGGTTTCATTAACGTTGGGCAAGGTACCAATGGGTACAAGAATGTTCTGCATAGCGGCAAATATTGATTAATACTTTAAATTTACGACTAAAATAAAACCTATTCGTGATTCGATTGGCAAAATTACCGGAAATTCATGATATTTTAAATGTCACTAATTCATGTGCCGCTTTTATGATCGAGCACGGTATTTATCAATGGAACGAACATTACCCATCAAAAAATGCTTTTCTAAAGGATATTGAAAGATCTGAATTGTACGTTCTGGATAACGGGGAAGGCATTATCGGTACCATTGTAATTTCAACCCTGATGGACAAAGAATATATTCCTGTTCAATGGCTTACCCCGAATTATAACAACCTTTATATACACCGTTTGGCCATAGACCCTTCCCAACAAGGTAAAGGATATGCCCAAAAATTAATGTCTTTTGCGGAAGACAAAGCCAAGAAAAACGGACTTGTTTCAGTTCGTTTGGATACTTTTAGCCAGAACAAACGTAACCAACGTTTTTATGAGGCCCGCGGATACAATAAGCTATCAGACATATATTTCCCCAAACAAAGTGAGCATCCTTTTCATTGCTATGAATTGATTTTATAATCCAGGAACAATACCTTGAAAACAGTCGTTAGTTTTAAAACCATAAACAAATTGGCAATTCCGGCAACTATTGCAGGAATCGCCGAGCCCATTCTGTCAATCACCGATACCGCCATTGTCGGGAACATTCCTGTAGACGGATTGGAATCACTGGCCGCAGCTGGTATTGTCGGTTCCTTTCTTTCTATGCTCATTTGGATATTAGGCCAAACCCGTAGTGCCATTTCTGCCATTATTTCCCAATATTTGGGAGCCGGAGAACTCGAAAATGTCAAGACCTTACCCGCACAGGCCATTTTTTTGAATATTTCGTTGAGTATCATCGTTCTATTATCTACCATATTCATTATCGAAGAAATATTTGTATTCCTGAATGCTTCCGGAAAAATACTCGAGTATTGTATCTCTTATTATTCCATTCGTGTTTGGGGTTTCCCTTTAACCTTGTTCGTTTTTGCGGTAATGGGGATATTCCGAGGATTACAAAACACGTATTATCCCATGTTGATTGCCATAGTGGGTGCTATACTAAATATTGGTTTGGACTTTTTACTCGTATATGGTATTGAAGGGATAATTTCCCCCATGTATCTTAAAGGTGCCGCATATGCCAGCTTAATTGCACAAGCGATAATGGCAATCATGGCTTTTTTCCTCTTAATTTCTAAAACCGATATAAGCCTAAAGGTCCAATTTCCCCTTCATAAGGAATTGAACCGATTGATTATCATGAGCCTAAACCTCTTTATCCGAGCAATAGCCCTGAATGTTGCCCTTATATTAGCGGTAAGGGAAGCAACGGCACTTGGTGACAAATATATAGGTGCGCATACCATTGCCATTAACCTTTGGCTATTTTCCGCCTTTTTTATTGATGGATACGGTGCAGCCGGAAATATTATGGGAGGCAGGTTGTTAGGGGCCAAGGATTTTAAAGGACTATGGCAACTAGCCAAGAAAATAATGATCTATGGGGGAATTGTTAGCATTCTTTTAATGCTCATCGGTTTCCTTTTCTACAAACCTATAGGCCATATTTTCTCAAATGAGACGGCTGTGCTTAAAACATTCTACAGTATCTTTTTTATCGTTATCCTAGGACTCCCCATGAACACCGTAGCTTTTGTTTTTGACGGCGTTTTCAAAGGTTTGGGAGAAATGAAATATCTTAGGAACGTACTGTTAACGGCAACATTTCTAGGTTTTGTGCCAACCCTATTTTTGACCAAATACGCCCATTGGGGCCTACATGGCATTTGGATTGCCCTTACCGTATGGATGGCCATCCGTGGTGGTGCATTGGTTTGGAAGTTTAGAAGAAAGTTTCGCCCGTTATTGCAAAACACCTAATTTTGATTAAAACTATAATATATGACCACTAACAGGGAAAACGGAAGCTTATATACTACCATTGATAATAAGGTAGCAACAGTTGAGTTTGGCCATCCGGCCGGTAATTCTTTCGTTACCGAATTATTGAACCGTCTAGCCGATGAAATCAACAAATTATCCGAAAATAAAGACATTTCCGTAATCATACTTCGATCAGAAGGTAAACGTGCCTTTTGTGGCGGCGCATCCTTTGAGGAATTGACGGCCATAGGTAACATGGAAGAAGGTAAAACTTTCTTTAGCGGATTTGCCCATGTTATCAATGCCATGCGTACGTGCAATAAGGTAATTGTTGGTCGAGTCCAAGGAAAAACCGTTGGTGGCGGAGTTGGTCTAGCAGCGGCATGTGACTATGTTTTTGCCTCTGTAGATGCTTCTATTAGATTGTCAGAATTGACCATTGGTATAGCACCATTGGTAATTGCCCCTGCCGTTCAAAGAAAAATAGGGACCGCTGGCTTATCCGAGTTGTCATTGGCCCCTACCGAATGGCAAAATGCCTACTGGGCCAAAGAAAAAGGATTGTTCGCCAAGGTATTCGATTCTATAAAGGAAATGGACAAAGAAATCGATTTTTTTACCCAACAATTATCCAACTACAATCCTGAGGCATTGTATAAATGGAAAAAAACACTTTGGGAAAACACCGAGCACTGGGATAAACTTCTTTCCGAAAGGGCTGCAATTTCCGGATCACTGGTATTATCCGAATTTACGGCAAATGCACTATCCAAATACAAGAAATAATAAACCTATATCCATTCCGTTCTATTTACAAAAAATATAAACATGGAACTATTGAACTTCTTAAACGGCAACCTTGTTTTTCCTTTATTGGCTTTATTTGTTGTAGTCGCCTATTTTGTTAACCGTATTCGTTCTAGAAGAAAATACAAAAGGTAATCCTTTTTT
>TARA_R110001583_G_scaffold99273_2_pt1 | contig 12287 bp, 12 predicted proteins | sample TARA_R110001583 | Tara Oceans TARA_R110001583 (sample SAMEA4398432) | marine metagenome | biome: Polar Biome; feature: [MES] marine water layer (ENVO:01000295) within the mesopelagic zone...; material: water (ENVO:00002006), including particulate matter (ENVO:01000060) such as...... | reverse complement strand
ATAGGGATTGAGATCTCATTGGCAAGCATTAATTAGTGTTTATTTCGAAAAAAGCGTTGAACGAATAATAACTAACCAAAGTGCTGTTTAGTTAATCATTATTTGCCTAGTTTAGTGGTAATAAGAGGTTTAGTTTGTTGGCTTGGGAATAATCTATTAGCAATCAAACGTGTTACAAAAAAACCAAATGCAGCAACAATGGTAGAAATAGTAATCAACAGACCTTCATTAAGAGTAAAAACACTTTTTAACAGTAATGCACTACCTATAAAAAAGAACAAAGGTAATAGGTAAATTAACGATGCACTTTTAATTAAATTACCATTACTGATTTGAAGCTCAATAAATTGTTCTACTACCATTCCTTTTTTATAAGGAAGCTCAAAATGTTGTGTTTTATCTGAAAAGGCTTTTGAAACGATACCAACACCGCAGTCATTATTGTTATGACATGAGGAACAAGCAGATTTTGAAATGCACTCGACACGAGCCACCATTTCTCCTCCTACTTCTTCAATCGCAATTATTTTACCGGTTTCACTGATCATTAGTATTAGTAGCCAAAGTAATTGATTGTGCCAAACGTTTCGCTGTGGCAACGGGGATATCGCCAACAACGTTAATTTCTATTCTACCCTGTTGTTCTGTATAAAACACTGTCGCACCACGACGAATAAGTTTTTGTTGCTCATCAAGCGCTAATTTTCTATCTGAAATATAAATAGACACATTTGCGATACCATCATCGAGTAAGATATATGAAACCAACTCATTTTCATGCAGTACTAAACGGTGTTGATCATCTTTAGCAATTGAAAAACCAGATGGGATCCAATTAGCTTTCCATTGAGAAGGACTATCTGTTGAGGTGTTCGGTACATGAACGATTTCAGGTAATGTGTTTTTTGTTAATTTCTCTAACCATGGATTCGTTATTTCAGACACATTTAATGATACCACCATGATTTGCTCAACAATGACGTTGGATGGGTTGATCGTATCTAAGCGTAAAGGTAATGATGATTTTAAATCACACCAAACAACATAACTATAACGATAATCATCTTTACTGATCATACGAATAGCAATAGATGCTTTACCTGCGATGCGTCCTTTTCCTAAAATAACATAATCATAGTTTTGTTTACCTTTTTCGAAATCATAATTTGCGAAATTAGCAAAGACGGTACTATGTTGATTTGATTGTAAGGTGTATGCAGGCTGCCCTTGTTCAAAGTAACTTATTTTCCCATCATATTTAAGTGATTCTCGAATAACGCCGTTAAGATAACGAAAATAACTCGCTTCTTGTCCATCAACAATGCCATGAATTAATTGCATTGGCTCGAGTTGTTTTTGCAAACTACTGAGATAAACAATTTCATAATTCTGACTTTGATAGGCTTGTTGCATTAAATTGAGATGTTCAATGGCGGAGGGAAGGCTACTTTCCTCTTTTTCTGCTGATCTTTTATTACCATCAGCCTCTATTGCAATACTCAGAGGCAGAAATAGTAGCAAGATACTTGCTACTATTGCGCGAGAGAGGGAAACTCTTTTCATTGCTAACCTGACTTTTATTTATGGCTGTATTTGAAGTTGTAATTGATGGTCTTTTAATAACGCCTCTAAACGCTCATGTCTCTCTTGTATCGCTTGCTTAGTTTGTTCTTGATTTGTCTGCAAACTCACAGGCGAAGTACCACCGCCAAATGGAATGGTATTTAACACTTCAACACCATTATTTTCTGTTGTTGGTTGTGATGTAAGAAAACTGGTCATCACAACAACACCTGCAACGGAAGCTGCAATCGCATATTGTCCAAAACGCTTTATAAATGAGACGACATTATTATCGGTTTTTAAGTCAACCGAGGTATCTTTAATTGGGGTAACCGTCGCTAAACTCGGCTGCTTTGCAATTTCTGCCATCACCAGTTCACTAATATCGATATTTAATGTCGCTTCATTACGCATTACATCACCAATTAATTGGTAACGTGAAAAAACGCTTTGTTGCTCTTTATCGTGGATAAGTGCATCTAATGATTTGCTTTCAACGTTTTCATTATCAATCAAACTTGAAAGTTGTTCGTTAATTTCTGTCATTATATTTCCAACTACTCTTCTAATAAAGGTGCTAATTGTTTGTCAATAGCATCACGAGCTCTGAATATGCGAGAGCGTACAGTACCTATCGGGCAATCTTCTATTTTTGCAATTTCTTCATAACTCATGCCTTCCAATTCTCGGAATGTAATCGCTGCTTTTAATTCGGCAGGCAATTGATTAATGGTGTCCATTATGACGCGTTTTATTTCTTCAGAACGTAAAATATGCTCTGGAGAATCAGCTTCTTTGAGGGCATCACTGCCGTCATAACTATCCGCTTCTAATGCATCAATATCTGATGCAGGAGGCCGTCGACTTTGACTGGTCAAATAGTTTTTTGCTGTGTTCACGGTAATTCGATATAACCACGTATAAAAAGCACTATCACCCCGGAATGTTGGTAATGATTTATGCACTTTAATAAATACTTCTTGTGTTACATCTGCAATATCCCCTGAACTTCTTACATAACGCGTTAATATATTCGCCACACGATTCTGATATTTACGAACCAATAATGTAAAAGCTTGTTGCTCTCCATTCTGAATACGCTGAATTAATTGAAAATCTAAATCACGCTCATTCATTGAGCTTATCTACCTATAATTATTGTTAGCCTTGTGGCATCTACAGTTATGACCTAAAACACTTAAGAAAGTTCCAAACTATTTCAAAAGAAATCATTTTTAGATAAACTGTGTGAATACTTCATTAACTCAGAGCATATAGTGCCATGACAGAAAGTAAATCAATAACTGACCAACATAACTGTGACATCCTAATTATCGGCGCCGGTGCAGCCGGTCTTTCTTTAGCATTAAAGCTAGCCCCTCATGCAAAAGTAAACGTTTTAAGTAAAGGAAAGCTTTCAGAAGGCTCGACCTTATATGCACAGGGTGGCGTTGCAGCTGTATTCTCTGACACTGACAGCATTGATTCACATGTCAATGACACCTTAATTGCAGGTGCGGGATTATGTGATGAAGAGGCTGTGCGCTTTACTGTCAGTAATGCCAAGGAGAGTATGCAGTGGTTAATCGACACCGGTGTTGATTTCGATACTGAAATTGATAAAGAAGGTAATACTCAATTTCATCTTACTCGTGAAGGTGGTCATTCCCACCGACGAATATTACATGCCGCTGATGCCACTGGGGCAGAAATTGAAAATACTTTATTAAGTGCCGTTAAAAAAAATAAAAACATCACCTTAATGGAAGGTTATAACGCGATTGATTTAATTACCAGCCGCAAGCTAAACCTGCCCGCTAATAGAGTATTAGGTGCTTATGTTTGGAACCGAAATGCAGAACGCGTTGAAACCATACAAGCACATTTCGTGACACTTGCCACTGGTGGTGCGAGTAAAGTGTACCAATATACCAGTAATCCTGATGTCTCTAGTGGCGATGGGGTTGCATTAGCATGGCGAAGTGGTTGCCGTATTGCAAACATGGAGTTTAATCAATTCCACCCGACTTGTTTATTCCATGCCGATGCCAAAAACTTTTTGCTTACCGAAGCTCTGCGTGGCGAAGGTGCCCATTTATTACGCCCTGACGGGTCACGTTTTATGCTTGATTTTGATGAACGAGCAGAATTGGCGCCACGAGATATTGTTGCCCGCGCAATCGATTATGAAATGAAGCGTTTAGGTGTTGATTGTATGTATCTTGATATTAGCCATAAACCGAAAGATTTTATTATCAAACACTTTCCAACTATCTATCGTCGTTGTCTGTTATTAGGTATTGATATTGCCCACCAGCCAATGCCGATCGTACCGGCTGCACATTATACCTGTGGTGGTGTCATGATAGATCATCATGGGCAAACAGATATAGATGGTTTATATGCAATTGGAGAAGTGACTTATACCGGATTACACGGTGCAAACCGTATGGCCTCTAACTCGCTTTTAGAATGTATTGTTTATGCCCATGCTTGTGCAAAAGACATCATTAACCGACTGCCTTTTTATCAAGAAAGAAAATTTGCAAATATTCCAGCTTGGGATGATAGCCAAGTAGAAAACTCTGATGAAGAAGTCGTTATTCAACATAACTGGCATGAACTTAGATTATTTATGTGGGATTACGTTGGTATTGTTCGTACCGATAAACGTCTAGAAAGAGCATTACGTCGCGTGCAAATGCTACAGCAAGAAATTAATGAATATTATAGTAACTTTAAAGTGGGTAATAATTTATTAGAATTACGAAACTTAGTACAAGTCGCTGAATTAATTATTCGTAGTGCAATGTTACGTAAAGAAAGTCGCGGTTTACATTATAATTTAGATTATCCAGACCAACTTGATGATCCTAAACCCACTATTTTGTGTCCAAGAAACGATTAATAAGGGGGCGTTTGTCATTAATATTTTTCATTGATGACAAACGGTCTTTTAATCATCTACCGCTTTTTAGCTGCGCCTATTGTTGATAACCTGAGCCAATAATCTAAAATCTTCTTCACTAATGGCATCTTTGTAAATAAACATAAATTGTTTAATATTTTTTGCCGACAACGTAACATGTTTAACTTCAAGCTTTAAAATAATAAACCATTGGTTATAAAAAGAGTTACCACTAATCACACCATGAAAAAGCTTACCGCCCTCTTCTCTTTCCACTAACCCAGACTCACTAAAACGTATTTGATCATGGGACAGATAGGTTTGCCTGGCTGCATAAAATGCAATAATGAAGAGTAACAAGTAAAGAAAAAATGAGATGAGTGTCATAGTGGAAATAAGTAATGTTAGCAAAATAACAACACTATAAAGCAGGAATATAATAACTCCTGCATAATAAGAGGGACTAACGTTAACGTTATACTTTAACGCGTTTAAGGATGACATCAACGATGTTGGCTAATTCGGCATCAGGACAAACTTTATGTCCCATAAACCATGCAAATAGCTCTGGATCTTCACAGGTTAATAAACGTTGAAACGTAAATTGGTCTTTATTAGATAATTCATCGAAGGCCTCTTTAACAAAGGGAATAAACAAAACATCTAGCTCTAGCATGCCTCGTCGGCAAGCCCATAATAGGCGCGATTTATTAACCACTTCAGTCATTCTTTCATTTCCTGTTAATTAAGGTAAAAACACACTAACATCATAACAACAACAATTTATTCGCTGCAACTACTGACAAAATAGGTTGTGAGCTATACCATTGTAAAAAAATATAAACGAGGCAATTATGCGCAAACTGAGTGAATTAGATAACATTAGTAAACTACCCGATTTGGTTTTATGCCCACTTGATAGCTGGGATCTTATCTCTGTGACAGGAGATGATCGCATTACTTTCTTACAAGGGCAATTAACCTGTGATTTAGCCAGTTTAAAACCAGGGCAACAAACACTTGCAGCCCAGTGTAACCCACAAGGGAAAGTATTTAGTATATTTCGTGTAATTATATTGGAAGATCGCGTTTTACTCACTCAGCCAAGCTCAGTGTCGAAGCGTCAATTACCCGAGCTACAAAAGTATGCAGCCTTCTCTAAAGTAGAAATCAAAAAAGAAACCGAATATAAGGCCTTTGGCTTAGTCGGTAGCCAATCATCACAATACATTGCTGAAAAAATAGATGCTTCGGCAGTACATGAGCAAAGTCGTTTATTAGATGATGGAACAGTCATTGTTAAGCAACCTTACCCTTCATTACGCTATTTAATCATTATGAAAAATAAACTGGCTGATGCGTTATTAACTGATCTTGAAAGCAACGCTAATATTTTTGATGATAGCTTGTGGAATGCAATGAATATTGCATCGGGTGTTGGCTTTATCGAAGAGCAAACCTGTGCCACTTTTATTCCACAGATGTTGAATTTGCAAGCTTTAGATGGGATCAGCTTTGCAAAAGGCTGCTACATTGGACAAGAAACCGTTGCTCGAGCAAAATATCGAGGAGCCAATAAACGCGCGCTCTTTATTTTAACCGGTCGTGCCACACAAGCACCTGCAGTCGGTGATAATATCCAAGTGTTGATGAATAACAATTGGAAGCGCATTGGTACTGTGATATCAGGCTGTCAATATGGTGATGGTCACATAGAAGTACTCGCGGTATTGCCTAAAGACAGTAGCCCAGAAGATGTTTATCAAGTACAAGAAATAGAAGGGTCAACGCTTTATTATGCACCACTTCCTTATTCTCTCGAAGAGGCGTAAAAAGATTAATAGGTAGATTTGAGAAATGTGATTGTTCACCAATTTGATAAACAATCACAGATTTTTTATTAGCGTCTATAACCTAAAGGATTATTTACCGTTAAGTTTTAAAGCAGAAAAGGTTACGCTGTTGTAATCGCCATTTTTCTTATCAATAGCAAAATCACCTGTACCAGCACAACCCGGTCCCCATACTGGGTGAGTATCATTTACGCTACACTGACCATAGACACCCGCTTTGTAGTAAAATGCATCTTCTGCATATCCCGTTGGTGAATCTTTATCATCAACGCCTTTACTTAAATCGAAATCATAAGTCACTGTTTTGTGACGTGGTGTTTCGAAAGTTAAGTGCATAATATTGCCCTCAACATTTACGCTATAGCTAAATTCTTCACCTAAAGCGATACCTGCTTCACCTGGTTCAGCAAGGTTTTCCCATGTATTACCCCATACTGGATATGCGATATCAGCACGATTAGGATCTTTTTTCGCTAAGTTACGCTCGTAGTTCCAAAAAACTGAACCGTATTGATGACCAGGAAACTTTTTAAAGAAGATTTTTAGTGGCTCATTACCATGTCCAAAACCAGTTTTTGCTTTAATTTGATCATCATACTTTTTAGCATGAATCTGTCCAACAACCACAGCATGAGCGGCTGGTCTTTCAGGATATTTTGCATGCTCAGAAACATGATTAACTTTTAGCGTTGCTTCTAACAAACCACCAACAGCACTGTATTCAGCAGCTTTTGGATGACTTGCTAATGCAAAGTTGTTCATTGGGGCAGCAGTATCAATGTGAAATTTAGCACCACGAGGCATTTGACGTAATTCTGAACGCGCATTTTTAGAGTTTTTAGTGGTAATCGCTTTGTTTTGCACTTCAAAAACCAGGTTGCCATCTTTATCTAAGAAGAAAAAATCAGAATGTGAGTAGCTCATCATAGCGACCCCTTCAATTTCATCTACTCGACCATCTTGGTTGAGATCTGCAGGAATAGTAATTTTCCAATTAGTCATATCAAACTTATCTGCAGGAACGGGATACGATACACCATTATTGGCAATATCAGCAGAAGCAATCGTTGGTAGGGCGAGTAATAGTGAACCAGTAATAACCAGTATGTTTTTCATTTTTCTTGATCCTTTAATGTATTATTGTCGTACATAATACATAGAGGAATTTGAAAAAAAAGTGCCAATAACAGGATGTGTCTAATTGATCACAGTTTAAAAAAACAAAAAAATTTTGCCGAACAAACCTTTAATAGAATTGATCACCCCTCTTATTCATGACTGCTTTTAATAGTAAAACACCCTCTAATATCATTATTATTCATTTACAAAAGGCATTATATTATTGCGATCAATCTTGATAAAACATTTTAAATTTATTTATCAGTACATGGATAAATCAATAAAACGGTAGCAAAAATAACATGCCAGAGATTAATACAATGGTTGATTAAAAAAATAAACTTGGCAGGAAAAAGACAACAATCTCAATAGGTAAAAACCGAACTCGCCCCTTTGGTAATCAAGGGTTAAAAATACGAAATATATAAATTATATCCCTGAAAAAATTCAGGGATATTTCCTTGCACCAAAAAAGAATGCTATCATGGTCACACTTTTGTACGCTGTATAATAACATTGTATGAGTCTAACCAAATAGTGGGTTCCCAGTTGAGTTGTGAAATAATAAGACTGCGTGATAAAGCGAATAAATTTAATCGTTTACGCATTCAATCAGCACAGGCATTAATGAACAATGAGGAGTTGAATGTATTTCAATGCTTCCCTCTGCTATTTCATTTTAATCTACCTACACTACCTGGTTATATTAATGACAATGTGCCATCCGGTATTTGCCAGTATGAAATAACTCAAGATGCGCAACAACTCATTAACACTTTTCTTAACGTAGATCTTCCTAAGGCAAAACAGCAACGAGATATCATCGGCATGTATGCCATGGGTAGCACCTCTTCTATTGGTCAGTGTTCTGAAAGTGATTTCGATATCTGGATATGCTATCCACACCAATTAAATAATGACCGCGTAACATTATTAGAAGAAAAATCTTGGTTAATTACTCGCTGGGCAGAAACCTTAGGGGTAGAGCTTAACTTTTTTCTTATCCCTGATAATAAATTCCGTATTAATAATGATTCAGGTATGACCAAAGACTCTTGTGGATCTTCACAACACATGGTCTTACTTGATGAATTTTATCGCACCGCACTGCGCATTGCGGGAAAATCTATATTGTGGCGACTTATTCCTATTGAGCATGAACACAACTATGGCCAGTATGTGCAGGGTTTATATGATAATGGCATATTAAATAAAGATGACTGGCTGGATCTCGGCGGGTTTCATCGTATTCCTGCTGAAGAATATTTTGGAGCAACACTTTGGCAACTCTACAAAGGTATTGATACGCCTTACAAAGCCGTATTAAAAACCATCTTATTAGAAGCTTATTCTTGGGAATACCCAAAAACTGAGCTTGTTGCTATCACCTACAAGAGACGCTTTCAAACTCAAGAATACTATGACGAGCAACTTGACCCATACTGCTTAATGCTTGAAAAAGTGACAGATTACCTGACTAGTATTAACGATTTAAAACGTATAGAAGTCGTACGAGCTTGTTTTTATTTAAAAACAGAAGAAACCTTATCAAAACCCAGCAGCAACGAAAATACCGCTTGGCGACGCACTATTTTAAATACGTTTGTGAAAAAATGGGGTTGGGTGGATGAACAAATTGTTGATTTAGATAATCGTAAAAATTGGAAAGTAGCCAATGTGACAAAAGCAAAAGATATTTTGTTAGAAACATTAATGACAAGTTATCGTAAGCTGCTTTCTTTTGCCCGTGATAATAAAATTGGCGAATCAATCAGCGCCGAAGATATTGGTATTTTATCTCGTAAATTATATGCAGCTCATGAGACATTGCCGGGTAAAGTCGATCTCATCAACCCTAATATTTCTCCTGATCTTTCAGAGCCAAATCTTAGTTTCATTCAGGTACCAGAGGGACACAAAAATAAAGCCGGTTGGTATCTGTATAATTGTTCCCTTGAAATAAATGCACTACTTGGCACCAAAGCATTAATACATGCTAAATATATCTCTAAGTTGATTTCATGGTGCCATATGAATGGTTTATATGAAGAAGAAACAAAACTTCACTTATATAATCAAGGTTCAGATCTGGTTGATAAGAAACTCAATCAGTTTATTCAAGATCTGTATGCTGTTTTTCCTGTTTTTGTCCCTAAAGCAAGCAACCAAGCTTTAAGCCAACCCTGTGAAATAAAACATCTTTCTATTTTTCTAAATGTCGAAAAAGATCCGACTCGTCATTGGCAAGATGCGCATGAAGATGTAGAAATCGAAAATGACGATATATTATCCTACGGGCAAAATAATGAATGCCTAATAGGAAGTATTGATCTTATTTATCGCAACTCATGGAATGAAGTACGTACATTACATTTTAATAATAACTATGCCGTGGTTGATGCTCTGAACACTATCTTAAGTAAAATGCACCAAGATGCTTTACCACCAGAGCAAATAGATCTCTTTTGTTACAGCCAACACTTCAGAGAGAAAATTAGCCAAAGTTTTCAAAGTAAGTTAGAAGAATATATCCAGCTACGGTTAGATTCCGTTTCACAGCGTTCTGTACAAACACTTTGGGCTGGCGGTAGAAAATTTGGCTTTTATTTTGAGCGAACAGGTGTTTCTTTACAGCATTTGCAGAGTACCGTTGATATATACAGCCACATATCTAACAAAAAATTATCCACCAGCGTTAAAAACCTTAAAAATACTTTCTTTGCACACACCGCTGAAGTGATTGAATCACATATTAGCGAAGGGTTAATTCAATTCTTTTTTGAGAATTACCCAAGTGGTTTTAATGTTTACATTGCTAATGCTGATAATGAAGTTGAAAGCTTCCAGAGTTTTGCTGGCAGTAAAGATGATTTAGTACAGAATGTGAATCGTTTTTATGCATCAAATAGCACAGAAAAAAATAATGTTGATGGACAAATAAATTTCAACCTACCCCAGTTCTATGAAATCCAATTAGGTGCGAATGATAAATTGGAGTTATTACCCTTTAAAAGTCGCTGTAAAAAAGCAGAGCAAGCTCTGCATTAAAAATATCAGTCGCACATTTAATAAACTTTTTATTGTTGAGGACGCAACCCTAATGAATGGCAAATTGCATAACTCAAATCACTTCGATTAAGTGTGTAGAAATGAAAATCCTTCACACCTTCTTGGCTTAATACCTTCACCATATCCATCGCAATCGTTGAACCGATTAAATTTCGCGTCATGGGATCGTTATCTGTGCCTTGATATAACTTATGCATCCAATCTGGCACATGAACATTGGTTAAATTTGCAAACTTAACTAATGTTTTATAATTCGAAACAGGTAAAATTCCAGGTACGATATCCCCTTCTATCCCTTGTTTAACGCATTTATCTCGAAAACGTAAGAAGGTTTCAGCGTCAAAAAAGAACTGTGTAATCGCTCGATTTGCTCCTGCCTCAAACTTCGCCTTTAACACATCCAAATCAAACTGTGCATTAGGTGCTTCTGGGTGTTTTTCTGGATAAGCAGCAACAGAAATATCAAAGTCACCCTCTTCCTTTAATAATTTAACTAAATCTGTTGAATACATATGAGGATTAGACTCCCCTTCAGGAATATCGCCACGTAATGCAACGATGCTACGGATATCATTATTCCAATAATCACGCGCTATTTGGCGTAATTCCTCTTCACTGGCATCGATACAAGTGAGATGTGGGGCAGCTACCATGCCTGTTTTAGCTCTAATGTCTTTTATGATCTCATGTGTTCTATCACGTGTTCCCGAATTTGCACCATAAGTTACTGATACAAATTTAGGTTTTAATGTTTTCAAGCGCTCTATAGAGCCCCACAAGGTTTCTTCCATGGCAGGCGTAGCAGGTGGAAAGAATTCAAATGAAACCCCAACCTCGGTCTTAATATCAGCAATATTTTTATTAAGTTGCGCCAAGTATTGCGCAGAAAAGTATTTTTGTTGCTGAGTTTCATGACTCATAATTTTTATTCCTTTCGTTATCTTTAAGCACAATCTATCCAGTCGTGAAAATAAGTCAACAAAAAAAAATTAACGTGAAATTAATTAAACACAATATGAGTTTTACTCACATAATAAAGCAGACTTCTAGAAGTCTATTTGCCATTTTTAACAACTATCGTTAAAATACCCTTTCTTACACTAGGGTAAAACAGGAACATCATGTCTAAAGATTGGAACGGTGAATATATCAGCCCTTATGCTGAGCATGGAAAAAAAAGTGAGCAAGTAAAAAAAGTCACAGTTTCTATTCCCACTAAAGTATTAAAAATACTGACCGATGAGCGCACTCGACGTCAAGTTAATAACCTTCGTCATGCAACAAACAGTGAGCTACTCTGTGAAGCTTTTTTACATGCCTACACAGGTCAACCTTTACCAGAAGATGAAAGCCTCAGCAAAAACCTTGATAAAGCATTAGAAACGTCAAAGAAAGTACTATAGACAAGTGATTAACGCCTTTAATTGAATGTTCTAATATTACCTAGGGCAATAAATGAGTTAGCGAGTGAATTGCTATAAACACAACGTTTTTATCCTTTAAAATAAAAAGCCCCGCTAATGCGAGGCTCTTCTTAAAGTGTATTTTGAATTAAACAATCAACTCGCTTTTTCCATATGCACATCCATTTGTGGGAATGGAGTTTCAATACCTTCTGCATCTAATGCATCTTTAATTTATTCTATTAATTCAAATCACACATTCCAGGCGATTAGCCACCCTATCAGCACTATTTTCTAATCGCTCACCGATGATGTCAGTTACTGTATCGACGACTTCAGGGGTTATATTTTCAGCCGTCATGTTTATTCCCT
>TARA_R110001583_G_C5668839_1_pt1 | contig 12291 bp, 7 predicted proteins | sample TARA_R110001583 | Tara Oceans TARA_R110001583 (sample SAMEA4398432) | marine metagenome | biome: Polar Biome; feature: [MES] marine water layer (ENVO:01000295) within the mesopelagic zone...; material: water (ENVO:00002006), including particulate matter (ENVO:01000060) such as...... | reverse complement strand
AAGTGTCACCTTTAATTATATGTTTCAAATAATAAATCACCTTTAAATACTAGCTTATTTTATAAACACCGACTACATTTTCTATATGAAAGTATCAATAAGGTAATTGCAATTGGCTATTGATGAAAAACTCGAACATTTATCCACCATGTTCAATGAGGATATTTATAAATTAATTGCTGAACATTTAGCAAATTGTGCCTCTATTCAGAAAAATATACTTGCTGGTCATTTGATAATTTACATCGAACTCCTACGCGATCCTCTCAATAACAAAAATGCAGCAGAAATATACCTCAGCTTGTCTTATATCCGTAGCCACATTTGTAAAAGAAACGTTTTCACTGGTGCTAGAACTCGTTTTTCATACTTATTGGATTTAGTACATGAGCTAATAAATAAAGGCTGGCACGAAGAATCAATACCCTTGCTCCCCCCAATCATGAATGCCTCCGAGCACGCATATTATAGGGCTGAAATTATTCCTGATGAAGCTCTTAATAAAATCAAACCGTCCTCAACAGAATTATTTGATTATGTATTAAGTGCTAGTTGCTCTTATGAAATATCACAACATATAAAAAAGTATTTTAAAAAACTTAAGGGCAGTAAGCATATCTACCGCCACAAAAACCCTCTGATTGTGTTTTTGAACTTAGTTTCAGAAAACAATTCAAAATGGTATGAAAGCGCTAGTGTCATTCAAGATGAACTAGAGAAGTACAACGATGCTTTAAATGCTAGAACCACTATCAAAGGTCAAACACCTCGCCCAGAATATGTGAAGTTAACAAATATTCTTTCAGGTTTGATTTCGAGCGGCCTGTTGCCCAAATATACTATATTGCCAATCTACAAACATAAGCCACATGACAAAAAAGATCAGAAAAGTAGTAAGCGACATACTGATGCATTGGAAAATAATTCCAAACATTTATCCTCTATTTTCAATGTTGAAATTTATGCAGTGATTACTGAATACTCGTATTCACTATCGAAGGGTGTGCAAAGAAATTTGATATATGACTTGGTGACCTATGTCGAACTCTTACGTGATCTATTAAATAACGATGGTATAACCAAAACATCTCTAATCTTGATACACATCCGCAATCATATTTGCCAAAGACTATCTTTTAACACAGCGAGACAACGCTTTTTCCATTTATTACAACTAGTAAAACTCTTCGTAAACAGATACTTACTTGAAGAACCGAACCCTTTCCCCAAAACGATCCAGAGCACTACCGAATACAATGACTATAAAGCCAAAGTTATCCCTAGCAAAGTCATTAATAAAATTGCGCTGAAACTCTCCTCACAAGAACTATTCGACAGTGCATTAAGCTCCTGTTGCTCCACTGAAATAGCGAAAATATTAATTAAGCATGTTAACTCTTTTAAATCAAAGAGTCGCGGTCGTCACAGAGCTCCCCTTGTCGTATTTTTAAATCAAGTATCGGCAAGCCATTCTGAATGGTATAACCACTCAAGTATTATTATTGATGAGTTGAAAGAGTATAACGAAAATTTAAATACTAGAGACAAAAAGAGTAGACTCAGCCCTCGCTCACAATATATAAATATTCAAAAAGCTTTGTCTGTTTTGGTTGAGCACGGCCTATTGCCAAAAGATACCCATTTACCAAACGTCAAAGAGAGATTAAATAAAAAAAGTAATGGCCGACCAAGAGAATGTTCACTTACAGCATCGGAAATTGATGATAAATTGAAACATATATCTACCTGTCTAAATAAGTACGTTTATGAATCAGTTGTAGAGCATATAAAAGATCGCGCGATTAAACCTCGACAACAAAAGGAGCTGGTTAATGATTTAGTTGCTTACATAAACCTCTTACGCGAGCCATTAAATAACAATGAAACAGTCGAAATATCTTTGTGCTTGGCTTACATCCAAATTAATATTTGCCAAAGATTCTGTTTTTTTGTCGCTCAAATCCGTTTCGCTGAGATATTATTGCTAGTAGAACACTTGATTCAGAAAAGCATGATCCATAAATCCAACTCCTTACCTAAAGGCATACAAAATGTTACCGAATACGAGTTATATAAGAACAAGATAATATCAGACCAAATTATTGAGAAAATTTCAATTAAGCCATCTGCACTGGAATTATTTAATAGTACATTAAAGTCTTGCTGCCCCATAAAAATCGTAAATCGTTTGAATGAACATGTTAACTCGTTTAAGAAGAGAGAACGAAAATCCCACAGAAAGCCAATTGTAGTGTTTTTAAATCAAGTTTCAGCCACCCACTCTAAATGGTATGAACACCCAAAAATCATTCAGGGAGAATTACTCAAGTACAGAGGAAGTTTGCTTGATGGACTGAACAGAAGGACTGCTTACAAAAACTTTCAAAATCTAAAAAATGCTATCTCAGTATTGATTGAGCATGACCTATTGCCCAAAAATACTCACTTGCCAGATAATTTGCGTAAGGCAACCAACGTAGATAAGGTGCGTAAAAAGAACACTCTGGTAGCTCAAATAGATCTGTATGACGATACTCGCAAACAATCCTACGTCGATACGCCAACATTCATTCAAGATTTGAAAAACGAGCTTTCTGTAAATTTAAAACTACTTGTGAGAGAAGCACAAATTATCGTACATGAAAAGTTTCAAATATTTCTATCTAAGGATTCTGTTGTGGCAAGAAGTCAGCGAGATGAGTTCCTAAATCATCCAGAACTACTTGTCGCCAAAACTAATACGGCAAGACACAGTGATGATTCTAGTAAGTTAAACCCATTTGGCCAATTGCACCCTCTAGAGGCAGAAAACAAAGTCGCTTACTATGATTATTACTTTGACTCGTTAATAACAAATACAAGGCCACACAAAATATCAAACCTTTTATTCGGACAAAACATACTCGAATACTTTGGCCTAACTCCTTTAGTATCATCAGCGATGCAAATTATTATCACTGAAGAGTTAGGAATAAACCCGTACTCTCTTTATAACGCCAAAGTCTCATCTGATGGCCACGAACAAGAATTTGTGCAAGTCGATGATGAGGGAGGAGTCAGAATAAAGACATTAAAAGCACGTGCCAGACATGTACGCACAAAATCGGCTAAGGGCTCTTTAGTTGCACTTTCCAGCATTGATACTCAGGATATAGACGCAAATATTTGTCTAAAAATGGCTTTGAAAATGGGTGCCAGAACGAGATCATCCCTAGGTATAGAGTCTTTATGGACCTGTTTAATTGTGGGTTTAAAAGCTAATGTCCCCTCAGAATCTGTATTTCAATCTTATTTTACAGCTATAAGAGAGCAAGCATATCTTGAATCTGGAAGGGAAGTATTAAAAAGTGCAACCTTGATGAAAGTACGTGGTTCTAAGGGGGTGTTAATCTATTTGGAATCAAATGGTGACACTCTTAAAGTCGCGGCATATTACGGAAATCAAGTTAAAACCGCTCTTAAAAACTATATTCCAAAATATCTTGCTGAATTAATCTATAGAGTAAAAATCAGATCTTTTCAAAATATATTACTATTTATGGCCGTTGCTTCTGATGACTCACCGTCAAGCTCTTTAGGGGTAAGTGAGAAAACTTTTAAAGAAAGTGTTACTCAAGCATTCAGCAACCCTGATATGGGAGGAAGAATGTTCGAGCAACTAACTAAGCCAAGCTCTTCTGAACAAACCGATAGCATCAAATATTTTTGCGTATCAGAAACGAATATTCAAATAGCAATTAAATACGCAAAATTGGGAACAGACGCAACATTAAAAGTTGACTGCGAGGCCGTGCTTTCAAAAATTTCAGAAGGGCCGGTAATCATGAAACAAATGCTCCGAAAAGCACAACTATCGATTCAAGACAAAATTTAGGATATTGTAATGTCCCACAACTACTCAGATAAACCCAGCACACTGATATTTGAGAAAGAGTTAATCGATTTTCTTGACACATCGCTTTACCCTAAACCACGTTGGATGATGAATAACTCCAATTATGACAATGAATGGATGATGGCTAAAGCCGGATTCGACATCCCGACTATAATAAGTACAAAAACTTGCAATAAGCTTTCTTTTAAAAGAGAAATATCCCCCGGTGAGTACCTAACCGATAAAATAAATGAACCATTGCTAACTGACATCCGCAACAGCCTTCTATATTTAGATGTTAACGCAAGAATCACTCGCCCGAAGAGAGTAGCTGAAATTCTTGCTACCGCAACTAAACTTATACTTCACGCAAATGAAATTCGTAATGCCGATGGCAAACCTCTAATTCGGAGCCTAGAACTAATAAAGTTTGACGATATTAAAGACTACTTACTGTCCTTTAATGTCGATAGAGATACATTCGACCACATCCTTGAATCCATCATCACTCGCTGGGATTCAGAAAAAAAAATAGATTGGAATTTACTCAAAGCCGAGTCTTCTCTTACAACTCGGGGGTTTGCGAGTGTTAAACATAAGATATACAAATACTTAAAAGATCACAACGAATCCTTAAATAGAGTATCCCACTATAATCCTGAGTATCCAAACGCTAGTAACCGTAAGTTCGATATAGATACAGACCTACTCCCATCTGAAACAATAATATCTAACGAGATTTCAAAGTTAGAAGCACTTTATACAAGTCGCCCTGCTCAGAAGTATATGTTCCAGCATTCTGCGCATTCTCTATTTTCAAGTGGGCAGGCTATTTTTTCTGACCTTGTGGCGTCAGAAAAAACACAAATAATGCCAATAAATGTAGCATTTCATAATATTACCAAAGCACTCCATTTCGCAAGGGAATATGGTCCTAGTATTCGAGAGTATATGGCCGATCTATCTAAATCTGAAAAGAACTCAATAGATGAATTAAACATTAGCCCATCAAATATTCGGAGAAATACATTAAAAATCATAGAGCATGCGTTCAAGAACACCAAAATCCCAGACTCTCTCGAAAAGCTTCATATTGTTTCATGGCAAGTTAAAGAGTTCAAGAATATAGAACATGCAGAACTTCGAAAAGGTCTACCAGTTGGTGCGGCTATCTTGCTTTATATTGCCTCAATGTGGATATTGCTTGCCAGCTTTAGTGCTGGGCGATTGACTTCACTTCTGACTCTCAAGCGTAATTGCTTTCAGCAATCCCCTATTGACGGTCTTTTTGATATCGTAATGCGAATACCAAAAGGCTCTGAGCGTTTTGAACTGGAAGATGTGCATAGACCAATTCCTGATTTGATCTATGATTATGGCTTGGAGTTCGCATTATTTACATGTGAACTTGAAGAAAGGCAAAGCTACTTTGCTAACGAAGATGAAGTCTTTCTTTTTGGCAAAATACTATCATTACAATCATACGCTGCATTTGCTCATGCTCAATTCAAAGAGAATGAAGATCCGATCTATAGATATCCACTAAGCGGATATTCCATATATAAGGCTCTTTGTTTTTTTCAAGACTGGAGTGAATCTCCTTTAATAGATGGGAGAAGATGGTACCCATCAAATCATCAATTCCGAAGGATTTTTGCTATTTTATATTTTAACTTCTCAGATGAAGTTGGTCTAGAAGAACTATCATGGTTTATGGGACATTCTGGCCTTGAGCAGACATTCCATTATGCAGAGGTTTCACCAACTGAAGAATGGATCGATGAGGCTGAAGCTGCAATTTCTAGAATCGGTTCATCACTAAACAAAGCCATACATGGTGACGAAGTCGTTGACAATATTATCGAGAAAGCAAGAAAAACAACGTCTATTGCTCTTGTACTAGAACCTCTGATTCGCACCATGATTGATGAGCACAAGTCAAAAACAGGACAAGAGGTTCGCTTTTATAAAATTGAAGGAGAGGAAGTCTTTTTCTATTTTTGTAAACCAACAGAGGAATAGATATGCCAAGATTTAAAAAAGGTGAAACTTCCTATGAGGTTCTTGATAAAAAAAAGGCAGTCACAAGATCGATACTGACTAAGTCTAAGATCATCGACAAAATAAATACATATGAAGATATAGCCCCTAGCTTAGAAATAAAATCGAATGAAATTTCGCAGGCAGCTGTGCATAAGTGGAATGATGATCAACTTGGAATCATAAGTTACTCTCGTAACACTGCTCACGCTGCACATAACAGCCATACCCTTAACATTTTGATTGCATCGATCAATAACGCCAATGGAAGACTTGCCAATCCCACAAGTATCGACGACGGAACTCGAAGACAGCCTGCCCGTACCTCGCGTCTATCTGAAGCAGCTGTTACTGACCTCAAAAATGAAAATGCAGATTTACTAGTCGCCCTTGCTGAAGTTTACAGAGCTTACATGCAACTTTTAGATAATTACCGAGAAGATAAAGAGGTTGATGAAGCACTTAGAAAACTAATCAAAGATCAAGCTCGAGTTCTTGGGGAAAACAGAGTGTGGAGAATTAAATAATGTCGACAGTAGCAATTGCAAAGAAACCTGATCTTACCTTTCTTACAACTAGCAAACGTAAAAATGAAGTCAATGCTTGCCCACTCCCGCTCATCTTGAAAAAAGATGGTAGGTTTGACTGGGATGCCAACTCTTACCTAACCGATTATGGTGGAGGGGCAAAAATCTTCAATATCACCCCCCTAGCAACCACTGTCGAGAAAAAAGCATACAGCCTCAATCTGTTCTGCACTTTCATTGAGGGTTGCCAGATAAAACTTAGTGAAATTGATGACAGTACTTTATATCAATACGTTGAATATCTAAAAGAGAGGTGCGTTACCGATGCAACTATAATTATTCATTTAAGAACGGCACTTGACTATATTGTGCACCTGACGCTAAAGTATCCAGAATGGTATTTATCCACAGATAAAGAAAGATCACCCCATAAGTATAGTGTTCACTATACAATCAAAATCTACAAGTCAGGAAGAATAGAAAAAGAGTATTTATATCACCGCTGTCTTGATGGATTAATTAACATTTCTACAGAAGCCGAATTCATTCACGACTACGAATACGTTAAGTGGCTCGATGCAATTAACACCACCACTTACCACCCTAAATTAAATGATTTATTGGTGAGCAGGTGGCAAACGCTTGCAACATTATTAGAGATAACTGGTTCTAGAATATCTGAAGTTCATCAAATCACCAAGACTATGATCAAAAAGGCTTCCCGATCCCTAATGGACAACACTGCGAAACATGTTATTCGCAATATTCCCATAAACAAAGGTAAATACAAGGGCAAAACGCGTCAAGTCCAGGCAACCAAAGAAGACCTTCAAATTATACTTTGGCACATAAATCTTGTTCAACAAGAATTTCCAAATATGAAGCATGACGCAATTTTTGTTGATGTAAATACGGGAAAACAACTCAAGTCTTCTTATCTAAAAAACTATGCAAAAAAAGTAATTAACGGCAGCCCATACAATCGAGATCTAAAGCACCTCTCCAATCACTCTTTTAGACATAGGTTTATCACTTTACATGTAGCCAAAGCTATCAAAAAAATGTCTAAATATGGAAGCTTTTCAAACATTCTAACTGTTGCAGCAAACGCATGTCGCAAATTAACTATGCACGCATCAAACGTAACCTTATCGCACTATGTACATCTAGCTACTGATCTTAATGATTACGACGAGCTTGAGGATTCAGATTTGTACCAGACCTCGACTCAAATTAGCATTCGACTTAAAACAATGATGAAAATTGCAGAGCAGTATCGTTCCAACACAATAAGCGAAAGTGAAACGCTGAAATCCATTCTTTCCACTCTCGATGAATTCCAAAAATACGGGCTTAACCAAGGGTTAAAATAATTTTGATTGTCGCTTATGGCAATGAATTTTATCCTTTTCAAGTGAAATGACTGAAAATCTCTGATGAAAGTACCATGGTAGAGAATAAATGGGTAATACAGAAATTGACTATGTAATCCATTTTTCAAAAATCGATAACTGGGGATATATCACCATGACATTCTGGACAATCACTTGATGTCATGGTAAAAGTGCCTGAACATACTTTACAACCCTTAGGGTGGTAAGGTTTACAGAATTGGCAATCTAGCACAGTTTTCCCTTTGCATGTACCTCATACTTTTTGTAATTCATCTAGTTGTTCAACTTCACTTTTAACTTCCTGAAATGCTTCTTCGCAATACCACTTTGAAGATGAAAGAGCACCAAACATAGCCACTTCCCACGAGTTTTTATATATCTTCAGCTGATTTTTGTTCGTCTAAGTGAAACTTTAGACCTTCAGCGCCTTCGTAATCAAAGCGTTGCTGACAATCTAGCTTGATTTCGTTCGATCTCACCTCAGCTAGGTCCATAAATATATTGCCTAAGTCATACCCTCTAAAGTGGGCTTCAACTTTAGAAGCCAAAGCAGGGGATTGTATAGATGAAGCATCTACAAAATATTCAATTACAGGTGGTAGAGACTCATCCACTACTTCAGCGAATAACCATTGCACATTCGATACATTATCAAAATAGGGATGTAATTTTTGCTCTCTGATATCTGTAGAGAAATCAGAACTTTTATCCATGTTACAATCCCTACAAGATGGTTTCAGGAAACAATAAAGATTGATCACTTACAATAAATTTTGTCTTTTTTGTGTTGAAAAGCTAACTCGCTTCGACCCAAAACGCCATAGTAAATTAACTTGGAGCTTGTAATTCAATTATAAATAACATTATTATTTTACCATCACTAGTTGGTTGAGCTCTTCAACAAGGACTAACAATTTATTTGTTTCTCGAGCATCAAACTCTTCCTCTAACTCTTCGTAGTGAGTGCCTTTGTTTAAGTAATGATTAACTATTTTATGTTGATCATTTAAATTTAGAATTTCTTCAAGGATTTCTTGGTGCCTAATAAAGTGTACTGCATTAGATTTTTTGATTAACTCATATAATTTTTTATTTAAGGAGCTTAAGTAATTATTTAAGTTTGGTGCCAAATTTGGACTGTGGAACATTAGCGACATAGCTGAGTTATATTGTTTATTCGCAATTTTCTTCCAAATTACAGGGGATAAAAACTCTAATGTTCGACGAATTTGCATTAAACAATCAGCACTATCATTATTTTCTAGATACTGCCTAGCTTTAATAATTGTGTTAGAAGGGTTAGCATTTTTTAAGGTGATTTTTCTCCCATCTGTTTTATTACAAAAATCATAGCGAATTGCATTTTCCCTATAGTTATCAACCATATTCTCCATGTATTTTAAAAAATCGGAAGCATGTGTCGTTATTATTAGTTGATGATCTTTTAGGTTTGCATTGTGGAACAAGGTGTCTCTTACCCCTTTTCGATGTTCATCATCTATAGCATTAACAACATCGTCAAATACTAGGACGTTTTGTTTGTCTTTAATATTTTTAGCAAGAAGTATTGAGAGCCCCAAGCACTTCAAGTGCCCCTCACTCAATACATTTAAAGCGTCTGCTTTTGTCCCATCTAGATAGCTTATAGTAATTTGGCCTTCAGGTTTTGTAGGAAGCGACAAGGATTTTAAAGTCTCGTAATCGTAAGGATGAGAATTAATACTATTGTATAAAGTCAGTGTTAGCTCAGATAAATCTCTTGAAAATTCAATAGGTAAATTTTCATTGTGTTTTTTTAGTTTATCTGTGAAAGAAGTATATGCTTTCTCTATTTCTTTCACCTTTAATAAAGCACGTTGCTCTTTCTCGGAATCTTTAATCAGCGGAATATTTGCTTTTTGTAAGGTATTTATTGTAGCTTCTATTTTTTTTATATATTGCGTTGCTAATCTATATTGAGTTCGTAATTCGATCAGTTTAGTTTTGAGGGCATCTATACCTTTAACTTCTTGTGTTAATTCGTTTTTAGTTTTTAGTTTTAGTCCAATGTCTTTATTAAAGGCTTCGATTTCTTCTTTTGCTAAAAGTCCAAATTTTTGTAATTCATCGAAATTATTTTTTAAAGTATCAAACTCATTGTATTTGATATTTTCACAAAGTTTACTAGTTACCATATTGTTTAAAATGGATACTTCCCCAATAAATGAGAGGAGTTTTTTGCCAAATAAATCTTTACTTCCTGTCAGTAGTTTTTCCTTTTTCTGAATATCAACTAATGACTTTAACATCTCTTCTGAATGCATAAATGGGTTTTTGTTTAAAATTAAGTTTCCATCTGTGTCATATATGTCACTCTGACAAGCAGGGCATTTAGTGTCATCCAAAATGTGCTTAGTACTAATAATAAGTTCGTATAATGACTTTAACGATAAATCATTTTTAAATTTATGCACTTCATTTTTGTAATCATCTACATTGATGATTAATGCTTTTAACTCTTTAAGATACTGTAAGAATCTATCAGCTACCGCTATATTTTTTAGCTTTATATTATTAAGGTCAGCTAAATCATTTTGTTTACTTCTTAGAAGACCTATTTGATGTTCGTTCCCTTCTATTTTTTGAAGAAGTTCTGATGATTTTTTACATTCAGGATAAGGCTTTAATAGAATAGAAGCATCTTTAGTAATGCTTTCGATTTCAATTTCTTTATTATTGATGAAAGTTTTGTTTAATTTAATTTCTTCTTCTGATTCCACGAGCTTTTTGGCGAATCTATTTTCAATAGGAATATACTGTGAAATAGATGAGAAGTTTGTACAAAAGTTACTAAAGTCATCAAGCCCAAATAGTATAGATAACCTTTCTTGTTGGATTGTTTTAGTAAACGACGAAACCTTTGAAAAGCCTTCTATTCTGTTTTTTTCAAATAATACCGAGCTATGTTTGCTTATATCAGCATTAATTTTCTCTTCATTGACATCGTTAAATACCCCATATAGTTTTGGGTAATCAAGCCTTTGAGATTCAACATTAGTCGCATATTTCGCTACATCATAACGCTTCGCTTTCGCCTCAGATATCTGCCCTGTTAATGAATACTCTATGGCTTCAAAAAAACTCGATTTTCCACTGCCATTCTCTCCAAAAATAAAAGTGTAAGGCCTTTGAAGATCAAAAACTATTTCTTCTTGAAAGCCCCTAAAGTTCTTAGTTACTAATCTTGTAACCTTAGAAAGCTTAAAAGCATCTTTTTTTTCTTTATGGGCAATATCAAGGTTACTATTTAACTTATTGAAGTTATTGTTGATTAGGCCATATAGGTATTTACTGCGACTTCCACCGTGTTTAGACTTTACACTGACTTTGGTGAAGTTATCTAATATCAGGTTAGCAAGTTCTTTTTCTCTGTCAGATAAAGTTGCAAAGTTTTTTATTAAAAATTGTTTGTATTCATATAATGCAGACATATTCACCTATTAACACACTGGCAATGAGAGTTTTTAGATAATTCAACGATCTATATAAATTAGCTTACCATCTCTACAATATAAAAAATCAACAGATATCTGCTTTGTAGTAATTTGTAAAAAAATGATCGGTGGCAGGTTTTTAATTTTTAGTTCGTCATAAAGTGTAAGTTGATTTTCTATCTCGCTTCGTGCCCAAAGCGCTTAGAGCCTTTTAAGAAGATAGTACGTGCTTTAAACGAAAAACCCCACGCCAAAACATGGGTTACAACTAATTACCTAACGGCCGTGACACTTTTTATACTTTTTCCCACTTTCACAAGGACATGGATCATTACGACCTACTTTTCGCTTGTGCTTTGACACTAATTTTTTGTCTGCAAAAGGAACTGCACTAGACTTTGTTTTCAGGCTCATTCGTTTCGAATCTTCAAAGATAAGTGTATTGTCTTTAGTTTGTTCCACTGGAGCATGGCATTCAAAATATTGCGCTGCTTCATAGGCACCTAGTTTACCAACTTTGAGTAACACTCCTATTAACTTTGATGAACTAATAGATAACGCAACGGCACTTGCTTTATCATTTACCTTCCCCCATTCAACTTCATACTTTGAATTTTGCATCCAAACAAAAATTGGCTCTCCCTCATTACCAAATGTAAAATAAAGAGCTAGATGCTGCTCAATAGTTTTGTCTAGATCAGAAAGATATTTTGCAAAATCATTACGTGCTTCTTCACCAAAATTTCGAATAAGGCTGTCCACAGAAAGCCATCCTGGTTCACGACAAAGATCTAATGCTGAAAGTACCTTTAAAACTACATCAGGAAATTCTTGAGTAGGCTTTGGGGTGGTTTCCCATTGTTTACTTTCGAAAGCTCTGTCCACAATGCCACTCATTCCATTACATATTACTAAACCTAAATTTTCGCACTTTGACTGTAAGCGTCTAGCGAACCACACCTACTTTTTTACATTCCATGGTA
>TARA_R110001583_G_scaffold114132_1_pt1 | contig 12292 bp, 18 predicted proteins | sample TARA_R110001583 | Tara Oceans TARA_R110001583 (sample SAMEA4398432) | marine metagenome | biome: Polar Biome; feature: [MES] marine water layer (ENVO:01000295) within the mesopelagic zone...; material: water (ENVO:00002006), including particulate matter (ENVO:01000060) such... | reverse complement strand
TAAGTTTTGACCAAAAACAAATATGTAACGCATTAGGTTGGAGTGATAAATTACTAAACAATGATTCCGGTGCTAAATACGACAACGTTAAACAGTTTAGAAAACAAGTAGTTATAGATAATATAATACCAGATTTAGAATTGTTTACGGTTGCTTTTAATAATGATATTTTACCATTATTTAAGAATTATAAAGGAACATGTTTATATTTTGAATATTCTGAACTTCCAGAAATGCAAGAAGATATGGCTGAGATGGTTTCATGGGTTAAACCATCAATTGAAACCGGTTTAATATCTAGAAATGAAGGTAGGGTTTTTATGAAATTACATAAATTAGATGATGAATCAATGAACGAAATTACAGTAAATGCTGACATATTAACACTAGACCAAGCATTAGATGATTTCCCAAATGTTGATGGTTCGCCTATATGATTAGACAGTACAGAAAACAATGGTTAAAATGGCATGATGGTTATGAACGTACTGCAAGGATAATCTTTCAAAGTACTTTCAAACAAATTGCCAAAGACATACCATTTCAGAAAATGACTGAAGGGACGTATAAAGCGTACCTAGAAACACATGTATCCAAAGAGAAGATTTTTGATTCTTATGTTAAAGTATATTCAGAAGTTGGAACTAAACATGGCAAACGTGTTGGTGTGCAAATTAATAAACAGATAAATCAAAAGAATTTTTCTGTTGATGGCTTTTTAAATGAGTTTCAAAGAACTTTAATAGATTTTTTAGTAACTAATGAGGGTAGTCGGATTACATCAGTTAGAAGGTCTTATGTTAAGTTTTTAACTCAAATAATGAGTAAAGGAATTGAAGAAGGTAAAACTATTTCTATGATTTCTACTGATATGACTAAACTCATAAAGAGTAGAAACTTTTACAGATGGCAAGCGTTAAGGATAGCACGCACCGAAACAACAGCGGCATCAAATTACGCTGCCACTGTATCTTCTTCTGTTAGTGGTGTTCTTATGGATAAAGTCTGGGTTTCTGCCTTAGATGCAAGAACTAGAAGGCCTCCAGAGAGTAAGTTTGACCATTATAATATGAATCAAATTAAAGTGCCTTTAGACAAACCATTCAATGTAAGTGGTGAAAATCTAATGTTTCCAGGTGATCCAAATGGTAGTGGTTCAAACGTTGTAAATTGTAGATGTTCAGTCGCTCAAGTTGTTAGACGTGATGCAGACGGAAATATAATGAGGGTTTAACTACTCCTCTTTAATTATCCATTTATCTGTATAACTTACGTAATAAGTTGTGTAAATATTGTTTAAATCGGTTAAATCTTCATTTCTAATAGGTAAAACATACGTTTTTGATTGGTCTAAATCAGAATGTTTTGATAAAAAGTTTAATAATAGAAGTTTCTTAAATTTGTTTTTTTTCATAGTCGCTAAAATACAAACAATTGACACAATAAACAAGCACTATAAAAAAAATCTATAATAAATACAATTTTAATAAATTTAATTTATATTTGTACAATTATGAGCAAACCTATATTACACAAAGAATTTGGTGGTTTAGTTAAAGACATAGATACAAAGAAAAGAATTGTTACCGGGTATTTGTCAGCTTTTGGCAATAAAGATTACGATAATGATATTATTTCTAAAGGTGCTTTTACTAAAACATTAACAGAAAGAAAAGATAATATATTCTTTTTAAATCAACATAATTGGAAGCAACCACATGGTAAATTTTCAATGTTAAAAGAAGATGATTTTGGTTTATACTTTGAATCTGACCCATTAATTGACACCTCTTATAGTTCAGACGCTTTAAAATTATATGAAGCGGGTATTGTTAAAGAACATTCAATAGGTTTTCAAGTAATGAAATCAGAGAAAGGAAAAGAACCAAATACAAAGATGTTAACTGAATTAAAATTGTACGAAGGTTCTAATGTAACATTAGGAGCAAACAATAACACACCTTTTACTGGGTTTAAATCACTTACAATAAAAGAAGTAAACGACCATTACAAATTAATCTTAAAAGCATTCAGAAATGGAACTTTTACAGATGAAACGTTTGGATTATTAGAAATAGCATTGAAACAATTACAAGTTCAAAGCTATGAATTAGGGAAAAAATCACTTGTATCTAAATCTGCCGATATAATCACAGATATAATAGTAGACGAGCCGATAATTATAGATAATAGTAAAGAAGTATTTAACGAATTTTTAAAATCCTTATAAATGGAATTAAAAGAACAATTAGAGGCATTAACTTTGAAATTAGAAGGTAAGTCTCATGATGAAGTAAAGAGCGCAATTGAAGCGTTTGAATTAAAGAATAACGAGGTTATCAATAACCAAATAAAAGAAGTAAAAGAATCTTTTGAAGCACAACTAAAAGAAATGCAAAATCATGCTGACATTTTAGATGTAAAACTTCAAGAAAAAGCACAAAAAGAAATGGTAAAAGGAGACGCAATCAAAAGCGCAATTAACGAAAACTTTGATTCAATCAAAGCAGTAAGAAAAGGACAAGCAGTACAAGTTAAAGCTGTTGGAGACATGACATTAGGAGCGTCTTTAAGTGGAGACCAGCCGAGAGATTACAATTATGACGTAGTTTCTGCACCAGGTCAAGCATTAAACGTTTCTGACTTAGCTGGTAGTGTTTCTATTAGTGGAGGTACTTATACATTCGTAAAAGTTGTAAAAGGTGAAGGATCTATTTCTGCACAAACAGAAGGGTCTTCTAAAACTCAAATTGATTACGATTACACAATGGTAGATGTAAACACTGATTTTATTGCTGGTTTTGCAAGATACTCTAAGAAAATGTCAAACAATTTACCATTTTTAGAAAGTTCTTTACCAACTGAATTAAGAAGAGACTATTTAATAGCTGAAAATGCTTCATTTAACACTGTTTTAGCTGCTGCTGCAACTGCTTCAACTCTTACAAGTGGTAACAAAATCGAAAGATTAATTTCTAACGTTTCTGTTTTAGAAGGGATTAACCATATTGTAAACGGTATTGTTATATCTCCTGCAGATTATTGGTCTATCATGGTTACTGAAAAGTCAACTGGAGCGGGTTACGGCCTTCCTGGTGTTGTTACTTTTGATGGTGGAGTTTTAAGAATTTCTGGAATTCCTATTTATAAAGCGACATGGGTAGCTGCTAACAAGTATTATGTTGGTGACTGGTCAAGAGTTAAAAAAGTAGTAACAGAAGGTTTATCTTTAGATTTTTCAGAAACTGAAGGTAATAACTTTGTGAAGAATGAAATTACTGCAAGAATTGAGGCACAAGTTGCTTTAGCTGTTGAACAGCCTTCTGCATTGATATTTGGAGACTTTACAACTGTATAGAGTTTAACAAATTTAATATTTTAGAGCCTACTATTAATTTAGTAGGCTTTTTTTTTGTATATTTGAAAAAAAAACATTATGAAGTTATTATTTTTAGTTCAAGATGATGAAAGCGAACTAGGAACGTGGAGAGATGTTTATATTGATAAAAGTAAAATAGTTGCTTTTTATATGCCGGATATTGAAGAGGATAGAATTAAAACAATAAATTTGTTTATAGGTGGTCAACTTATAACAGTAGTACAAAATGACGAAATAATAGAATATTTAACCTATAAATTTAATTTATAATGATAAAGTTAATAAAAAGCGTTCATAGACTTAAAGAAGATAAGGTTTTTAAAATTGGTGAAATTGTTGATTTTGGTAAAGAAACAAACGATAAATTAATTTTAACTGGTTTTGCTGAAGAAATAAAGAAAGTAACAAAAGAGCGTAAAAGAACGATTAAGAAAAAGTAATGGCATATTTAGACATCATAACACTAGCAGACGCTAAAACATACCTAAGAATTGACGACACTCTAACAGAAGATAATGCTCAAATTACTAGAATGATAAAAGCATCTTTATCTCAAATAGAAAGAGTAACTAATTACATATTATTTGCAAGGTCTAAAAGCTATGTTGTAGAGAATTTATCAGTTAATGTTTATGATTTCCCTATCAATAGTTTAACCTCACCAACCACTGCGACAAGCGTTGAAAAGTCTATTTATACAACTTACACAACAATTGTATCAACTGATTTAAAAGTTACTTTAAACGTTGGGTATTCGAATGCTTCAGACGTGCCAAGTGATTTAATAGAGGTGGCTTATGAAATGATTGATTTAATGTACTATTCTCCGGAAACAGGTAAAAGTATTAAATCTGATTTATCTGAATTGTCTAAAATGGTATTAAGTAATTACAAAAGATTCTTTATTTAATGAGGTCTAGAAAGTTATCAAAAAGGATTGAAATTTGGCAAACATCAAATGTTTCTGATGGATTTGGCGGTAATACTGTTGCGGAAACTTTAATCACTTCATCATGGGCAGAAATAGTAACTTTAAACGATACTAATAGGAGTACTGATATTGGTATTACAAGCGCAACCAATACAATTAAAGTAAGGTTACGTAAAAGAAATGATATTACTTATAATAGTATTAACCAATATTTAAAATATAGAGGTTTTAAATATATTATAAAGAATCAACCTTTTAACGTTGGTTTTAAGAATGATATAATAGAAATATTGGCGGTAAAAGAAGAAATTAAAACGGTTGCAGAAATAGCGCCTATTGCGTAATGTCTGATAAAACTATCAAAGGTTTAACAAAAGTATTAAAAGACTTAGAAAAGTTCGGTTCAGAAGCTAAAAAAGAAGTTGATACTGTTACTAAAATTACATCAATGGATATAGTGGCAGACGCAAAAACATTTGCTCCTAAGAATTTAGGAAAGTTAGCGCAGAGTATTATTTTCACAAAAGTAGGAGAAGCAGATTATAAAGTAGTAGTAAATTCTTCTTATGGTGCTTATGTAGAGTTTGGAACGGGTGCAAAAGTAAGAGTTCCGGCAGAATTGAAATCGGTTGCTTCACAATTTAAAGGTAAAAAAGGCGGATCATTTCAACAAGGTTTACGGGCCATTAAAGATTGGTGTAAAAGTAAAGGAATACCAGAAAACGCTGCTTATCCTATTTTTATGAGTATATTAAGAAAAGGACAAGAACCTCAGCCGTATTTATATCCGGCTTTTGTAAAAGGTAGGAAACAATATTTAAAAGATTTAAAGGAATTATTAAAAAGATTAACCAAAAAATATGATTAAGCAATTACCCGATAAATACGTAAGAAAAGCAGTCTTTGACGCTGTAAATAACATTGTAGTAGATACTTTAACTATTCCAGCTTATGATAGTAGAGTAACAGGAAACGTTATCCCTCAGCATTTTATTTTAATGACTACACAAACAAACCAGGTTAATCAAATGACCAAATGTGGTGATGTTTGGGAGAGTTCTATATTAATAGACATTGTAACTACTTATGACGGAAGCGGTAACCCTGGAAGTCGTTTATTGTCTGATAATATCTTAGACGCAGTAAGAAACGCTACAAATAACTTAGTATTAGATGTTTCAAGTGGTTTAGTAGTGCAAAAGCAAATACAAGATTTCCCTAATGATATTGTTACCATTACAGAAAATGAGAATATATTTAGAAAATTAATGCGTTTAGAGTTAACTATAAATTAATAAGGGGTTTTTACACCCCTTTGTTATTATTTAAAAAGTAATTAATTCTTTAAAAGTAATTTTTGAAATTTGTTTATATCCTTTTTTAATTAAGTATTTTGCAATACTTTCAGCACTCGCCCACGATATTAGTTCATTTGAATTAATAATTAACTCATTTTTATTAATATTAATACTTTTTACAACTCCATTAAGAGTTAAATTGTCGTTTAGTTTAATGTTTAAATTTGTCATTATATTTAGTTTTTAAATGATTTAATATTATTCGCATTTAAGTATTTTTTAGTGTATAACACATACTCAAAACCATTAGTTAAGGTGATTAAGGTGTACCAAGAATTTTGTAAAACATAGTCTACTAAGCCAGTCATTTCTTTAGTTGCTCCATTATAATCAAAGTAATCACAAGTAAACTCTTGTCCTTTTGTAATAGTCATCCATTCTGTTTCCCAAGTTGTTGTCATAATATTTAGTTTTTAATTATACTCAAAGATACATTACATTATTAGTTTATACACTATCAAATACTTAATTTTAACAAAACTTTAACACTTTATCATACATTATAAATTAATTTTATTAAAAGTAAAGTTTAAATAAATAATATTTATATTTGTACATATTAATTAATATAAATATATTTAAAAATGAGTACTTTTATAAAAGGTGATGCTGTAATACTATCAATTTATGATGGTTCAGCTTATGAGCCAATCGGATGTCTTACATCAAACTCTTTGTCAGTTACACGAAACGTAATTGAAGCACAAACTAAATGCGCTCCTGGTGAAATTACTAGAGTTGCTGGCAGTACTAGTTCAGAAGTATCTTTTGAGGCTACTTATATAAAAACTGATGGAGGTAAAACAAACTTTGAATCTTTATTAGGTTATATAAACAATATAAGCGGAACAACTCAAACATGGAAAATGTCAACAGACCAAGTTACTCCGGTTGCTTATTATGGTACTGCTATTCTTGCAGACTTAGAAATTTCTGCTGCTGCTGGTGATGAATTTGCTACTTTTAGCGGAACTTTACAAAATAGCGGTTTAGTTTTGACAGTAGATCCAAACGCATAATATGACAAACAAAATAAAACTAAATTTTGACGGTAAAGAATTGGGTTTTCATTTTGGACTTGGTTTTTTAGGCGAATTATTGGATGACTTAGGTTTTTCAATAGATGAATTACAAATAAATATAGAGAAAAACCCTTTTAAGGTTATTCCTAAATTAATGTATACATCTTACGCATATAATCTTAAAAGACAAGGTAAAGATGTAGAATTAAAATTGTATGATTTTATTGATTTATTGGATGATGTCGGAGGCGTTACTTCTGAAGGTGTTAGTTTATTTTTAAGCGCTTTTACAAATAGCATGACAAAAGACGTTCCGGTAACAAAAAATAAAATACCAACAACGGGAAAGAAGAAAGCGAGCCTAAGGAAATAGACTGGGCAAGTGATGTAATATCTTTTTCTTTAGGTGAATTAAAAACTCCGTCTTTGTCTTATGTTTACGATATGACATGGGCGGAGTTTTTAATAAGACAACACGCATACCATAGAATTGAAAAAAATGAATGGTATAAAGTTAGAGAAATTGCATATTCTTCGCTTATAGGTTCGCATATTGACCCGAAGAAGTTACCCAAGTCTAAAGAAAAATTTATTCCTTTAGATAATGAGGTTAAAAAAGGTTTAAGTGATATTGCAAAAAATGCTATTTTAAAAGCACAACAAGAGTATAATAAAAAACAATAATGGCAGAATTAAGCGTTGAAATATCAGCAAAAATAGATAAATTACTTTCTGAACTAGGAAAGGCAAAAACCGCTTTAGGTGGCATCGGTGGCGCTGCTGATAAATTAGTAAGTAAATTAAAAAAAGTAGGGGAGAAAATGTCTAAGATTGGTAAATCTATGACTACTTATTTAACACTTCCTTTGGCTGCAATTGCTGGCGCATCTATTAAAATGGCTTCAGATTTTACAGAAAGTTTAAATAAGGTAGATGTTGCTTTTAAAAACTCCTCTAAAGAAGTACGTAAATTTGCAGAAACAACTTTAGAAACTTTTGGTATTGCTGAGGGTACTGCTTTAGACATGGCAGCTTTATTTGGCGATATGGCTACATCTATGGGTGTGCCTACTGATAAAGCAGCAACTTTATCTACTGCAATGGTAGGTTTAGCGGGTGATTTATCTTCTTTTAAAAACATTAATATTAAAGAGGTTACAACTGCTTTAAATGGTGTTTTTACGGGTGAAACGGAATCATTAAAAAGATTAGGTATTGTTATGACACAAACCAATTTAAAGCAATTTGCTTTAAGTCAAGGAATGTCAGCAAATATTGAATCAATGACACAAGCGCAGAAAGTCCAATTGCGTTACGCTTATATTTTAGAAAACACTAAAAACGCACAAGGGGATTTTGCAAGAACGAGTGCTGGTTCTGCCAATCAGATGCGTATCTTTTCTGAATCTGTTAAAGAGTTAACTGTTGCTTTTGGTGAAATTCTTTTACCTTACTTTACAAAAGCAATAACTTATGTAAATGGTGTAGTAAAAGCATTTACAAACCTATCACCCACAACTAAAAAAATAATTGTAGTTGTTGGTGTACTTGTTGCGGCATTAGGCCCATTACTTGTTACTTTAGGTTTTCTTATGACAACCGTTATACCCGGTTTAATAGTTGCATTTGCTGGATTAAGTTCTGCTGTAGTTTTTATAGGGGGTGTATTTAAAACACTAACAACGATAATGTTAGCAAACCCATTTGTTTTGATTGCAGCGGGTATTGCTGCTGTTGTTCTTGGTTTTACTGCAATGATACAAAAAATTACACCCGCAGTAAGTAAATTAAAAACGTTTTTCAATTTAATAAAAAGTGGTGGAATTTATTCAAGGTTTGTAATTTTGCAAATGCAAGATCAAGCATCTGCCATGATTGAAGAGGGCAAGGCTTCTAAAATTGCTGCTGATAAACTTAAAGAATTTAATAAACAACAAGAAGATGCTGCTATTGCTGCTAAAAAATTAACAGATAATCTAATAAATCAAAATACAGTTTTAGCGGGTGGCACAACTCGTAAAAAAGTAGTGTTAAATACACCAATATCTGCTGGTGTTTCTACTGATATGGGGCAAGAGAGTACTCATGCTATTACACCAAAAATAAACACTGATGAATTTGATTTTGGCGCTGCACAAATGTTGTTAAAACTTCAACAATTTAACGAATCAGCAAACAATATAATATCTAATTCTTTAGTTAGTACTTTTGCGGGAATAGGTAAAGCAATTGGAGACGCATTAGTAAATGGAGGTAATTTAGCGCAAGGATTAGGGAAAGCCTTACTTGGGGGTATCGGCGGCATGATGATACAATTGGGGACTATGGCGATTGGTATTGGTGCTACCATTGAAAAAATAAAACTTGCTCTCACATTGTTAAGTGGTGTTGGAGCTATTGCTGCTGGGGTTGCTTTGGTTGCTTTAGGTTCAGCATTTAAAGCTGGAGCTGCTAAAATAGGCGGTTCAAGTGGTGGAAGTGCTGGAGGCGGTCAAACTGGTTCTAGTAATTTTAGCGGTTCAACCGGAGGCGGTAATTTTGGAGCGTCAAGCGGTGGCGGTATGCAAAATGTAGTATTTGAAATACAAGGTACAAAATTAGTAGGTGTTTTAAGTAATACACTTGCAAGAAATAGAAATTTAGGCGGATCTTTATCTTTAACATAAAAATATGGCATTAAAATATTATTTTGAATTTACAGATGTACAAAACATTTTACATAGGTGTGAAATATATAATGACACTTTTGTAGGTACTGCGATAGAGGTCCAAGGTAGTTTATCCTTAACAAAAGCAAGTACGAAAGATACATTAGAAGCTATTAGAGGTGGAGGCTTACAAATAGATTTAGAGGCTACAAATTTACTTTCTTTTAATGATTTATATTCAGAAAACGAAAGAAAATACTCAGTTAAATATATAAGAAATTCAACTGATTTATTATTTTATGGATGGCTTTCTCCGGAAGGTTTAATAGAAAGTTTTGTAGATGACACCTGGATAATTTCTTTAGATTGTACTGATGGATTAGGTTTTTTAACTAATTTATCTTATGTAGAAAATGCAACTGGATTACCTTTTAGTGGAAAACAGTCAGCTTTACAAATAATAGCAAACTGTTTAAAACGTACAAATTTAGTGCAAAATATTTATACTAAAATAAACATATATCATGAAAACATGCTTGTTTCTAACAATGTTTTAGTAAATACTTATTTTAATGTTAATAGATTTGTAAAAGAAGATAAGGGAGATACTTATATGAATTGCGATGAGGTTTTACGTTCTATTTTAGAGCCTTTTGGTGCGTGTATTACACAATATAAGGGTTCATGGTATATTTACAAACCTAATGAATTAGTTTATTTAAATTCGTTTGAAATGTTTGCTTATGATGGTGATGGCGTTGCTTTAGGAACTCCAAAAGTAACAGTTGATTTTACTCAAAATTTAGGAAGTCAAATAAATAATTTTTACCCTCATCATGTAAATAAAAACCAACAGTTAACAGTTGATTCTTCAATAGGTGCTTATCGTATTAACTACAAATATGGTTTAGTAAAATCTTTTTTTTCAAATATAAATCTAGAAAGTGTTACATCACCTCCGCCACTTTTATATGTTAATGAATGGACTATTAATGATATTAATAATATTGAATTTCCTAGTGATAACAGAGGATTTATATTTGAAATGATACCTTATGCGTTGCCAACACCTTCAACAACTTTAGTTTTAACTTCTAACAGTTTTAACTTTGCTCAAGATAATATATTAAGTTTTAACATAACTTATGAATTTTACGAACAAGGAACAAGCGGAAAAACAATAGCAAACATATATTGTAAAGTTATTTTAACAGATGGTGTAGATACATATTATTTAGATAATAGCGGAAATTGGATAAATTCAGATACATTTATTTCTAGGCAAATTAGTAATCAATTAAGGAATTATGTAATTCAATCCGATAAAATGCCTATTAACGGAAGTGTTAGTATTGAAATTTATAGACCAATAAGACTTAATACACAAGGAACTATTGCAAAAGCATTTATTTCTAGTTGTGGATTTGCACCAATAAACGAAGAATTAGAAGATGTTAAGGGAGAAAATCACACTTTTCAAATAATAGACAACCCATCTACTAAAATAGAAAAAACAAAAGAAGTTTATAATGGAGATAACCCTTCAGATTCTTTTGTAGGAACTATTTACGAATCAGATCAAAGCACGCCGACTGAGTTTTGGTATAGAAATGAGTTATTTCTTAGATTTATCCCTTTATTGCAAATAATGGGCGAAGAAAGAATGAAAATGTATGCAAAGCCATTAAGGGTTTTTAGTGGTGATGTTTTTGGTTATATTGACTATTTGAGTGTTATATCTATTGATGGTATTAATAACGTTTTATTTATGCCAATAGAATACGAATATAATGCAGAAACAAATATTACAAAGTTAAAATTAAAGCAGATTTTAGATGAACAATTGATAACATCTTTAGAAAATAAAATTGACTATCAATTGACATTTGATTATGGTAATGTAGTTGAGCCAACAATAAAAGGCTAAATAAATAAAATCTATAATAATTAAAGAAACGATAAATTTAATTTATATTTGTATTATGTTTATAAACGGTGAAAATAGAATTTTATATATTAAATGGGATGGACAATATTTACCGATAGGATGTTTAACTGGTGATTCTTTTAATGAAAGTTCCGAAATGTTAAACACCACAACTAGAGACAATGCGGGCTGGTCAACTTCAGTACCAACAACACAAAATTATAATTTATCTTTTGAGGGTTTAGTAATTAACACAAATTTTAACGGTGGTAATTTTACAAAGGTTTCTTATGACAGATTAAGAGAGTTAAAAAGAAATAGAACTTTAATTGAATGGAAGTTAAAAGACACTGATAACATTTTTGTTGATAGTGGAAAAGGATATATTACAGAATTGTCAGATTCTTCAAGTATTGACGAATTTATAAGTTTTAACGCTTCAATAGTAGGTTATGGAAAACCAGAAAGCACAACAGAAATATCTTTTACTTTACAAGATGGAAATTCAAATATAGTTCAAGATGGTAATAATAACCAAATAATAACAGGATAATGAGTACAATTAAAATAAATGAATTAGCTACAACTGATATTGCTTTAACTGATTTTATAGCTAAAGCTGACGCTAATGGCTTAATGACAAAAAACACAATTAGTAATCTTTCTACATTTATTTCAACTATTGGAAGTGTTGCGTTTAAAGGAAGTGTATTGATTGCAGACAATCCAACAGAGGATGGTTGGTATTTAGCCGGTGAAGCTGGAACATTTCCAAATATTGGTGGTTTAGTTGCATTGGCTCAAAGTGTTACTATTTTTGTTATTTCTGGAAGCGATACAATATACTCAAAAATTGACATTCCTATAACAATCCCGGCATATGATTCCGCACCAACAAGTGGAAGTACAAATGCAGTAGAAAGTGGTGGAGTTTTAAATTTTTACAAAGTAGGTAATACTCAAACAGTAAAATTTGAAAATTCAATAGGTTCTTTTGTTTCAACACCACAATCACCAATAACAACAA
>TARA_R110001583_G_scaffold11070_15_pt1 | contig 12295 bp, 6 predicted proteins | sample TARA_R110001583 | Tara Oceans TARA_R110001583 (sample SAMEA4398432) | marine metagenome | biome: Polar Biome; feature: [MES] marine water layer (ENVO:01000295) within the mesopelagic zone...; material: water (ENVO:00002006), including particulate matter (ENVO:01000060) such as...... | reverse complement strand
ATCTAAAAGCGCCTGTAATGCTAAAGGCTTCTCCCAAAAAGGCCCAGCGATGGTTAAACCGTCGGGAACACACAGTGCATTGTTAACTAAGAGATCGAGACGACCCTGTTCGGCGGCTATTTGTGCAAAAAGTGATTCGACCTGACTGTCGTCTGCATGATCGCACACCACCGGAATTCCTCGGCCACCGCGGCGACTCACTTCCTCGGCAGTCGCAAATACCGTGCCCGGCAGTGACGCCTCGCCCTCCTTAGCACTGCGCCCAGTAACATATACCGTGGCCCCAGCATCACCCAAAGCGAGCGCGATCCCCTTCCCTGCACCACGACTGGCCCCAGTGACCAAAGCTATTAAGGTATTTTGAGCCGACATGAGCTTCTCACTAATTATTGTTTTGGAAAACGCCAGACGAACGCGACGACGTGTTTAGGCCCACACTAGCACGGGCCTAAACACATTGGAGTGACCGAAACGGTCAAGGGGATGACGGGAGTGACAGTACCTGTCCTAACCACCGTATTGCGTATAGCTTATACGCTGCGCGGCGGCAGTTGTGACTGAGTTTGCGATTGCAAAGCTTGAGTGGGGCTGGCCTGGGCCTGGCTCTGGTTCTGTTGGCTCTGACTCTGCTGATTGGGCAGCCCGGGGCTTTGCGCCACCGGATCGTCCAAACGCCGAGTAGGAGCGCCATTGGCAGCAAACAAGGCGCGTTCGGAGGGCGACTCCGCCCGTGACACGTCCACGGCCACCGACAACACTTGCTTACCGCCGCCACCAAATACCACGCCCTTTAAGGGCGTTACATCAGAATAATCCCGCCCCCAAGCAGTAGTAATATGCTGATCCGCAGGCATAACATCGTTGGTGGGGTCAAAATCTTGCCAATCATCACCGGGAATATAAACCGCAAACCACGCATGAGATGCATCTGCGCCCGCCAGTTTGACCTGACCTGGAGGTGGCAAGGTCTCTAAGTATCCGCTGACATAGCGCGCGGCAAACCCCATGCCCCGCAAAACACCAATGGCAAGGTGTGCAAAGTCTTGGCATACACCACGACGACTGGCCATAACATCTTTCAGTGGCGTAGCCACCGTTGAAAAGCCCGGATCGTATTTAAAGTCATTAAAAATACGCGAATTTAGTGCGCTCACTGCTTCCAGAAACGGGCGATCCGGACTAAATAAATCGACCGCGAATTCACTTAGCTCTTTTGTTACCGCAATCATTGGGGAGTCAAAACAAAATTCGGATGCTTTTACATCTTCCGTATTACTGCCATTTATGAGCGCTGCACGCACCTCCGCGCAGGTAATACCGCCACTAAGCAAGCGCGGCTCCGACGGCGCAATTTCCACTTCACTATCAACAATGACTTCGAGGGTTCGGTGAGGCTTTTCCACCGTAAAGTGGCAAACGACATTACCGAAATAATCGACCCGTTTAATTTTGCTTGCCGGCGTCGGGGTGATTCGAATATCACTAAAATTCACCCGCTGCCCATTGCACTCGCGCGGAATAAGATAGGCAACGTTATAGCCTTGGTTCACTTGGTCGGCATAATCATAGCGTGTTGAATGTTTGACGCGGTATTTCATGTCTCGCCCCTGCCACTCATTTCAACCGGTTGCGGCCCAGCGGCGTGATCGAAGTAACGATCTGCCAATGCCTGAGACGCGGCCTTTAAATCACTGTCTAACTGCCTGAGTAATTCACCCAATTTCAGGTGCTCACCGCTAGCCTCGTCCCTTGCGGCCAACTCATCCAAGCGTGACATAAGCAAGGTGTTACTCGCCCGCAAAATACAGCGCATGTCTTCCGTTAATTGAATCCCCTTATTGGGGCCAAGCACTTCTTCAAGATGGCTGCGCAAACTCTCTAGCTGGAACATGACCGAACGCGGGTTTTCACGGTCAAACAACAACAATTCCATGCCCTTATCGAGACGGTAACCGCTGCGATAATAACGTTTATAGACAATGCGCGACTCTAGGCTAGCCAACACCGGCTTAAGCAGCGGCACATTTTGGCCATCACCAACATTAACCACCAACATACGGGTCAGCAGCTCAACCGTTTTCTGTGCCCGTTCAAGGCGTCGGCCCATTTCCATAAAGCGCCATGCCCGGCCTCTCACCATGCTCTCCTGACTGAGCCCGGAAAGTGCCAGCAAGCTCGTTATCAAGGGGTCGAGCAACTCATCTGGCGCCGCCTGCAAGCTGCTTTTTAAATTCTTATTTAAGAACTCCATGCCGTCGCGAATATCATTCACTAAACGTAACATGTCATTCGATAACAATTCTTTTACGCCGTCGGCGGAGTGCAAAATGGCCTCCAGGCAATGTGCAATACTGCCTGGTCGAGACCGGTTTGACACGATATCCAGCAGTTCGTGTTCCGGCGCATTAAAGTCTGCGGTTTTAGCGGTAAATCCTGGATACGTTCCCGTAACGTGGGTAACCGAGCACAACAACACCCGACGACTTTCCGGCGAAAGGGGTTCAATACTATTGAGTTCCTCGAACACCGTACGCACAAGACGTAAGCCCGATTCAGCACGCTCAGCGTAGCGGCCAAACCAAAATAAATTATCGATTACCCGGCTCGGCAAACTGAAATTACGATCAAGCGCTTGGGACTGCCGCGCTAATTTCTCCGGCTCAAAAACGCTGTCTTCAACTTCGGGTTCCGAGGCAATAATCCAAGTATCTTTACTGCCCCCACCGTACTGGCTCACTATGTGCTGGGTATCAGTATGGCTGCCAATCTGTGTCAAGCCCCCCGGCATCACAGAGTAAGAGCTGCCACTGGCAACCGTAAAACTGCGCAAAACCAAAGGACGACTGCTAAACACCTTGCCGTCAAGCGCGGGGGTCTGAGACGGGCGCACAGCGCTCTGCGCGACATAATCAACCGGATTGGCAAGCACCTTAGCCAGTAGGCTAGCGCGCTCCTCCGCATTGAGTTCCGCGACAAACACGCTGTGCCTGCCAGGTGCCCGGCAGGTGTGGCGAATTAATAAGTCAGCAAAATGGGCTTTGACGTATTCCAAGTCAGCCGCATCACCACACCACCATGTCGGCACCGAGTTTAAGCGCAGATCTCGCCCCAAAAAGTGACGAGCGATGGCCGGCATATACTTAGCCAACACGGGGTTTTCAAGAATACCACTGCCCAGCGGATTGGCGATAACCACGCCGCCCGCGCGCACAACTTCGGTTAAACCGGGAATGCCCTGACCAAAACTTTGTCGAGATACAACAGGGTCAGCAACGCTATCGTCGATACGCCTTAAAACCACGTCTACCCGGCGCAAACCTTCTAGCGACTTCAACCACAAGCCCCCTTTGCGCACGGTTAAATCGCGGCTTTGCACTAGAGGGTAGCCCAAATAATTTGCTAAATAAGCGTCTTCGAATGAGTTCTCTTTAAATGCGCCTTGGGTCAAATACACAACAAGTGGCGCATCTTTGGTTTGGCTGAGTTCCGCCAACTTGCGACGCCACTGTAAGAAAAAATTAGACAAACGATGAACATGAGCGTCACGGAACAAACTGGGCATGACCCGCCGCAATACCGTGCGGTTTTCTAGGGCATATCCGGTTCCCGACGGTGCCTGGGTGCGATCACCAATAACCAGCCACTCACCACTTGCTGAGCGCACCAAGTCTGAGGCGTGGAAAATGAGCTGATGCTCGCCAGGCAGCCGAATACCATCACAGGCCCGCAAAAATCCGGGGTGGCTATACAATACCGCTGGCGGAATAACCTTGTTTAAAATGAGACTGCGCTCACCGTATAAATCACGGAGAATGAGATTGAGCAACTCGGCGCGCTCACGCAGCGCGTTTTCAATACTCTCCCACTCCTGACTAGAGAGGATTAAGGGCAGTAAATCGAGATTCCAGGTGTGACTGACATTGAGCTGCCCGCCAGGGCTATAGCTAGCACCGTCGTCTCTAAGAATACGCTTGGCAGTGCGCTGCCGCTCAAGTAGGGCATCCATTCCCATGGCATTCATGACCCGCATAGGGTAGTGCCAGTGCTCACGAATTTGACCGTCTTGGTCTACGACTTCGTCGTACTGTTCGTGCTGGGGTGTGTAGACAAACCGGTCAGTTAACATGGATGCGATGCCAAAATACGAGTTCAATAAAAGGGATTTCCCGGAAACTGGGAACACCGCTACCCCGCTGTTTAAAGCTTATGTTCTACTTGGCAATGATAATCACCTACCAGAAAAGCCCGTTTTGCTACTAGGGGGAAATTCCGAGGAGGGAAAGACTACCGCAAGTACCTGAGCCGAGCAAATATTCAAGCCCCTAGACCGCCCCCACCCAATTTAAGTGTGCTTAAACCAACTGTCTTGGATCGCAGAGTGAACAATTATAGAGCTTTGTTCCAGCGCGGTAAGATAAGCGGGAAAGCCCTCAGACACATCATTATAGTCGCTCCCCTTGGCGACCGTATTCACCAATTTAGTCAATGCGTTAATAACCGTCTCGTTACCTGGCAATAACTCTGCGGATTCCCGCATTCTCAACAAGCCACAGGCAACCGAACGAGGAAATAGCGTGTCTTCCAGTAAAAAGCGCGCTGCGTCATCACCATTAACCGCTACTTTCATGGTGCGCCGGTAAGGCATGGTGGCATTCAGGGTCCCCAATACGCTACCCCACACCACGTCCAGCACATGGTTGGTGTCATTCTCTATAAAATCGCTAGACATACTCGCGCCCGCTTCCAAGATACGAATAGTCATATCGGCGCGCTCAAGGCTGCGTCCTAAGTTCAAAAAATGCCAAGCGGCATCTCGGCGCATCGTGTCTGCAATCAAACCGTTAATTTGCTGACAGGTTTTAACAATTTGCTCAAGAAATTCATGACGATAGCGACGATTTAAGCCCTGAGCCATGTTTTCATTAACAAAAATCTGAAACTCGTTCACCAGCTCCCAGCTTTCTGGAGGCAACATATCTCGGGTGGTACGAATATTTTCCCGCACCATACGCAGCGACGAGGCCAATGAACTGGGGTTACTAAGGTCCTCTAATAAAAATTTCACTACCCGCTTTTCGTCTTGTACGGAAAAACGGCGGTTATATTCAGCGTGGCTGCCGCTTGCAATAACCAAGTTATGCCAGCTAATCCCGGTATTCTGAGGTAAATCAAAGAGTAAGCCGGTATAAACCTGAATAAGCCGCGCCATACTCTCTACACGCTCTAGGTAGCGACCAAACCAATACACTCGTTCTGCAACGCGCGACAACATCATGACTTCACCTCCCGTTCAGCCACAATCCAAGTATCTTTACTGCCACCACCTTGCGAGGAGTTGACCACCAGTGAGCCCTTTACTAAGGCAACGCGCGTCAGCCCGCCGGTCGTCACGTCTATCCCTTTCCCTTGTAAAACAAATGGGCGCAAATCGAGATGGCGTGGTTCAGCAACGCCAGGCCCAGTCAAGACTGGCGCGGTGGATAACTTTAGCGTTGGCTGGGCAATGTAATTACGTGGGTTTGCAACCACCAATTTCCGAAATTCCTCGTGATCCTTTTTGGTCGCATGGGGCCCTACCATCATGCCGTAACCACCCGATTCATTAGCGGGTTTTACAACCAGCTGCTCAATATTGGCCAAGACATATTTCAGTTGTTCGGGGTCATCGCAAAGATAGGTTTCGACATTGGGTAAAATCGCCTCTTCACCAAGATAGTATTCGATCATTTTAGGCACGTAGGCGTAGACCACTTTGTCGTCAGCCACCCCGGCTCCCGGCGCATTGACCAGCGCTACATTGCCCGCCCGCCAAGCCCGCATTAAACCCGCCACACCCAAAATAGAATCTGGATGAAACACCTCAGGGTCCAAAAACAAGTCATCAATGCGACGATAAATAACATCGACCCGCTCAAGACCAGAAATCGATTTCATATAAACGCAGTCGTCGTCATCGACAAATAAATCGCTGCCCTCAACGAGCTCAACGCCAAGTTGTTGGGCTAAATACGCGTGTTCAAAATAAGCGGAGTTGTAGATACCGGGGGTTAGAATCACAATTTCAGGTTGACGCACACGGCGCGGCGAAACCGAGGCCAACATATTAAAGAGCTTAGTCGAATAATCGTCGACCGGCAGAATAATATTGGTTTCAAAAAACTCGGGCAGCACCCGCTTGCTGACCTCGCGATTTTCCAACATATAGGCCACCCCGGAAGGCACCCGCAGATTGTCTTCTAATACATAGAACTTGCCGTCTGCATCACGCACCAAATCGCAACCGCAAATATGTGCCCACACCCCTTTAGGTGGATTTATACCAACACATTCTGGCCGAAAATTCTTTGAGTCTTTAATTAAATAGGCAGGCAATACGCCGTCTTTGAAAATACGCTGTTTGTGATACACATCGTTAATAAACATATTAAGGGCTTTAACCCGCTGCTTAAGCCCTTTCGCAGTGTGCGCCCATTCATCTGCGCTAATCACGCGGGGAATCAAATCAAAAGGCCAAGTACGGTCGATGTTCTCGCCATCTGAATACACGGTAAAACTTACGCCCATATCCCGCACGGTGCTCTCTGCGGCCACCCTGCGACTCTCGAGTTCTTCAGCACTCAAATCACCCAAAAGTTTGGCGATCTTCCGGCTCACCGGCCGCGCTTTGCCCTTATTGTTAATCATTTCGTCAAAAAAATCGGTCGACGGATAGCGACTCCAGTCTATTCCATCAGCCCCTTCGTGTTTCTTCTCACTCATACGCATCGTATCCAATACATTGTAAACACGTAGCCACTACTAAAACGCGCCATCACGGTGCAGTCTTAGCTCCTGCTCGGCCACACCAAGGAGCAAAACCAATATAAAGTCATAGACTTGCCCCATTAACTTACATAGTACTTAGCAATAGCTAAGCCAAGTCGCACAGCAATGGGGATTACTCAAGGCCTGTTCACCATCATAGCTTCTAATTAGCGATTTGCTCCTATCTAAGCTCTACTCAGACCATTTATTTGAGCAAAAAAAACCTCCTGCACGCAAAGTGAAGAAGGTTTTTATGGCGTAGCCATTGCTTAGCGAGTATTAAAGGCCTGGTTCACAGCAATAAACGTCGAATATCTGCTAGTACGGTGCCCATAAAGGTGAAAAACTGGCCTGCGTCCACCCCGTTAATTGCGCGGTGGTCATAAGACAGCGACACTGGCAGCATTTTTTTGGGTACGAATTCGCTGCCGTTCCACACTGGTTTAACTGCCAACTTAGACACACCCATAATGGCCACCTCGGGGGCATTGATGATTGGTGTAAAAGCGGTACCACCAATGCTGCCGAGACTAGAAATAGTAAAGCAGCCACCTTGCATATCTGCGGGTTTAAGCTTGCGATCCTTGGCCTTTTGCGCCAACTCCGCAGTTTCTGCAGCCAAATCCCACAGCGACTTTTTATCTACATCCCGAATCACCGGCACCACCAAGCCCGCGGGTGTATCAACAGCAATACCAATATTGATGTATTTTTTATACACCATATTCTCGCCGTCGGCGCTGAGCGAAGCATTAAACTTAGGGTGTGCCTGCAAGGCCACTGCAGCGGCTTTGAGCAAAAACGGCAGCGGAGTCAATTTTACGCCACGCTGTTCAGCATCACGCTTTAAGCCAGTGCGAAAATCTTCTAACTCACTAATGTCCACCTCATCAAACTGAGTCACATGAGGCAAATTCACCCAGCTGCGATGCATATTGAGCGCGGTGAGCTTGTGCAATTTCGTTAATGGCTGAATATCGATTTCACCAAACTGGCTAAAGTCGACGTCGGGAATTGATGGCAGCCCTGCGCCACTAGAACCCGCGCCACTCGCCTTGCCCTGTGCCAAGTCTTTAACAAATTGTTGCACATCCTCTTTGAGAATTCGGCCTTTAGGCCCTGTTCCCGTCATTTGCTCAAGCTCTAAACTAAACTCCCGCGCCAGTTTTCGAACCGCAGGGCCGGCGTAAACATCGGCGTGACTCGTTACCGTCGGCTCAGGCTTCGCAGCCGGTGCCGCCGAAGCTGGCGAACTCGCAACCGGCGGTGTAGACGTTTCTTTTTCTGGTGCTGATGCCTCCACCTTGGCGTCGCTTACATCCCCAGTAGCATCAATCTCTCGCTCTATTTCGGCAATCTCTGCGCCCACTTTAGCGCTATCACCCACCTTCATGACAATTTTGGTGATCTTGCCACTAAACGGTGAAGGCACTTCCATCGACGCCTTATCTGACTCCAAGACAAGCAGCGAGTCACCTTCACTGATGACATCACCAACCGCAACACACACTTCGATGACATCAATGCCGTCGCTGCTGCCCACATCTGGGACTTTAATCATTTCCCGTGCAGAGCTTTTTTCCTGCTTCCCTGGCTGGGCCTGCTCTGCTGCCGGAGCTGCTTTTTCAGGGGCGGCCGACGCAGCGGGAGCCGCCTCGTCCTTCGCGTCAGGCTTTGCATCCTCCGCCTCAGTCTCAGCTTCAACCTCAAGGTCAAGAATCGCGTCACCGGCTTCGACAGTCGCCCCCTCTTTGAGGCTAATGCTTAAAACCTTGCCCGCCATGGGTGACGGAATCTCCATTGACGCTTTATCTGATTCCAAAACCACGAGCGAGTCTTCTTTGGCGACCACATCGCCCACTGCCACACACACCTCAATAACATCAACACTGCCGCCACCGAGGTCAGGAATTTTTACCGTTTCTTTAGCCACAAAAAAATCCTTCTCTATAAATTAGCGATAAAGCGGGTTGGCTTTTTCAGTATCAATACCAAAGGCCTTAATAGCCTTGCTGACCACACTTAATGCGATCAAGCCATCATCGGCCAGCGCTTTGAGCGCAGCCACCACAATATAATTACGATCAACCTCAAAATGTGCGCGCAGTTTGGCGCGGGTATCTGAGCGGCCGTAACCGTCAGTACCCAAAACTACGTAGCGCGATTCAATATAGGGTCGCAATTGCTCGCCATACGATTTGATATAGTCAGTAGCGCATATTACCGGCCCCTGGCGACCGCGAAGCTGCTGCGTTACGTATGGCAGCTTGGCGTCACTCTCGGGATGCAACATATTCCAGCGTTCGCAATCCAAACCGTCACGGCGCAGCAAGTTGATACTCGTCGCGCTCCACACGTCGGCTTCTACTTTATAATCAGCTTTTAATATCTCTGCCGCCGCTTCAACCTCGCGCAAGATAGTGCCGCTGCCCATGAGCTGAACTTTCAGTTTCGGCTTTTTCACCGCGCTGGGCGCCAGGCAATACAAACCTTTGATTATGCCCTCGGCACTGCCTTCCGGCATATCTGGATGAGCGTAATTCTCATTCATCACCGTTACATAATAGAAGACATTCTCTTTGTCTTGATACATACGGCGCATGCCGTCTTGAATAATTACCGCCAACTCATGAGAGTAAGTCGGATCATACGACACACAGTTAGGAATCATATTCGCCATTAAATGACTGTGACCATCTTGGTGCTGCAGCCCTTCGCCGTTCAGGGTAGTTCGCCCCGCCGTTGCGCCTAACAAAAAGCCCCGCGCCTGGGAGTCGCCGGCTGCCCATGCCAAATCCATAATTCGCTGAAAGCCAAACATAGAGTAGAAAATATAAAAGGGAATCATCGGGTAGTGATGATTACTATAAGAGGTCGCCGCCGCCAACCACGCAGAGAACGCGCCCGCCTCGGTAATTCCCTCTTCCAAAATCTGACCTTGCTTGTCTTCTTTGTAGTACATAATCTGGTCAGAATCATGAGGGGTGTAACGCTGGCCCTGAGAAGAGTAGATACCCAGCTGACGGAACATACCTTCCATGCCAAAGGTTCGCGCTTCATCCGGCACGATAGGCACGATACGAGAACCAATCTCTTTGTCTTTCACTAAGCTCGACAGCATTCGCACAAAGGCCATGGTCGAGGAAATTTCACGTTTGCCGGTGGCCTTTAGCTGAGCACTGAAGCTGTCGAGCTCAGGAATTTTCAGAGCCTCAAAATCAGCCTGACGCGCAGGCAGAAACCCACCGAGTTTTTCGCGACGCTTACGCATATAGACCATCTCTGGACTATCTTCAGCGGGGCGGTAATAGGGAACAGATTTCAGGTCCTCATCACTGATGGGCACACCGAAACGATCGCGGAACTTTTTGAGCTCTTCTACGCCCAGCTTTTTCACTGAGTGCGTTTCGTTCTGAGCCTCTCCGCCTTCGCCCAAGCCGTAACCTTTTACGGTCATTGCCAGCACGACCGTAGGCCGCCCCTTGGTTTCCATGGCCTTGGCATACGCTGCGTAGACTTTATAGGGGTCGTGGCCGCCGCGATTCAAATACATAATATCGTCGTCAGACAGGTCTTTAACCAATTCCAGTAGTTCTGGGTATTTGCCAAAGAAATGCTCACGAGTATAGGCGCCGCCATTGGCCTTATAGTTTTGCAATTCACCATCGACGACTTCATTCATACGCCGACGCAGTAAACCGGTTTTGTCTTTTTCCAGCAATTTATCCCAATGGCGACCCCAAATTACCTTGACCACATTCCAGCCAGCGCCACGGAATACGCCTTCTAATTCCTGAATAATTTTACCGTTACCGCGCACCGGGCCGTCGAGACGCTGCAAATTACAGTTCACTACAAATACTAAGTTATCTAAGCCTTCGCGGCCCGCCAACGCGATTGAACCTAATGATTCTGGCTCATCGCTCTCGCCGTCGCCCATAAAGCACCACACTTTACGGTCACCGTGATCCACCAAACCGCGGCTGTGCTGATATTTCATTACATGCGCTTGGTAAATAGCCTGTATCGGGCCAAGCCCCATGCTCACGGTAGGGAATTGCCAGTAATCAGGCATCAGCCATGGATGTGGGTATGAGGACAGACCGCCACCGTCGACTTCACGACGGAAATTGTCGAGCTGGGTTTCGTCAATACGTCCTTCAAGATAGGAGCGCGCATACATACCAGGGGAGCTATGGCCCTGATAATAAATTAAATCCGCTTTTTCGCCGCCGCGGAAGAAATAGTTAAAACCCACATCGTAAAGTGTCGCCGACGAGGAAAAGCTGGAGATATGGCCACCTAAGCCTTCATTATTGTCGTTCGCACGCATCACCATTGCCAGCGCATTCCAACGAATCATCGAGCGAATTTTACGCTCCATAAATAGGTCGCCGGGCATGCGCCGTTCGTCGCTAGGTTCAATGGTGTTGCGAAAGGACGTGGTTATTGCGGACGGCAGTTGAGTACCGGCGCGGGCAGCGTGTTTGGCCAACCGCTTCATCAAAAACGCGGTGCGGGCCCGGCCACCGTTTTTCAACACACCATCAAGGGCTTCGAGCCATTCTTGAGTTTCTTGGGGGTCTAGGTCTTCGCGCAAATCGTGGTCTTGATACATACACAGTCCTTAGCAGTACAGTGGGCTGTCCAGACCAGCAAGCGTCAAGCTTGGAAGTGTTCCGTTTACAACTGGCGCACCACAGAGCGATCAGCTCAAGGTGTTTGAATTCTGCCCGTTGGTGACGGTTATCACCTGGCCCGGCTGGGCTAAACGTCGGCCTTTTGAGCCAGCGAATACCCTCATAATTGGATTTATTTGTCCCCCGACGGTCGGTTTACGACTATCGAGGGCAAGAGATTTTTACAGTTTAGCCGCCATAAATCAACAAAATGCTGATATTTATTATATGAATAAAATGTGACGAAACCATCAAAAACAATGACATACCTAGATCATTTAAACGAATAAGCCGGTAACTTAGCTTTAAATTTCTCGGCACTTTCTACCCGTTTGCCCTCTGGCAGGCGATTCGGCCACTTACCCGCCGCGTACAATAATAAGCCTCGCTGCGACGTCGCGCTCAAGTCGCGCCTAGCCGCGGCCAACCAATCGTCGTAACTCAGCGCATTTAAGGCCTGAACTAACTGCTCCCGGCTATCAAATTCCGGGTAATTTTCAAGTAAATCCTGCCAGTGCCGACCAGCGGCCTCCCACAGATTCTCGGGCTGCTCCGCTAGGCGCTTGAGCAAGCTCGCCTTGTGCTGGCGAAAAGTTGCTTCGTCAATCCCGGCTGCCAACCAGTCTTTCACATACTGATTAATTTCTGCTTGCAGCGTAGCCGCATCAACAACAGAGGATTGCACTAAAAAGATCAAACCGCCCACTTCGCGCTGAGGATAAACGCTTGCGCTAACCACGTAACCCAACTGCTTGCGGGTACGCAATTGGTGATAAAAATCAGCGCTTAAAATTTGCGCAGTTAAACCCATC
>TARA_R110001583_G_scaffold19886_9_pt1 | contig 12304 bp, 11 predicted proteins | sample TARA_R110001583 | Tara Oceans TARA_R110001583 (sample SAMEA4398432) | marine metagenome | biome: Polar Biome; feature: [MES] marine water layer (ENVO:01000295) within the mesopelagic zone...; material: water (ENVO:00002006), including particulate matter (ENVO:01000060) such as...... | reverse complement strand
TGTATTTATTTAAATTACTGATAGGTTTAACGGTGATTTGTTATGCGTTCTCTGGATACTAATAAACTTTAATCTAGTTATATCATGCTTTTCGTCGTGGTATTTCACATGCTAAGCAGTCATTTTTATAACAAAAAATCAGAGAATCAAAGTCTCGTTTACTGATGAGTATTAATGCTAGTGAAATAGTTTTCATCATAATTGCTAACTCTTTAATTTAATTACATATCAATTTAGTTTTTATTAATTAAATGGGTATCAAAGCAGATAAAAAAATAGCTGAAACAGTTTCCCGTATCAGCTATTTATGTTTGCAAGACCAAAGGGTTAGCAGAGTTTACCTAACCGGATTTAGTTAAATAAACCTTTTAATGTTTTCTCTAAATCTTTTGCTTCTTCTTTTAAGTCACCTTTTGATATTTTTTTACCAGAAAGGACATCTTTTGCTTTATCTTCTAGTGCTTGCTTCGCTTTATCTTGAACGGCTTTTTTAGTTGCTTCTATTTGCGATTTTAAAGCACCTTCGGTATCTAAACTAAAAGTAGGTTTAGTAAAAGTGCCTTGAATTCTCAATGGAATAGAGATGCCATTAAGATCAACGTAACTTGTGCTTTCATCTGTTTTAGAAAGAGGGGTGACACCCAATTTATAATCAATAGTTTGATTAATAGTATCTGCTGTACCGGTGCCATCTAAGCGGATAACCGGTGACAACATAGTTAGTTTCTGATTGTTAGCAATACCTTTCTGTACTGTAAAGTCACCAATTAATGACGCGAAATCAGTTTTCTTAACGAGTTTATCTGGGGCAATCGTTTTACCTTGTATTTTCGCTTTTAAAACGCGAACCTCGTGAGGTAGATTAATACCATATAACTCACCATCTAATACTTTAAAGTCACCTTTTGCAACAATGCCTTGTTGTATTTTAGTCGCTGTTAAACCTTGTCCGCTAGCGACTAAATTAAGGTCGGCTGTGCCGCTTAATAGGTCAATTTTTGCAGCGTCTTTTAATAGTTCCATTAATATAACATTGCTGATGCTAGCCGTTGTTTTATATTGATTTTTGCCGCCACTTTCATCAACCCAAGCTTCAATGTTTAATGAACCATCATATAATTTTGCCGTTAATGGTTTGATGCTTGCTCTGCCATCTTTTACGGTTAAGCTATTAGTGATTTTTCCGATAGTGATATCTTGATAAAGCACACCTGCAATACTTAAGTCCCCTTTAATATCTAACTCTTTTAGAATAGATAAATCAGGTTCTATTTCTTTTATTTGCTCTTTGTTATCACCAACAACGGGTTCATTAGTTGTTTCTTTTTTTGTTGCTGTCGTTTTAGTTAAATATGGATTTAAGTCCCATACATTACCTTTTAAGTTATAGCGAATAACCGGTATTGCTTGTTGTATAAAACTGAATTCACCGCCTAACTCTATATTGTTCACTGTTGACTGTAGTGAGCTTAGGTTAAGTTTTTGCTTTGCAAGGTCATAACTAATTTCACTTTCAATGGTGCTGTTGATTTTATCTTTGCTTATTGCTGGTGCATTTAATTCACTAACTAATTTAAATTGTTTAATTAATATTTTCTCGAAATTACTGACATCCATTTCTTTAAATGAAAGGTTCAGGTTACCTTGTAATTCTTTACCTGTAATCGTATTTTTTAATTCAAACTTATCAATATTTGCAGTCTTTTTTTGTATATTTATTGCTAGGTTTGTTTCTAAGTTGCTGTTTAATTTGTTATTCTCTAAACTAGTCCCGGTTAAGCTGCTGGTCATAGTGAGTTTGCCTAGTGCAACTTCATTTTGATTTGTGACCCGGATATCACTGCTATTAATATAAATACTACCGTCCAAGAATGAACCAGCAAACTTATTATTAATTGTGATCGCTTTAATATCTAATTGTTTTGTCTCTGTTTGATATTTTATGCCACTGGTGAAGGTTGTATTTAAAGTACTACCTGATAACGCTTGGCTAAGCACATCACTTTCGATAATTAGGTTTGTTAACTCAATGGAGGTCAATGCCGCGTTAACAAAAATATCTGCGTTTAATTCGATGTCAGCTTCAACTTGAGCATTTTTAAACTGGCTGGTTAAGCTAAAATGTGATTTTTTATCAAAAGCAAATTCATTTAATACCATGCTTTTTACTGCAACTTGCTGAGTTTCATTTTTTTGATGATCGATGACTTGCAGTTGTGCGTTAGTAATATTGATGCCAGATAAAACAAACTGTGAAAGGTCAACTGGTTTTGAAGCTTGTTCTTCGACAGGTGTTTCTTGTTTATTGACGGTTTCAGTTGTCTTTTCTGCTGCTGCATCAGCTGCCTGTAAGTTATCTAAGTTTGATAAACCATCTTCATTAGTAATAAGGTTAAATTCAACACCATCTAAGATAATTTCACCTACTTCTAACTGGCCAGAAAAAAGCGGGAAAACATTAATAGATATTGCTGCCTCTTGAACATTTAATAGTATTTTTTCTTTGAATTCAGGGCTGTTATATAAAGTCACTTGACCACTTTGAAAACCTAACAGTGGGTAGAAGCTCCAGCCTAGATCACCGGTAATGACTAAATCCCTATTAATTGACTTTTTTACTTGATCTTGAATCTGTGGTTTATAATCGTTGGGATCGACGACAGTAACAACGATAATAACGGTGAGTAAGATAAGAAGCAAAAGGCCGGCTGCTATTTTTAGAAACAATTTCATTAAAAATATCCTTATAAGGAAGATAGGTATTAATTTTATTAATTAATTATAATTGACAGTGTAAAGCGTTAAGCGTTCATGATCACTAATTGATTAAATTATCGTAAGTTCTCGATTATATAATAGGAAGCTCAGTAGTGAATTTTAGTTGTTGCATAGCAAAGCTAGTATTTACATCGGTTAAGCCTGCCACATCATTTACCAACTGTTGATAAAACTGGTCATAACTCCGCATGTCTTTAACAATTACTTTTAATAAATAATCATATTCTCCAGCCATTCTATAAAACTCTAAAACTTGTGCAAACCCTTTTACTTGTTGTACACAGTTCCGTAACCAGATTTCAGAATGTTGTTGTGTTTTAATTTGCACAAAAGCCACTAATTCAAGACCGACCTTTTCTGGCGCAATCAATGCAACCCGTTTTTGGATCACACCTTCATTTTCTAAGCGTTTGATCCTATTCCAACAGGGGGTACTGGTTAGGTTTAATTGCTCTGATAATTGCTGCAATGATAATGAAGCATCATGTTGCAATAGCGTGATTATCTTTTTATCCGTTGCATCTAAACTCATATTCCCTCTTTAACTAATTTTAATTGTTAGCATTATTTTCTTTAAATTTAACTATATCAGTAAAATATTCTTTATTGTTGTTTATTGGAAGGTATATAGGGCGTTAATTCTGTTTAAGTGCAGGTAAAATAGCTTTTTTATTTAAACAGGGTAAATATTATGAATATTGAGCGTCAATGGGTTGCTTCGGCAATCGCTATCATCCAAGCTGATTTTCAACGCAGTGCCGATACACATTTAATTAAAGTCGATTTACCACAATTAAAAGGTATCGATATTTACCTTAAAGATGAAAGTACGCATCCAACGGGAAGTTTGAAGCATAGATTAGCCCGTTCATTATTTTTATATGCTTTATGTAATGGCAACATAAAAAAAAATACAGTGATTATTGAAGCGTCATCTGGCAGTACTGCAATTTCTGAAGCGTATTTTTCGCGTTTGTTAGGGTTACGTTTTATTGCCGTGATGGCAAAATCAACCAGTGTACAAAAGATTAATGAGATAAAACGCTATGGTGGAGAGTGTTTTTTAGTTGCTTCAACGAGTTTAATTTATGCCGAATCTGAGCGTTTAGCAACAGAGTTAGATGGTTATTATATGGACCAATTTACTAATGCCGAACGTGCCACAGATTGGCGTGGAAATAATAATATTGCTGATTCTATTTTTGAACAAATGCAGCGTGAACCACACCCTGTACCAAGTCATATTGTAATGAGCGCAGGAACAGGCGGTACTAGTGCAACCATCGGGCGTTATATTCGTTATCATCAATTAACAACTGAATTAACCGTTGTGGATCCTGAAAATTCGGTTTTTTATGATTATTATTTTACTGGGAATAAACAATTAATTAACTGTAAAGGCAGTTTAATAGAGGGGATCGGTCGCCCTCGTGTTGAACCTTCATTTATCGCTTCTGTTATTGATCATATGCTTTGCATTGATAATAAAGAGTCTATTGCTGCTATGTTATGGTTGGCTTTATTATTAGGTCGTAAAGTAGGGGCAAGTACTGGTACCAATATGTTTGGTGTTCTTAAGGTTGCTCAGAAAATGATTGAAAAAGGGCAAACAGGCTCTATTGTTACGTTAATGTGCGATCGTGGGGAACGTTACACTAATACCTATTACGATGCACCGTGGGTTGCGGCAAATATCGGTGATATCAGTTTGCAACAAGCGCTTATTACAAATTATTTGCAGGAATAGCGGCTATATAGGTGATATTTTCTTTTTTTATGGCGATTCCAACGTCTATAACTGCCAGTGTAGGTGTTTAAAATCTTGCATAGAGGAAGAAGTGAATGATAACGGGGATTTAATCCTTATATTCCGACTTCACTGTGCGATACTGTTGTTCAATTAATCATTTAACTTATTACTGTTTTCATCACAATAAAAAATCATGTTGCTTTTGATGCATATTGCCTTGATAACAGTGCTAGCAAAGAGGATTTTGTGCCAATTAATTCTATCTCTCCCCAGTACGCTGATCAAGTTAGCTCAACTGTGACAGATCCTGTTACACAAACTCAAATTAAAGTCGCGACCTTTAACCTGTTTAATTATCTTGCGCCACCTGATGCATTTTATGATTTTGACCGTATTTATTCAGCCGAGCAATGGCAAAAGAAAGAAAATTGGATTGCCTCTTATTTGCAAACACATCAACCTGATATTATTGGATTTCAAGAGGTTTTTAGTATTGAAGCACTTGAGACCTTGGTAAAAAAACAAGGTTATGATTATTTTGCTGTTGTTGATAAACCCACAGTGATTGATGACTTTATTCATCGCGACCCTGTGGTGGCATTAGCCAGTAAGTTTCCTATTAAAGAAGTGGCAGCGGTAGAAGTTGATAAAGATCTGGTGATGCAATTAGGTTTAAGTGCAGATTTTGAATTTAGTCGTCAGGTTGTAAGAGCGACGGTTGAGTTACCTCATTTAGGCTTGTGTGATTGTTATGTTGTGCACTTTAAATCAAAGCGGGCCGCCTGGCAGGGTGATGTTGATAAGTTAACTTCATTAGAAGGAAATGTTTTATCACAGTTCAAAGCACAAGTTGCTGGTGGTTGGGCATCATCTATTCAACGTGGTAGCGAAGCGACGCTATTGCTGATGAATATGATGGAAAGAAGAGCTAAAAAAGGCAATGCAATGTTATTGATGGGCGATTTTAATAACCCCTTAAAAGATGGCATCCTTGCGCACTTAATCACACCTAGTATGCTATTTAATAATGACCAAGCACAACAAAAGTTAGTTAAATTTTATACTTTAAGAGATGCTTGGGATTTATATGAAGCCAATCAGAAAGTAGTGTCAGAGGATACTTTAACCCGTGCTCCTACTCATTATTTTGGCCAAAGCAGTTCGGTATTAGATTATATTCTATTGTCGAGTGAGTTTGATGCTGCTGAGCAATCAAGTTACTTTGAAGTCAGTGATTATATCAATACTGATAAACATTTAATTAACCCCATTTTTGAGTTTGATGGTGAAAGCACCGACCATGCAGTGGTCAGTATCAATTTAACATTACGAGAGTGATATTACCTAAACTCGGGGTAAGTAAAAGTAACCTGTCGAGGTTCTAATAAGAATACGCCATTAGCGATTTTAGTTTATGATCGTTTTACAAAGGTAGGTGTTAATTTATAGCGCGACTAGGTCTTGAGTTAATTGTTTTTATTCTGGGCAATAAAAGATCATAATATTAATGCATTTGGCATAATCGCTAAGAGCATCAAATAGTTACTCAATTTTAAAGTAAAAAAAACCAGATCTTATGATCTGGTTTTTTTTAAAATCTAATGTTTATTTTAGTCTAACGATTAAGCACTATGCTTACGAATAACCGTTAACATCTCTTTTAAAAGTTTTGGGTTAGCTGCAACTACATTGCCTGATTTAAAGTAGTCATTGCCACCGTTAAAATCAGTCATCATTGCGCCAGACTCTTTTAATAATAATTCGCCTGCTGCGATATCCCAAGGTTTCAAACCAAATTCCCAGAAACCATCCATGCGGCCAGCTGCAACATATGCTAAATCTAATGCTGCACTACCACCACGACGCATATCTGCAACATCAGTGAAGAATTCTTGGAAGATGCTTAGGTAAGTTTCTAAGTTATATTTTTGCTTGAATGGGAAACCAGTCGCTAATAAAGTACCAGCTAATTTTGGTACTGTGCTAGTACGAGTACGGTAACCATTGATTTGTGCGCTTTGACCACGAACAGCTGAGAATAATTCATTGCGGATTGGATCAAATATAACACCAACTTCAGTGCGGCCTTTGATTTTTAATGCAATTGAAACAGCAAAATGAGGAATGCCGTGAATGAAGTTTGTTGTGCCATCTAATGGGTCAATAATCCATTGGTGATCGGTATCTGCACCGTTATCAATACCTGACTCTTCAGCAATAAAGCTGTGGTCTGGGTAAGATTTGCGTAATGTACCAATAATTGCTAATTCAGCTTCTTTATCAACACTACTTACATAGTCGTTAAGCGATTTTTCTTCCACTTCAACAGACTCTAAATTTTCATAACCTTTTACAATTACTTTACCCGCATTACGCGCAGCACGAATCGCAATATTTAACATTGGATGCATAGGATCACCATTAGATTTTAAAAGAACATGAAGGGAGATTCCTTCGGCGCGAAATTATACACAGGTCACATAATTGTGCAATATTTTAATCGTTTGAAATTTAGACTGTGAAATGTTTATTTCTCTAAAATGTCAAACCAGAATGGTTTAGTTGTTAATCAAACAGTGCTAAACTTTGCGCTCAAAAAAATTACTGAATCACGAAGGAAAAACGATGCTAGACAATGTTCGCATTATATTAATTGGTACCTCTCATCCTGGCAACATTGGCAGCGCCGCTAGAGCAATGAAAACAATGGGCTTGACTGATCTAGTGTTGATCGATCCTGAGTGTGAAATAGATGGTAAATCAGTGGCACTTTCTGCGGGTGCAAGTGATGTATTAAAAAATCACAAAGTCTATAAAACACTCGATCAAGGCATTGCTGATTGTGGTTTAGTGGTTGGCGCAAGTGCTCGACCTAGAACCCTTGACTGGCCTATGTTAGACCCAAGAGAAATGGGAGTTAAAGTTGCAAGTGAAGGAAAGAAACATAAAGTCGCACTAGTATTTGGTCGTGAAAATAGCGGTTTAACTAATGATGAATTGCAAAAGTGTCATTTCCATGTGTTTATTCCAGCAAATCCTGACTATAGCTCTTTAAATTTGGCGATGGCGGTACAAACCTTGAGCTATGAAGTTCGTATGGCATTTTTAGCCTCGGAAACATTCCCTGAGGTAGTTGAAGAGTATCCAAGAGCATCTGACTTTGAAGGGATGCTTGAGCACTTACAAAAAACACTATTTCAAATTGGGTTTATTGTGCCGGCTCACCCTGGTTTAGTGATGGATAAATTACGTCGTCTATTTAATCGCGCTAGACCTGAAATCAATGAGTTAAGAATGCTTCGTGGCATTTTTAGTAGTATGCAGAAATCACTACCTAGTAGTGAAGAAAATACAGAAAAAGACAACGGCAGCAACAAAAAATAAAAGCAAATAAAGGGTAGGGGTTATTACTTGACTAAATTTGTCAGGTATTTATACTTAGTGTATTAAGTCATTCGTTATTTAACTAGTTAGTTGGATAACTCTTATTATAGCGAGCTCTATTATGAAATTAACTTCAAAAGGCCGTTATGCGGTTACTGCGATGCTAGATGTTGCAATAAAAGAGCACAACGGTCCTGTGCCACTTGCTGAGATTTCTGAGCGCCAAGGAATATCGCTTTCTTATTTGGAGCAATTATTTTCAAAGCTTAGACAAAAAGAGCTCGTGAGTAGCGTACGTGGTCCAGGTGGCGGCTACAAGTTGGGTAAAAGTAGATCAGAAATTTCAGTGTCGATGATTATTGATGCCGTAAATGAAAGTGTTGATGTGCGTAAATGCTCAGGAAAAGGCGCTTGCCAAGAGGACGGTGTACAGTGTTTGACTCATTCTTTATGGGAACAGTTAAGTACACGTATTAGTTCGTTTTTAGATGGCATTACACTAGATGAATTAATGGCCAGTGAACATGTGAAACACGTGTCAGAACAACAGAACAATAAATTTACTAACAACGAACTGCTTAATGTTGTGTCTAAGTAAAGCAGTGGAGAAAAAAATGAAATTACCAATTTATCTTGATTATTCAGCAACAACCCCCGTTGACCCTCGCGTTGTTGAAAAAATGGTGCAATATTTATCAACCGATGGTGACTTTGGTAACCCAGCATCTCGTTCACATCGTTTTGGTTGGCAGGCAGAAGAAGCGGTCGATGTTGCTCGTGAGCAAGTTGCTGACTTAATCAATGCAGATTCTCGTGAAATAGTATTCACTTCTGGTGCTACTGAATCAAATAACCTTGCGATAAAAGGTGCTGCGCATTTTTATCAGAAAAAAGGTAAACATATTATAACGGCTAAAACTGAGCATAAAGCAGTTTTAGATACATGTCGTCAACTTGAACGTGAAGGTTTTGAGGTTACTTACCTTGACCCACAAGACGATGGCATCGTTACCCCTGCACAATTAAAAGAAGCGCTACGTGATGACACGGTATTAGTAAGTTTGATGCATGTTAATAACGAAATTGGTGTTATCCAAGATATCGCTGCATTTGGTGAGTTATGTCGCGCCAACAAAACAATTTTACACGTTGATGCGGCTCAAAGTGCCGGTAAAATTGAGATTGACGTGCAAGCAATGAAAGTCGATTTAATCTCTTTCTCTGCTCACAAAGTATATGGTCCTAAAGGGATTGGCGCATTATACGTAAGCCGTAAACCTCGTATCCGCTTAGAAGCACAGATGCACGGTGGCGGACATGAACGTGGTATGCGTAGCGGTACATTAGCAACACATCAAATTGTTGCAATGGGTGAAGCATTCCGCATTGCAAAAGAAGAGATGGCAAGTGAAAACGAACGTGTTTTAGCTTTACGTACTCGTTTGCTTAACGGCGTAAGTGATATGGAAGAAGTTTATGTAAACGGTTCATTAGAAAACCGTGTTGCAGGTAACATCAATATCAGCTTTAACTATGTTGAAGGCGAATCATTAGTAATGGCATTAAAAGACTTAGCCGTTTCTTCAGGCAGTGCATGTACCTCTGCAAGCCTTGAACCTTCATATGTATTACGTGCAATTGGTCGTGATGACGAGTTAGCACACAGTTCAATTCGTTTCAGTATTGGTCGTTTTACGACAGAAGCTGAAATTGATTACGCTATTAAAATTATCCGTGAAAACATCGGCCGTTTACGTGATATGTCGCCTTTATGGGATATGTTCAAAGAAGGCATCGACATTAACAGTATTGAATGGTCACACCATTAATTACTACGAACGTAAACACTATTAAACGAATATAAGGAATACACTCATGGCTTACAGCGAAAAAGTAATCGACCATTATGAAAACCCACGTAACGTAGGTTCATTTGATAAAGATGATAAAAGCGTTGCAACAGGTATGGTTGGCGCACCAGCTTGTGGTGACGTAATGAAATTACAACTGAAAATTGATGCTAACGGTATTATCGAAGATGCTAAGTTTAAAACTTACGGCTGTGGTAGTGCAATTGCTTCAAGCTCATTAGTAACTGAATGGGTTAAAGGTAAATCATTAGAAGAAGCTGGGAAAATCTCTAATACAGATATTTCAGCTGAACTTGCTTTACCGCCAGTTAAAATCCATTGCTCTATTCTTGCTGAAGATGCAATTAAAGCTGCAATTGAAGATTACAAAAGTAAAAACGCTTAAAAAACAATGTTAAGTGATAGTATTTCACTATCACTTTAACTTGTTTATGAATTAAATAAACGGAGTCGATTTTGGCTATTACACTAACAGAGCCTGCTGCGAAGCATGTAGCAAACTTTTTAAAAAACCGCGGTAAAGGCTTAGGCTTACGTCTCGGAGTTAAAACATCAGGCTGTTCTGGAATGGCTTATGTGCTTGAGTTTGTAGACGTTCTTAATGACGACGATGAAATGTTCACCGACCATGGTGTTAACATCATTGTTGACAAAAAAAGCTTACTTTATATAGATGGCACTGAGTTGGACTTTGTTAAAGAAGGCCTTAACGAAGGTTTTGAATTTAACAACCCAAATATCGATGGTGAATGTGGTTGTGGTGAAAGCTTTAGCGTATAAATGACGCAAGTTTCGATGTTATTGAAGTCTGACTGATACAATTGTATGGTCAGACTTTATTGTTTTATTCTTATACCAATTATGACTATTATCTATGTTGTAGCTTAATGGGAAAGGTATAAGCCAAGTTAGGAAATTGTTTTGAATTACTTTGAGTTATTTTCTCTACCTGCTGTATTTTCTGTTGATAAAACTCGGTTATCTCAAACCTACCGTGACTTACAAAAACAATATCACCCTGATAAGTTTGCAATGCAAGACGATCGCACTCGTTTACAAGCAATGCAAAAAAGCACTGAAATTAATGATGCATTTCAAACCTTAAAAGACAGTTGTTTACGTGCTCAATATCTATTAAAGCTAAGCGGATTGGATATAGAATTAGAGCAGCGTACGTTACAAGATACTGATTTTTTAATGCAGCAAATGGTTTGGCGAGAAAAGATCGCTGACTTTACTGCAGATGACGAAGATGAAATTGAAGACTTTGCTAAAGAAGTCTCAGGCTTAGTTAAAGGTTTAGAAGTTGAAATTGAAACAGCTTTAGAAGCTGAGCAGTTTGAACAAACAGCAAACCTTGTTCGTAAATTAAAATTCATGTTAAAACTGCAAATTGAACTTGAGTTATTAGAAGAAAAATTATTCGATTAGCAGTACTCGAAAATAATAGGATTATAAACGCATGGCATTACTTCAAATTGCAGAACCTGGTCAATCGGCAGCACCTCATGAACATAAACTTGCCGTGGGTATTGATTTAGGCACCACCAATTCATTAGTGGCTACCGTGCGCAGTGGTAAAGCGACAACACTTACAGATCGTGAGCAGCAAGATATGCTGCCATCAGTGGTTAATTATTCGTTATCTACTGATAATACACCACAAGTGATTGTTGGTAAAAATGCATTAGACAAATCGGTAAGCGACCCACTTAATACCTTAGTATCAGCAAAACGTTTAATGGGTAAATCTTTAGCGGATTTAGACCAAACACACCTCCCTTATGAGTTTTCTGCACACGAGAGTGGGTTAGCTCAAATCAATACCGTATGTGGCCCTATTAATGCGGTACAAGCTTCATCTGAAATTCTTAAAGTATTAGCGCAACGTGCAACTGAAAGTTTACAAGGTGAGTTAAGTGGTGTTGTGATTACAGTGCCAGCTTATTTTGATGATGCACAACGTCAAGGCACAAAAGATGCGGCGCGTTTAGCGGGACTACATGTATTACGTTTATTAAATGAACCTACAGCAGCGGCTATCGCTTATGGTTTAGACTCTGGTCAAGAAGGGTTGATCGCAGTTTATGATTTAGGCGGCGGCACTTTTGATATTTCAATCTTACACTTGCATAAAGGTGTATTTGAAGTCTTAGCTACTGGCGGTGATTCTGCATTAGGTGGTGACGATTTCGACTTAGCAATTGCTGAGTGGATTAAATTAGAAGCTGGTATTAGCGGGGACATTACACCTCAATTACAACAAGAATTATTAAAAGCATCACGTGCTGCAAAACAATCATTAACTGACAATGAACAAGTTGATATTACACTTCAACAAATGCAATGGTCGGGCACTTTAACTAAAGTTATCTTTGAACAGTTAATTACTACGTTAGTGAAGAAAACAATACGTTCTTGTAAACGTGCACTAAAAGATGCGAACACAAGTTTAGAAGAAATTGTAGAAGTGGTTATGGTGGGTGGTTCAACTCGCGTTCCGTTAGTTCGAACTCAAGTT
>TARA_R110001583_G_scaffold2574_3_pt1 | contig 12305 bp, 9 predicted proteins | sample TARA_R110001583 | Tara Oceans TARA_R110001583 (sample SAMEA4398432) | marine metagenome | biome: Polar Biome; feature: [MES] marine water layer (ENVO:01000295) within the mesopelagic zone...; material: water (ENVO:00002006), including particulate matter (ENVO:01000060) such as...... | reverse complement strand
TCCTAGCTTAACTCTGAAACTGCATCTTGAGGTGGAGCGGGTATAGTCCCTATGTCGATATATTATTAAGCATTAACACTTGGGTGTTTGAAAAATTATTTAAGGAATACATGATAACGCTATCAATAAAGTGGAGAATAATTTTGGGAGTAACAATTACCAGTATTCTCTCAACAATCATTGCGGTAACAACCATAACAGAAATAGAAAAAGAAAGAGTTAGTCAAAAAATCATTGGTGATAGCAAAACGATCATCAGCATAACAGGTACAATCGTTGCCAGCGCTCTTAGGCTTATTTAGGCATGTAGTTGTATCAGAGACCATGGAGTTAATCTCTATATTAGCGGATGATATTGATGCAGCCTCAACTGTTATCATGAAGGTACAGGAAAATAGCGACAATATTGGTACAGTATTAGACGTCATAAAAGGTATTGCCGAACAAACTAACTTACTTGCTTTAAATGCAGCTATAGAAGCCGCCAGAGCAGGAGAACAAGGACGGGGTTTTGCTGTTGTTGCTGATGAAGTGAGATCATTAGCCAGTAGAACTCAACAATCTACCGCTGAAATTCATGAAATGATTGATAGTCTTCAAAAAGGGGTGAAAGAAGCGGTGCAGCATATGAATAAAGGGCGCAGTCAAGCTCGCTCTAGCGTTCTTAAAGCTGAGCAAGCCAGTCAATCACTTAATGCGATCACACAAGCGGTCACTATTATAAAGGATAGCTCGCTGCAAATCGCGAGTACTTCAACACAACAAACGAATGTCACCGAAGAAATTAGTCGCAACATTGTTAACATATCTCAATTTGCTGCGAATACGTCTGAAGATTCAAAAGAAATGTTTGATAAATCTTTACAACTAAACTTACTCTCTAGCAATATGTTGACATTAGTTGCACAGTTTAAAGTATAGCGGTAAGCGCAAGAAAAAACCGAGCATTTGCTAAGTATTTAGTTTAATAATCAAGTTCTTCCACATCATATCGATAAAAAAATCCTACTGTAAATATTTGATAATAAATCAACTGATTTTCAGGGGGTCTCAATAGTTATTTACACATAATTCATAATCAAAAACTGGTTTTATTTAGTATTAATAAAGTAAGTAAAATTATTCCAATTATTTTTAAGAATGAGAAGTTTTTTTCTTATATTTAAAATAATAATCAATTAAATCAATTATTTAGTTTGGGCACGACTTGTGCAGTATATATTGTGATGAGAAAAAACGAAAATTAATAACACAATATATTAAATACTCATCACTCAATTAAATACAAAATAGGGGAATAAAATGAGAACTACAATAAAGCGTATCTTCAGTGCTTCTGTAATAGCTGCCGCTGCCGCTACTAGCGTACCCGCAGTAGCAGAAATTTCCACTGAAGGCGAATGGGGAAAAGCACAGTTTTATGGAAGCCTGAGAGCATTAGTCACTAAAGAGAAAGAAAGAGAAAGTGATGTTGCAGATGGTATTTCACGTATAGGTATCAAAGGTCATGTCAACCTTTCAGATGACTGGAAGGGTACATACCGACTAGAAGGTCGAGTGATATTAGACGACGGTACGCTCCTAAGTGACGCTAGCGATTTTCATAAGCGTATTACTTATATAGGCTTAAAAAATAAAGAAGTTGGTGAAGTAAGAATAGGTAAACAGTATTCACCACATTATTTATGGACAATTTTACCCATTGATATCACTTTCCATAATCCAAGACATTATAACATTCGTTGGAATGCCAGCGAAAACTCATCAATCCGCGAAGCTAATTCAGTGTCTTATTTCTCACCGTCGTATAACGGTTTAAGTTTTGGTGCGCTAGTCGAAATAGATGGTGGCGATCCTCAAAGTTCTGGCGTTGATAGTTATAACATTGCCGCGAAATATAAAATAGGTCCATGGCAAATAGGTATGTCTTATTTTGATCGCAGCGATGATACTCGTATTAACGATGCAGTTAAACCAGATGCAGATACTTTTGCCACAGCAATTCAATATAAAGTAAATAGCCACAAAGCTGTTTTACGTTATCAAAATGAAGATGTGTCTGATGGCACTGAATTTAAAACCATTGGTGCTTATTACTCCTATAGTTTTGAATCGGGCATCACACCACAATTTAGAATTTACAATCTAGATAACGGTGTTATCAAAGGTAATCAAATGGCGATTGGGGTTACAAAAAAATTCAATAAATATGGTGAAGTGTTTATTGATATTACCCAATATGACGACGAGGCAGCTATGCTAAAGAAACGTGATGATGACGTAACTGTTGGTGTAAAAATATCTTTTTAAGGTATTAATAACCTATTTTAAATAAATAAATTATCACCATATAAAAATAAATATTTTGGAGAATATAATGAATAAATTTAAACTTGCGATTTCGAGTACATTATTAATAATGTTACCTTTATTAGGTCATACGGCTGATACAAATAAGGCGAGATCTTATATCTTATCAACCGCTTCAACAGGTGGGACCTACTATCCTGTAGGGGTTGCTGTTGCTACTTTAGCAAAAGTGAAACTAGCGCCTAAACACAAATTATCATTATCGGCTATTACCTCTGCAGGCTCAGGTGATAACTTAAATTTAATGCGTAAAAATGAAGCTCAATTTGGTATTTTACAAGGTTTATATGGGGCTTGGGCTTGGAATGGTACTGGTCCATTTAAAAGCCAAGGTGCCAATAAAGAGTTCCGATCTGTGACTATGCTATGGAAAAACGTTGAGCACTTTACTGTTAAAAAGGATGCGGTAAAAGGAAATAATCTGACAGACATTTCCAGTCTTTATGATGAATCATTTTCTATTGGTAAAAAAAATTCAGGAACCGAAGGCTCAGGCAAGCATATCTTAGGATCTTTAGGTATTAATACTAGCAAGCTAAATACTGTCCATATGGGCTACGGTGCTAGTGCTGGTGCCATGCAAGATGGTCGTATAGAAGGTATGAATACACCTGCTGGCGTTCCAGTCAGTGCAGTTACACGTGCTTTTTCTAGTAATGGTGAGAACTTAAAAGTATTGAATATTTCAGATGCATCACTGAAAAAAATTAATAAAGAGTTTCCATTATGGGTTCGTCAAATAATTCCAGCCAATACTTACCCTAATCAAAAAGAACAAATTAATACCATTGCTCAACCTAACTTTTTAGCCGTAAAAGCTGACTTACCCGAGCATGATGTTTATTTGGTCACCAAAGCTATTTATGAAAATTTACCTTTCTTGCGTAGCATTCATTCAGCAACAAAAGTAATGAGTATTGAAAATGCCATTAGCGGCCTAACGGTACCACTTCATCCTGGAGCAGCGCGTTATTATCGTGAAGTTGGCGTTAAAATCCCAGCACACCTAGTTAGTAAATAAGTCAGTAAATAAAGTGAGTTGTTATACCCATTCTACCTCAAGCTTCAGCGTTACCGTAGAATGGGTTTTCAAGGTTATATACCCGTATTACAACAAATACGACGGGTCATGTGTCGACAACGCTAAAAACAGAAGGTTTCGCGTTCAACGGAGCGTTAATTACCTCAATGACAAAAATCAATGAAAGATATCAATAGTTGGATAAATTATGAATAATGAAAATATCAAGATCCCCATTATATATTGGCTAGCGGTTTTTTCCAGCCTTGTACATATCGGCTTAAATTACTTTGCTATTATTCCTGGGAATTGGGCAGCAGCTACCCATTTTGCCCTGTTTGGCTGTCTTGGAACACTCATACATTTTAAAAGATCATGGACACAAATAAGTGTCTCAATGGGCATTGTTGCCAGTGTTATTTATCTTGTTTTCGCCGAAGACGCACTCTATGAAAGAGGGCAATCGTTTATAGGTACAGATTTCTTTTTTAGTACCATAGCGATTGTTTTGGCCCTGATCTTAATGTTTAAAGCCATTGGTTGGTTCATTCCGTCCTTAATTATTATTTTCCTCACTTATATTACCGTTTGGGGTAAATATGTGACTGGGGTATTTAACTTCCCGGGTTTATCCTGGGAAACCATGCTTTTTCGAAGCTATTTTAGCACTGATGGAATGTTCGGTACCATTGCCCAGCTTTCTTGGACTTTCGTTTTTATGTTTGTATTGTTTGGTGCTTTTCTTCAAGTATCAGGCGCGGGCGATTATTTATTAAGAGTTGCAGGTAAACTTGCATCACGTTTTAGAGGAGGCTCTGGTTTAGTCTCGGTTTTAGCGTCTGGATTAATGGGATCAGTTTCTGGTTCAGCTATTGCTAACACAGCGGCCACTGGCGTTATTACCATTCCGTCAATGAAAAAAGCAGGATATTCCCCTGAGTTTGCTGGTGGTGTTGAGGCTGCAGCGTCTACTGGTGGACAACTGATGCCACCAGTAATGGGCGCTGGCGCCTTTATCATGGCTTCATATACCCAATTACCTTATTTAACTATTGTTACCGCAGCCTTACTACCCGCCTTACTTTATTATATTACAGTGGGCTTCTTTGTTAGGGCTTATGCCATTAAGCGGGGTATTGATATTCCTAACAATTCAGATACCACCTCTTCTAAAAATGAAAATAAAACTAAGAATGGCTGGCGCCATTTGGTTTCTATTGGCATCTTAGTCACTTGTTTAATCATTGGTTTTACCCCGTTATACGCCGTTGGGATGGCAATAGTCTCAATTATCGTGTTATCTTGGATATCAGAAAAGCCAATGAGGCTAAGAGAAATAGGTGATGCACTAGCTGAAGGTTCAAAAGGTATGGTGGTTACGGCAATACTATTAATTACTATCGGATTAATGGTCAATGCTATCACTACAACAGGCTTAGGAAGTACCTTTTCGTTAATGGCAATAGAATGGGCCGATGGTAGCTTATTGATCCTCATTGCCTTAATCGCGGTTGCCTCGCTAATCTTAGGGGCGGGTTTACCTGTTACAGCGTCTTATATTATAGTCGCAACATTATTAGCACCGGTACTCAGTGATCTTATTTCTTTGCAAGTAGCCACAGAAGTGATTAATAGCGGCACGCAAGCTGTTTCTAAAGACCTGATTCAAATGCTATTACCTGCTTTTGCTGATGGCAGCATGCCATTATCAGACGCACTATTAGCGGCACCTAGTGAAATTCGTACCCTGTTATATGAAAAGGTTTTATCACCAGAAATATTAGCCAGCTCTTTATTAGCTGCTCATTTAGTCATCTTTTGGTTATCACAAGACAGTAATGTAACACCACCAGTATGCTTGGTTGCTTACACTGCTGCAGGTATTGCCAAAGGTGATCATACCAAAACAGCTTTTTGTGCTTGGAAACTTGCTAAAGGTTTATATATTATCCCTTTATTAATGGCATATACGGGTTTAGTTATGGGTGATGCGGAAGTTCGTATTATCATTTTTGTTTTTTCTGGTATAGGGCTGTTTTGTATTATTGCGGCATGGGAAGGAGTGGTAATGGACATTATTAATCGAGGCAATAGATTAGTATTAGGCATTGTAGGAACATTATTGCTATGGCCATTTGATGGTTTTGTACTAAAAATAGCATTGGCACTAATTTTCTTAGTTTATTTATTAATTTCAATCATTAAATTCAATAAGCAACCGACGTGTGGCCAACTTGTTTAAAGAAAAAAAAATACCTTTATTATTTGCAATAGCTTTTGTTGTCTTAGTCATAACGGTTTATTTTATGTGGATTAAAGATACCCAACGCTCTTCTTTGCTGCGGTTATCTTTAATTGAAAACACGCTTAAAAGTACTTTTCAAAAGTATCAATATTTGCCTGAATTATTATCACATGACTCTCGTTTAAAGTTAGCAGTTGAAGATAATGATTATGGTGCACAACTGAATGAATTACTGAAATCAATGCAAATTTCTGCGGGTGTTGACGTCCTTTATTTAATGAATAATAAAGGTATTGTCATCGCAACTAGTAATTATGATAACGCGAACAGTTTTATGAATAATAAGTATGATTTCAGGCCTTACTTTGAAAAAAGTATGCGTGAAGGTAGCGGATTATATTATGGCGTAGGCATTAATACTAAGATCCCTGGCTATTTTATTTCTTCTCGTGTCGAAGGATTTAATTCAGGTTTTGGGGTGATAGTTGCCAAGGTTGAGCCCAATAATATAGAGCGCTCTTGGAAACAACTTACAGGTGATGTTTTGGTTGTTGATGACAATGATGTTGTGATCATGTCAGCTAAAAAATCATGGAAATATAATAGCCTTGCTGCGCTTTCTTCTGAGCAATTAAAAGGGATATCAAAGCAACGCCAATTTGCAGGTCAAATACCTAAATTAATTGTGAATGATATTTTTACTTTTAATTTTGCTGCTATTTCTCTTTGGGATATTAATGGTGAACACTTTCTAATAGAATCAACACAACTGGGCAATCAAGAAAGTGTTTTATTAAAAAATTGGCGGCTTTATTACGCACTTCCGTTTAACACCATTATTGAAAAAACCCTCTACAGTAGTTTGATTATAGTGCTTTTATTATACGGTCTTTATGTCTTCATAAAGCATCGCCGATTTATTGAATACAGTCGTAATATGAAAGCAGAAATCAATCAAAAACATCGTGCTGAAATGCAGTTAATCATAGAGCAAACTAAAGTCGGTATTTTAACGCTTGATCACAAGGGCAATATTCTCAGTAATAATGCTACCTTTCAGGCTATGTGTAATCACGACAGCAATTCATTAATCAAGGGAAAAAACATTAGTGAATTTGTTACATTGCCTAAAAAATTTGAAGAAGCCATAAATATTACTGAAACATTTACAGAGACCTCTTTACAAGAAAAAAACAGTAGCCATTCATTGCCGATAATGTACATTATCAGCCCTATCAACATAAACGATAGTCTCTATTTAATGACTATTGTAAATATAATTAAACGAAAAAAAGTAGAGGAAGCATTAAGTTTTGCTAATACTCACCTTGAAAAACTGATTGAAGAAAGAACTCGAGCACTAGATTTAGCACAAAAAGAACTCATTCGCCAAGATAAAATGGTTGTGCTAGGCAGAATGGCGGCGGCGATAGTACATGAACTAAGTCAGCCTTTAGTCGCTTTTAAAAGTGCATTAGCAAGTATTGCCATTAAACAACAAAGGAATGATTGGAAAGGGGTAAACACCTCATTGAATAACCTGCTACCACTTTGTCATAATATGCAGGACATACTTATTCAGTTGAAATCATTTGCTTATCAAGGAGGAGGTCAGACGAAAGCACAAAGTGTTGAACTTAATAACTTAATAACTCGTTTACTCAGCACTTATCTTGAAGAAAATAGTACGACTATTGACATTACCTTAGATAAACAGATGCCGTTAGTTAATATTAATTCCACTAAACTTGAAATCGCTATTGGCAACTTAGTCAGAAATGCATTAGATGCCGTAGAAAAATCTGAGGCTCCAAAAGTATTGGTAACAACAAAGGTGATTGATCAACATGCCATAGTCATTGTTGAAGATAATGGCGGCTGTATTGATAAGAGTGTTGTTGAACATATTTTTGAACCATTTTTTACCACTAAATCGATTGGTAAAGGGCTTGGTTTAGGGTTAGCGATTACTAATAACATTATTAAAGAATATGATGGTAATATTGAGGTTAAGTGTTTAGAGAACTCGACCCGTTTTACCATTTCACTCCCTTTATCTTTAAATAATAAAACACCTTAAATACAAGTAAAAATAAAACGCATTTTATACTCATTGGCAGGGAATATTGATGATAACTAAAGCAGTACTGAAGGAAAATATGACTAACATTGATGATTTAACTGCTGATAATTGCGAAGTAGTAATCGTTGACGACAATAAAGATTTACTGACTAATGTGTCTGATTATTTATCACTGCACTTTAAAAAAGTACACGCATTTATTGAACCAGCAGAGGCAATTAAATTTATTTATGAGGATTTTCCCGGCATAGTAGTCAGTGATATAAAAATGCCAGAAATTACTGGTGTTGAGCTGCTTAACCAAGTACTTAGTTGCGATAAGAATATCCCCGTTATTTTAATGACAGCACACGGCGATATATCACAAGCAGTGCAAGCTGTTCAAGAGGGCTGTTATGATTTTATTGAAAAACCTTTTGAACCTGAACGACTATTGGCAAGTATTAATCGAGCCATTGAGAAACGCGTATTAACTTATAACCACGCCCGACTTCGTGACGCCCTACAAAATAAAGATGCGATAGAAACTCGTTTAATGGGTGTTTCGCCTAAGATGGCCAAATTACGTCGAGATATTTTGTCTGTGGCTAATTTAGACGTGCCAGTACTTATTCACGGAGAAACAGGTGCAGGAAAAGAAGTTGTTGCCCACTGTCTACATGATTTTAGTCATCGAAAAAAAGCACAATTTGTTGCCTTAAACTGTGCTGCTATTCCAAATGATTTATTTGAATCAGAGCTGTTTGGTCATGTAAAAGGCGCATTTAGTGGTGCTGATACTACGCGGATAGGTAAATTAGAATTTGCCAATGAAGGCTCGGTTTTTTTTGATGAAGTGGAATCGATTCCATTAAGTGCTCAAGTAAAAATATTACGGGCATTATCCGAAAATAAAGTTGAAGCCCTGGGTTCAAATAGTGCTAAAGACATTGATATTCGCATTATATCAGCCACTAAAGAAGATCTAAAAGACAATCCTAATTTTAGACAAGATTTATATTTTCGTATGCAAGTGGCTGAGTTGTATATTCCACCATTACGGGAAAGAAAAGAAGATATTTTATTCTTATTTGAACACTTTGCCAGTCAATTTATGACCCAAAACAACATTGAGTGGGCAGGTGCTGGTATTCACCTACAACGGCAATTATTAGAATATAACTGGCCGGGTAATATTCGTGAACTGATTAATATAGCCACTCGCTGTGTTATCAAAAACTGTCATGATCTTAATGAATTATTAAATCCTCACGAGCAAGATAAACAAGACAAAAGCCTAAAATCTTCATTAAAAGATTTGGTCAATGATTTTGAAGCGACTATGCTCATTAATTCACTTCAACGTAACAACGGCAGTGTTCAGGCAGTACTTGAAGAGCTCAATATGGAAAGACGCACTTTTAACGTAAAGTTGAACAAATATAATATTGATACACGTCTTTATAAAAATAGTGATATTGACGCTAAAGAAGACTAAATATAGTGAATTTTTAACTGTTTTTTTTAACTATTTCCTTTAACTAAAGTGCTTGGCAACTTTATCAACGATGTAATTACCAATAGGGATTGCTGAGGTTGCAGCAGGTGAGGGGGCATTACAAACATTAATGGTTCTGTCACTGTTGGCAAATAAAAAATCATGCACTAAAGTGCCATCTTTCATTACCGCTTGTGCGCGAATACCGGCAGGGTGTGGTGTTAAATCGGATAGTTGTACCGTGGGGCAATATTTTTGTACTAACGTTAAATACCCTTTTTTAAATAGAGAGTTTTTAAATTCTGTGATGCCAGAACTTAAGTTTTGTCTAAGTACTTTCCAGAACCCAGCAAATATAACCATTTCTTTAATATCACGAAAGTTAATATTAATCTTTCCATAACCTTCACGTTTAAAGCCTAATACCGCATTAGGACCAACGGTGACAGTACCATCAATCATCCGAGTTAAATGTACACCTAAAAAAGGTAATTCTGGATCGGGAATGGGGTATATCAGATGATTAACAATAGCGTTTTTATTGGCAGGCAAGCGATAATACTCGCCGCGAAATGGCACAATTTGAAAGTCGATTTTAATATCTAGCATTTTGACCACACGATCAGCCATTAAGCCTGAACAGGTAATTAAATACTGGCTATCAAAATCTCCTGCGGTTGTACTAACGGTGACTTTTTCTGACGACTCGTTAAGTTTAATGACTTGGGTCTTTAATTTATATTCACCGCCCAACGATTTAAACACTTGGGCCATTTGAGTCGTAATTAATTGGTAATCAACAATACCGGTCGATTTAACCAAAATAGCGCCAAGCCCTGTTATATTTGGCTCACAGACTTTTAATTGCTGTTTATTTAATAACTCTACTTCAATATTATTTTCTTGGCAGCGTTGATAAAGCGCGGCCATACGTTTGACTTCTAAGCTATTGGTGGCAACCAGTAATTTACCGCACTGCTTAAACGGAATATCATATTGTTGACAAAAAGCAATCGTAGCCTGAACACCCTCTCGGCAAAATTTAGCTTTTAAGCTACTTGGCTCATAATAGACGCCAGCATGAATTACACCGCTATTATGTCCGGTTTGATGAGCGGCAAATTTGTCTTCTTTTTCTAACAAGAGTATTTTTTTATCTGGATACCGTTGCTGTAGTTGCCAAGCGGTTGAGACGCCGACAATACCCCCACCAATAATAATATAGTCATAAATCATAATATTTAGTTTACCGTTAATGTGCCCGTTCAGCATTAAGTGCTTTATCAGCAACAAGTTTATCACGATCATCGATCCAACGTTCACAAAGCCCATCATTAGGTCGAGCACTGTTTTGAGTTTTGCAATGCAATAACGGCAAGCTTTGAACGATTTTACTAACTAACTAGGGCATAAATACGTTAAAATAGCAGGCTATTATTTACCCTTTGAGCCCTTTATTTTAATGACCTCTGTTACAACGCTTGCAACCTTTACTGAACTTGGCCTTATTACCCCCTTATTAGCGCGATTAGCTGAGCTGAAATATCAACAGCCAACGCCCATTCAAGCGCAAGCTATCCCAAGTGTATTAGCGGGATGTGACTTAATTGCTGGGGCGAATACTGGCTCGGGTAAAACAGCTACCTTTGCTCTGCCTATGCTGCAAAAATTACGTGCTAACATTTCATCTAGCAGCAAAAGTAGTAAAGGTAACTATGTTACCGGATTAATTTTAGTACCTACCCGAGAGCTAGCCAAGCAGGTTGCTGACAGCATTAAATCTTATGCAGTGCATTTTAATGGTGAGATTAAAACGGTTGCTGTGTTTGGTGGCGTATCAGTTAATACTCAAATGCTGACATTACGCGGCGGTGCTGACATTTTGGTGGCCACGCCGGGTCGATTACTCGATTTAATTTCAAGTAATGCTATTAAGCTTGATAAGGTTAATACCTTAGTGCTTGATGAAGCCGATCGCATGTTAAGTCTAGGTTTTGCTGAAGAGCTAACAGCGCTGTTAGCGTTAACGCCAAAGAAAAAACAAATATTATTATTTTCAGCGACCTTTCCTGAACAGGTCAAATCGTTAACCCAAGAGCTGCTTAACAATCCGATTGAAATACAATTACAAAGTGCCGATGCCAGCACCTTAGTACAGCGTGTTTTTACCGTTAATAAAGGCGAGAAAACAGCGGTGTTAGCGCATTTGATCAAAGAAAATCAATGGCGACAAGCACTTATTTTCGTTAATGCGAAACACCACAGTGAACACTTAGCTGAAAAATTGGCTAAACGTGGCATTACCGCCGCTGTATTTCATGGTGATAAAGGCCAAAGTGAACGTAGTCGCGTGCTTGACGGATTTAAAGCCGGCGATATTGAAGTATTAATTGCTACGGATATTGCTGCCCGTGGTCTAGATATTGAAAAACTGCCGGTGGTCATTAATTTTAACTTACCTAGAAGCCCATCAGACTACATGCACCGTATTGGTCGAAGTGGCCGAGCTGGCGAAGTAGGTTTAGCCATATCGCTTATTGATCATGAAGATTTTCATCATTTCACTGTGATCGAAAAGAAGAACAAAATCTGGCTTGAACGGGAACAAGTTGAAGGATTTGAAGCCGATAAAATTAGCGAGGATTCAATTTTAGCGGTAGAGAAACCAATGGCAGCGCCTGAAGGTACGGGTAAGAAAAAACGCAAAAAGAAAACTACAGTCAATGCGGATATTTGGTCGGGATATTCTAAGCCAGAATAACTCCATTTAAGTGATCGAAGCATTCAATAGGTTATTAGTTGTTTGCTTTGGTCAAGGAGAGGGGATACGGTAATTATCCATATTTTCTCTGCATTTCCTTGATGAAGTCATCGAGTTCTTCACCTTCTACCACAGGAAAAAAGCGTGGCGTGAGGCTAATCAATACTATCCTGTCGATACGAAAATTTCTAAAATCATTTCTAAGTTCACACCAGGTTAATAGTGTCCAACAGCCTCTCCATAAATGGATAGCGAGTGGACGTACTTCTCGACTGGTTTGTGCTTTTTTAGCGTCTTCATAATCCATTTGAAGGTATTGCCTATCGGTGGCCGCTTTACGTAAAAGGT
>TARA_R110001583_G_scaffold140126_1_pt1 | contig 12318 bp, 12 predicted proteins | sample TARA_R110001583 | Tara Oceans TARA_R110001583 (sample SAMEA4398432) | marine metagenome | biome: Polar Biome; feature: [MES] marine water layer (ENVO:01000295) within the mesopelagic zone...; material: water (ENVO:00002006), including particulate matter (ENVO:01000060) such... | reverse complement strand
CGGCAACGCCAAGGCACGCGCCGTGGTCTGGACTTTCCCCGACCAGGTGCCGAAGCACCGCGAGCCGCTCTACACCACGCGTCGTGATTTGGTTGAACGCTTCCCGACTTGGGACGACTTCGACTCGATCATGCGCCTGCCGACCATGTACAAAACCATTCAGGATCGCGACAACACCGGCGAGTACCCGATGATTCTCACCTCCGGGCGTCTGGTTGAGTACGAAGGGGGTGGGGAAGAGACGCGCTCCATGTCGTGGCTTGCCGAGCTGCAGCAGGAGATGTTTGTCGAAATTAACCCGGCGGACGCCAACGACCTCAGCATCAAAGATGGTGACGATGTTTGGGTAGAAGGGGCAGAAGGGGGCCGTGTGAAGGTCAAAGCCCTGGTCACTCCTCGCGTCGATCGTAACGTAGCGTTTATGCCGTTTCACTTTGGCGGCATGTTCCAGGGCGAGAGCCTGCGTGACCGTTACCCGGATGGGTCGGACCCGTACATCATTGGTGAGGCGGCCAATACCGCCACCACCTACGGCTACGACCCGGTGACACTGATGCAAGAGACCAAGTGCACCATTTGCCGCATTGAGCGCGCCTGACTCTAGAAAAAAAGACGCGACCGACCTGACAGCACGACGGTGCGGGAGCCATCCCGCACCGGCATGAGGAGAACACCATGGCTCAAATGAAATTTATGTGTGACGCCGAACGCTGCATTGAGTGCAACGGCTGCGTCACCGCGTGTAAAAATGCCAACGATGTCGAGTGGGGCATTCAGCGCCGCCGAGTGGTCACGCTTAACGACGGTGAAGCGGATGAAATGTCCATCTCCGTTGCTTGCATGCACTGTGACGACGCCCCCTGCATGGCGGTGTGCCCCACCGACTGCTTCTATAAAACCGATGACGGCATCGTCCTGCACGACAAAGACCTCTGCATCGGCTGTGGCTACTGCCTCTACGCCTGCCCGTTTGGCGCCCCGCAGTTTCCCCAGCAGGATGCCTTTGGTGAGCGCGGCAAGATGGACAAATGCACCTTCTGCGCGGGCGGCCCGGCCGAAAGCAAAGAAGAGGAGTACGAGAAGTACGGCTCCAACCGTATTGCCGAAGGTAAGCTGCCGCTATGTGCGGAAATGTGCTCTACCAAAGCGCTGCTTGCCGGTGATGCCCAAGACGTGGCTGATATCTTCCGCCAGCGCGTTGTCCATCGCGGCCATAAAGATGGCGGCTGGTCCAACAACCCCCAGGCCAGTGCCGACAACCTAGCCTATGATGCTGCCCATAAAGGGTAAGGAGGCGTGTCATGAACCTGTTGACTGCACAGGCACCCGGTGGGGTGCCGCGCTCAGGTAAAGGGCTCGCCCTGGGCATTTGGCGTTTTATGTTGGTAGCGCTTGCTTTGGTGCTAAGCCTCGGCTTCACGCAACTGGCCGTTGCTCAAGCGGATCCTGACCGCGAAATGACCACTGCCGCCCCCGGCATTACCGCCGACCAGTGGCGTCAGGTACGCAGTGGAGAGACCGGGCCTAACTACCGTGACTCGCGTTATGAAAGTGACTACAGCTTGATCAATGCAAGCGGTGAAACCTGGCGGCAGATTCGTAACCGCTGGGTATCGCCGTTTGGTTTGATCGCGGTATTTGGCATGGCGGCGCTGATCGCGCTGTTCTACTTCATTGTCGGGCGTAAGGAGCTTGAGGCGCCGCGCACGGGTCGTCTGCTATTGCGTTGGACGCTGATGAAGCGCGCGCTGCACTGGACGGTAGCAACGTTGTTTATCGTTCTGGCGTTGACTGGGATGACGCTGCTATTTGGCAAGTTTGTATTCCGCCCACTGTTTGGCGATGGTGTTTGGGCCTGGATGATTGCGGCCACGAAAGTGCTGCATAACTACTTGGGGCCGATCTTTGGCATTCTGCTGGTGATCCTGCTGGTCAGCTTGATCAAAGACAACATCCCCAAAAAGCACGACTGGGTATGGTTTAAGAAAGGCGGCGGCATGATTGGCAAAAAGCATGTGGATGCAGGCTTTGCCAACGGTGGGGAGAAGGCGTGGTATTGGCTTTTAGCGACGGTGGGTATCTTAGTGATTGCCAGTGGCTTTGTGCTCGACTTCCCCAACTTCAATCAGGGGCGCGACACCATGCAGTGGGCTAACATTATCCACGCAGTCGGTGCGCTAGGACTCACCGCCATCTCCTTAGGCCATATCTATATCGGCACGCTGGGTACCGAAGGCGCGCTAGAGGGTATGACCACGGGCTATGTAGATGAAACCTGGGCTAAAGAGCATCACAACCTGTGGTACGAAGAGGTCAAGGATCAAACGCTATCGGAAGAAGAGGTGGCGGCTCGAAAGTCATCTGGCGGTAGTAGTGAACCGTCGGCGCCTCGAACCAGCTGATAAACGTTTATTGAGACTTTCGACACCGCCTTCCGGCGGTGTCTTTTGTTATGCTTCACCTTAAGTTACTAAATAACCCAAGACATGTATGAGAGGAACGGTTATGTCAGCGTTTGATCAGTTAGACCCAACCACGCGCACCGAGCTTGAAGCCGCCGCGTTTCGGCGCTTGCTTCAGCATCTGGACGATAACAAAGATGTCCAGAATATCGACCTGATGATTCTGGCGGACTTTTGCCGCAATTGCTTATCGAAATGGCTGGTTAGCGCCGCTGAAGCGCGGGATGAAAGCCTCAACTACGACGAGGCCCGAGAGTATGTATACGGCATGCCTTACAGCGAGTGGAAGGAGCTTTACCAACCGGAAGCCACGCCAGAGCAAATGGCGGCTTGGGAAGCACACCACGCCAAAAAGAAAGCAGCCAAACAAGGGTGACGTCAATGAGTGAGCCAATGGTGCCCCTCAACATAGCCGTACTCACGGTCTCCGATACCCGCACGGAAGAGACGGATCGCAGCGGCCAAGCCCTGGTCGAACGGCTAACCAGTGCCGGTCACACTCTCGCTGAAAAGCGTATCGTGCCAGACGATGTCTATCGTATTCGCGCGGTGGTCGCGAACTGGATCGCCGAAGCGGATGTGCAGGTGGTGATCACCACCGGTGGCACCGGCTTTACTGGCCGAGACTCCACCCCTGAAGCGATCTCTGTGCTGCTGGATAAGCGCATTGAAGGCTTTGGCGAACGTTTTCGTCAGCTAAGCGGTGAGGAAATCGGCAGCTCCACTATTCAAAGCCGCTGCCTAGGTGGCCTAGCTAACGCCACGGTAGTGTTCTGCCTACCTGGCTCGACCGGCGCCTGCCGAACCGGCTGGGACGGCATTCTGGCCGAGCAGTTAGATAGCCGCCACAAACCCTGCAACTTCGCCAACCTGGTCATCCCAGGCCGAGGTCAGCATGGTTGATTTACAGCCGATATCAGCCGCGCTTGAAGCGCTACTGGCAGGCGTCCGCGCACTCGACGCAGAGAGTATCCCGCTGGAAGCCGCCGGTGGACGTGTGTTGGCCGAGGCCGTCACCGCCCAGTTGGATGTGCCACCCTTCGATAATAGCGCGATGGACGGCTACGCCTTGCGCGCCGCTGATGCGGGGAAGTGGCTGCCGGTCAGTCAACGCATTGCCGCTGGCACGCAGGCGAAACCGCTTGTGCCTGGAAGCTGCGCGCGTATTTTTACCGGTGGTGAGATCCCTCCTGGGGCTGACTGCGTGGTGATGCAGGAGCGCGTAGAAGTCGACGGTGATCGTGCGCTGATACCTGCCAATATCCCAGCGGGTGATAATGTCCGCCGCCAAGGACGCGACGTGTGCGCAGGCAGCGTACTGTTAAATGCCGGTGAGCGGCTCGAAGCGGCGGCCCTTGGCCACTTGGCAGGTCAGGGGATTACCCTGGTCAGCGTGCGCCGACGCCCCCGTGTGGCGCTGCTCTCGACGGGCGATGAGATTATCGATCCCGGCACGCCGTTAAAGCCGGGGCAGCTCTACAACTCAAACCGGCCGATGCTTAGGCGCCTGTTAGAGAACTTTGGCGCTGAGGTGGTGAGTACCATTAGCGTGCCGGATGACTACGACCGCACCGTGGCACTGTTAACGGCCGCCGCTGCTGAAGCAGACCTGGTGGTCACCACCGGGGGCGTGAGCGTCGGCGAAGAAGATCACGTCAAAGCCGCGCTGGAAGCGATTGGCCAGCTCGATATGTGGAAGCTGGCGATTCGCCCCGGTAAGCCGTTAGCGCTCGGCCGCTTACCCCGCGGTGACGGCAGCCAGGCGCGATTTGTTGGCCTGCCGGGCAATCCAGTATCGGGGTTTGTCGGCGCCTGGCTGTTTTTACGCCCCTTGCTAGGCGCAATGCTGGGCTGTCCGGCGCTAACATCACTGCCAGCGGTGACCGCGAAAGCTGAGTTTGCTACCTCCACCGGCCCACGTGAGCACTATATGCGCGTAACGCTTGAGTTCTCGCCCAGCGGCGTAACGGCGACGGCCTTTGATGATCAGAACTCTGGCGTGCTTTCGTCGTGTATCAACGCCGACGCCTTTGCGGTGATTCCGGCCAATAGCGACATAGCCGAGGGCGATGCCATTAGCTGTTTGTGGTTGGCTGGCTAAGAGCAGGGGCCTGAGAAAGCGAAGGATTAAGCTTGCGGGCATCCAGTAGCAGCACCAACTGCTGCTGGTCGAAGGCTAAGCCGCATAGCGCCGTTGAAAATCGGCGGGAAAGCAGCAGTTTAGGCAGCGGGTAGAGCCTGTTGGCAGGGAGTTGCTGCAGCGTAATGTCACCGCTTACGCCTAGTTGCCAAGTGTTTTGGTTGTCACTGGCTGTTTGAGCGTCACGCAGGGTGAGCCAACGGGTAGGCGGGGCATGGTCGTCATCTTCGTCGAGCAGCGATTGAGCATTGGCTGTGCGCGATGCCGTAGGGTGATTCGTCATGGCGAGCACATGGCATGCATCCAGGGCAGCACGGTAAGGCCCTACGCGAAACACCACCAGCGCAACCTGGGCCTGCGCATGCTGGTCTAGTTGCTGGGGCACCTTAACCCAACCCCTGCCGGTAGGCGTCGAACAGCGCTTCAGGGTCAAGCAGGGCAAGCGCTTGGCGCTCATCTATCTGCCACAGTGCGCTGACATACGGGCGCAACGTGCCGGGAAGCGTTTCTGGCGGAGCTTGCAGCATGCTCTGGGTGACCTCGCAGACATCGTCAAGTTGCTCAATACGCACGCCACTCGTCACCCCCGCTGCGCGGACTAACAAAATCATACCTTTAGAGGTGACTTCCGGTGTAGGTAAACCGAGTAGCTGATGCAGGCTAATAACGGACTCAATTTTGCCGCGTAGGTGCAGTACGCCTTCGGTAGAGGCGGGCAGCCCTGGTACATAATAGACGGGCTGGTCGCTGGGTAAAATTTCGCTTACCGCGCTACCGGGCAGCGCAAACCGCTGGTCATCGAGACGAAAGAGCACTAGCTGCTGGGTGGGCTCATCAACATCCACCACCGTTTCACTATCGCTTTGCGCCGCTAAGGCATCGTTCAAGCTTAGAGTGGCCAACGGCCGGTCATTCGCCACGCCGTCGCGGGGATCTTCAGCGGTCATCGGTTAGCTCCGTTGCTAGCACTACTTGGTTGCGGCCTTGGTGCTTGGCACGGTAGAGCGCTTGGTCGGCGCTTAAGCGCATGGATTCGGTAGAGGGTTGCGCGGGGAAACTGCCTATCCCCACGCTGAAGGTGCAGCGAAAGCGAACGTCACCGGCATGAAAATCGACCAGTGCAAAATCCTCGCGCAGGCTGTCGATTAATGTAGCCGCTTTTTCTGCAGAGATGTCTTTCAGCAGCACGACAAACTCTTCACCGCCGTAGCGGCCGATAATGTCGGATAGCCGCAGGCGGGTTTTCAATAGCCTCGCCAAGGTGATAATCACCTGGTCGCCCGCCAAGTGGCCATGAGTATCGTTAACCTGTTTAAAGTGATCGATATCGATCATTGCCATGGCGTGCTGGCTATCTTCGCGGTGGGCTTGGGCAAGGGTTTTATTGATCAGCTCTGTGGTAGTGCTGTGGTTATATAGCCCGGTCATGCTGTCGCGAGTCATTAATGAACGCAGCAAGCGTAGGCGTTCGGCGCGTAGCCGCACAGCAGAGACTAGCTCTTCGGGCTGTACGGGTTTGGTAAGAAAGGCTTCAACCCCTGCGGACATGGCGGAAATCTGCTTTTGGCTATCGGTTTCGCTGGAGAGATAGATAATCGGTAGCCCCAGGTATTCCGGCTGCTGACGAATAATCGTCGCCAGTTCTTCACCCGAACACACTGGCATATACACATCGACCAGCAGTAAATCAGGGCTAAAGCGCTCCATGGCATTGAGCGCATCGGCGGGATGGTGCACCTGATGAGTACTCATCCCGCCCTCTTCAAGCAGCAAGGCGTGGTAGGCAGCTGCTTCAGGCTCATCATCCACCACTAGCACCTTCAACGGCTCTTCCGTCGCCGGCGCGGTGAGCTCATCCACTGCCAACATAAGATCTAGTGGCTTTACCGGCTTGGTAAAGTAGCCGCCGCAGCCTGCACGAACGGCACTCAGGCGCGAGTGAAAGTCACTGTGGGCCGACAAAACGATGGCGGGGAGTGGTTGGCCGGTCAGTTTATTCAAGCTGGTCAGGGTTTCAGTGCCTGCCGTCTGGCGCTGGGGAAACTGCACATCCATGATCACCGCGTCAGGGCGACGCGTGAGCACGGCGTTAAAGAATGTCTCCGTGTCGATAAAATGCTCGACTTCATGACCGAAGCAGCGCAAGTGATGGATTAATTGATCGACCTGCTCTGGCTCATCGTCGCACAGGTAGATTAACCGCTGGCGCTTATTGCTAAGCGGTTCAACCGGGCTGGTAAGCTCGAAGCTGTGTACGGCCGCCAGTGCCTGCTGTTGACCGTGGCGGGAACGCAGGTGCTGCTGTTCGTGACCCAGCTGGAGAAGCAATTGACTGATAAACGTATCGATATCGGCGCGGGTGGGGGAGGTAGTGAGCGCCTCCTGCGCCTGATCTGCCAGTAGGGCAAGCCGCTCAAACCCCAGCGACCTCCCGGTTCCTTTCAAACTATGAAAGAAGCGGTGCAGCTCTGGCGCGAGCCGCGCCTGTTCTTCGCTCGTCGTGCGACTCTGCTGCCACAGCTCGGCGGTTTGCGCTAAGCGGGACGGAAGCTGCTCAATAAAACGCTCACGCAGCTGGTTCAGCTTATCGTGCAGCGAAGGGGCGGGCTTAGACATCAAACTACCTACGTAAGTGATCGAAAGCGGCGGTCCATTCCATCAATTGTCCATTCCATCGCATTCAGCGTTGCTTAGCTGTCGAGAGCCTGTTTCACGGCAGCTTCCAGGTTGCAGGCCAGCTCGGCATCTTTACACAAACAGGCATCAAGGCCCGGTGTCTGCCGTAGGGCTGCATCCGGGATGTCCCCAGTGAGTAAAATAAACGGCAGGTGATTATCTTGCTCGCGCAGCATCGCCAACAGCGCTAATCCACTGACCAGGGGCATATGCATATCGCTGACGATCAGTTTGATATCACTGTGAGCGTCTAACTGCTCGACGGCTTCCATCGCGTCATTGGCCAGCAGAGGCTCATGACCCTGAGACTCAAGCAGTGCCGCCGTCATTTCTCCGGCAAGCGGATCGTCGTCTACGACCAGGATATGCATTCCTTGACCTCATGATTATTGTGTCATTAACGGTGGTGTTCATAACGTTTCTCGTTAGCCCAATAGGGCCTGGAGCGTCTCTATTAAATTGTTTTGATCAAAACTGCCCTTGACGATATAGGCGTCGGCACCGACCTCGATGCCACGACGCCGATCCGCCTCTTTTTCCCGCGAGGTGATAATAATAATCGGCCGATGACGATAAACCTCATTTTCGCGCAGTTGGGAGGTCAGCGCAAAACCATCCATTACCGGCATCTCGACGTCGGTAAGTACCGCATCAAACGGTTCCGCCAGTGCTTTGGCTAAGCCGTCACGACCATTTTCGGCCAGCGTGACGTGGTAGCCCCATGCTTCGAGCACGTCTTTTTCAATTTCACGTGTATTCAGTGAGTCATCGACCACCAAAATACGTTTCGCGAGAGTGGGGGATGCCCGCTCATGGCTAGGACGCAGGGCATTGTGCCGGGTGGCTTCCAGTAACGCGGGCACATGCAGCAGGCTAACCAGCGCATTGCGGCCCATTGACACCATGCCCGATACCAAGGGTAAATAACGTAGATGCGCGGGTAGTGGCTTGATCACCATATCGCGTTCATCAATCAGTGAATCGATAATCAGGGCGAGTTTCTGGTGTCGCTGGTGGACGACCAGCAGTAGGGTGTTATCAGTAGCGGCAGTCGTCGTGGGTAGCTCAAGCAGTTGGGCAAGCGATACCACCGGCACGAATTCGTTGCGTAAAATCAACGTGCGCTGTCCGGCGGCATCAATGAATGAGTGTGATGAGCACTCTACCAATTCTGATACGTAAGGCGCGGTGACGCCTAGGTTGACACCGCCGACGCTGACCAGCAGTACCCGCATCATCGCCAGCGAGAGCGGCAGGCGCAGGGTAAAGCGCGTGCCGCTGCCGGGTTCGCTGGCAAGCTGCAAGTCGCCGTTAAACTCGTCCACCACGGTGCGTTTGACCACATCCATGCCCACGCCACGCCCAGAAAAGTCGGTAATCATGCTTTTGGTAGAGAAGCCTGGCAGAAAAATAAGCTCCAACGTCTCCTGTTCGCTTAGCGCATTCAACTGCTCTTCGTTGATCAGCTGTTTGGCGAGTGCTTTCTGACGCACCGCGTCCAGTGCGATTCCCGCGCCATCATCACGCATCTCAACCACTACCCAATCAGCGTCTTGCCAGGCTTCGATAACCAGCTGCCCGCGGGAAGGCTTGCCTGCTGTCTGGCGTTCGGCAGGAAGCTCTAAGCCGTGATCCAAGGCGTTACGCAGCAGGTGAATGAGCGGGTCTGACAGGCGATCAATCATCTGGCGATCAAGTTCGATCTCGCTACCCTGCACGCGGCAGTCGACCTGTTTGCCGAGTGACTGGGCCAGCTCTCTGGACATATGCGCCAGCGGGTCAAACACCACGCTTAGCGGCAGCATGCGCATTTGCAGTGCCCGGTCGTGTAGGTCGCTCATCAACGACTCGTGGCTTAACACGCTATCTTTCAGCTCACGGTGAAAGGCGTGAAAGGGCACCTGCTGCTCGGCAGGGAGCGTGGTGCTTAGCTCCCGGGCTTGGTCAACTAACCCATGTAAGTGATGGTGGCCGGAAAGCACTTCACCCATCAAACGAATAACATCGTCTAGGCGATCCAAGCGAACCCGCACGGTGTCACTAAGACGCAGTTCGTTCTCGGTCACCAGCGTAGCGGAGGACGTTGATGAGGACGAAGGTGGCGTGGGCGTATCGGGGGTGCTGTGCTGGGTTGGGGGTTGACCGTGAGCAGCATTTTCAAGGGCGCTACACAACGCCTCATCAGCTGCGGGTAAGTCGTCGCCTGTCGCCCCGTCGGCTAGCCGACTGACCAAGTCAGAAAGCCCGTCAACCGCCTGGTTGAGCAAACTGGTAACCGTTGGTGTTGCGGTTAGGGTGCCATCGCGCAGCGCGCTGAGCAACTCTTCAGTGCTATGGGAAAGCGCCGTAATCGGCACCAGTTTCAGCATTCGCGACGAGCCTTTCAGCGTATGCGCTGCGCGGAACAGCTCGTTGATCTGTTCGCGTTCAGCCTGGCCTTGCTCCAATGCGCTGATCCCTTCACGCAGGCGGGGTAGGTGGTCGGCTGCCTCTTCCACAAAGCGCTGTATAAAGCGGTGAATATCCAGCGCCATATTAACCCACTCCCTGTGTGGTACTGGTCGATGCCAGTGTGGTGTTGGCCGCTTTTAGATAACGTTCGGCTAGAAAGCGCGCATCGCCTGGCGGTAACGGCGGGGCGATCGTGTCTAGCCCACCATTTGAGGTGGGCACGGTGGTCAGCAAACGCACCACCGCGGCATAGCGCTGTTTGCGCTGTAATGGCTCGTCGGTCAGTTCACCCTGGCGATAAAGTTCAGCTAAATAGAAGTGCGCGGGCCAACACTCCGGCGCAACGTAAATGGCCCGCTTAAAATAGTCGTAGGCCTGATTGGGCTGCTGCTGCCAACGGGCGACCAGCCCGGCCAGTACCAGCGCATCGATCAACCACGGCTGGTGCTTAAGCAGCGCTTCTAGCATTGCAGCGGCGTCGTTAAAGGCGTTTTGATCGAGCAACTGGTGGGCGGTGTGCAGTTGCTGGGTAATGCTGTCAAGTCGTTCATTTTCCGCTGCGGGCTCAAGTGGGGCCTCGGGCGCTAAATCAGCGCTGCTGGCTAACGCTAGCTTTTTATTTGCGCCCTCACCGTCGTTGATACTTTCATCAGCTTTGGTGCCCATCGTGGGCAAGAAAGGCTGAAGGGGAGCCGCTGGCACTGCCGCGGGTTGCTCTGCATGGCGAAAGTAAAATACGCCCTGGGCTTCGACCAGTTCGAAAACACCGAGATCGTTACCCAAGGTTTCGGTGACGCCGCAGAGTAAAATGCCGTTCGGGGCCAGCAACTGGCCAAGCTGCTGATGAATACGGCGCCGCGTCTGCTGGTCAAAGTAGATCGACACATTGCGAAAAAGAATTACATCAAAGGGGCCGCCTGCACTGCTCTCATCGGCGTTTAATAGATTAAATGGGCGAAAGGTTACCCACTGACGCAAAGATTCGTGAAGCTTGTAGCGGCCCTGGTAGGGGCTAAAGTAACGCGCTTTAAAGTCGGGAGAGAGCGCGCGAAACGCCATGCCCCCATACACCGCTTGGCGCGCCTTGGTAAGGACTTGGTGATCCAGGTCGCCGCCGGTGAGGGTGAACAACGCTTTGGCCCGCTCGCCAAAGCGCTCGAACAGCATCATCGCCACGCTATAGGGCTCTTCGCCGGATGAACAGCCTGCGCTGAAGATAGAGAGCGGCGGTTGCTCTGCCGCTAAACGCTCGGGCAGGTAGGTGCTGACCAACCAGTTCAGAGCATCTGGCTCGCGACAAAAATAGGTTTCATTGACCGTTAGCTGGCTGACAAATTGATCGAATAGCGCCGGGTCGCGGCGTAATTGCCCGAGGAGCTGGGTGGTGCCGGTTAGCCCCGTGGAGGCTTGTAAGCTGGCCACCGCCCGGAATAGCCGGGCTTCGGCTAAGCCCTCAAGGTGTAAACCACAACGTTGATGCACCAAGGCTTTAAAGGGGGCCAATGCGCTCATGCCAGAGGCCCCGGCCGGCTATATGAGTAGCCACGCACATCGCGCAGCAGTCGATCCGGAAGGCTATCAAGGGGTAATACATACTGTATGACACCGGCTTTGACGGCTTCCTGATTCATGCCGTAAATTACTGAACTGGTTTCATCTTGTGCGAAAGTAATACCGCCTGCCTGATAAATAGCCCGCATGCCATTAACGCCATCGCGGCCCATACCGGTCAAAATAATACCAATCGCATCACTGCCATAGACCTCGGCGACGCTTTGCAACAGTACATCGCAGCTGGGGTGGTAAAGTGAGTTTTCGGGGCTGGACTGAAGCTGGAAGCGATGGCGTGGCGTCACACATAAGTCGCTTTCTGACGGCGATAAGTAAATATGCCCAGGGCGCAGCTGCTCACCCTTTTGGCCAACACTCACCGGCATGGCACACAGCGATGCCAGCCATTGCGCCATGCCATCGATAAACCCATGACTGATGTGCTGGGCGATCACAATAGGTGCTGGAAACCCGGCAGGTAGCGTGCGCAACAGACGCACTAAGGCTTGCGGCCCACCGGTTGAGCATGCGATCGCGACCACGTGTTGGAAATCCCGCGGTACCCCACCTGGGGTAGCTGGCAGGGTTGGTAGGGCGAGTAGGGGCGCGGGCGTTGTAACGCGCCGCCGCAGGCGAGTGATCACCGCAACACCGGCGAGCAGGCGCACCCGCTCCAAAAGGCGCTCTGCATCGGCCCCTTCCAATGCGGGTTTAGGCATCACTTCCAGCGCGCCCACCTCAAGGGCTTGGTAGGCCGTTTGCGCATCGGAGCGGTCGCTAATCACCAGGATGGGCACGCCTTTGCTGTACATGATCTCTTCGATAGCGCTTAGGCCATCCATCACCGGCATGTTGAGATCCATGGTGATCAGCTGTGGCGCAAGGCGTTTGGCCAGCTCCACCGCTTCGCGGCCGTTAGTGGCTTCACCCACGATCTCAATATCATCGTCTCGGCTGAGGATATCGCGTAGCACGTCGCGGGCTACTTGGCTGTCGTCGGTAATGACTACCCGAATTACACTCATCCGGTATCCTTAT
>TARA_R110001583_G_scaffold40595_3_pt1 | contig 12322 bp, 20 predicted proteins | sample TARA_R110001583 | Tara Oceans TARA_R110001583 (sample SAMEA4398432) | marine metagenome | biome: Polar Biome; feature: [MES] marine water layer (ENVO:01000295) within the mesopelagic zone...; material: water (ENVO:00002006), including particulate matter (ENVO:01000060) such as...... | reverse complement strand
TTATAATGACAAACTCTCTTAGAAACCATGGTTACTATTTAAAGTTTCCACACGGCTGGGTGAAAACCCTCCGTATGGAACTACAGAAAGAATTTGCGGACTACCCTAGTCATTTCTCTAAAGCTGGGGAAATCGAATACCTGCCACCAGTAGTAACAGAATCTACGCTGGGTAAATTTGCAGGAATGCTTCCGTCTAAACCCCAAGGCATTACTATATGGGGTACTATATATTACACACCTAGGTACCCAGTAGTATTAAAAAGCTATAAAGACAATCGAGGGGATGCAGAGGCGTTAGTGTATGAATTTGGTATGTACGCCCATGAAGCGTACCATGCGATAGATCAAGAACTAACAGGTAAGTTGAAGTGGTTTATTAAGTATATAGCTAGGCTTATCAAAACCCCAAATGCTTATAAGCATCCTATGGAGATTCCAGCCTATGAATTCCAAGATTTCTTGAAGAGGGCAGCGAGGCAGTCAGATGAGCTTAAATCGTAATGTCATAACAAATACTGCATGTCCTAGATGTTCAGGTACTCTAAAGCTTGACGGTGAAGAAGTATCCTGTATAATGTGTGGTATGGTTATATATTTAGAATATAGAAAGTTGAGAATAGATGACGATTCCAGAACAGATAAAACCGATGTTGGTGAAGATGAGGATGGCAGGAGCAACGTGGACTCGCCTAAGAAATTGGCTATCGGAAGAATACGGAATAGACGTACACCGCAGTACGATTCAACGATGGTACGACCGGGAAGGTTATTCCGAAACTGATCTAATTGTAGATGAAGCTGCGGCTACCATGGCGGATGAGTTTGCTCCAGAGCATGACAATATCTTAAATGACCCTGAGTTCTGGGTGGACGAAAAAGTAAAACAAGACAGGAAGGTAGCTACTTATAAATCAGAAGCTGCCTACTATAAAAAATTATACCAGTCTTCTATTAAAGATAGCAGTAAAAAAGAACTAATCATTGATGCTATCAGGGATAATACAAAAGCATTTCCTGATTACGCTATCTGGAAAGGCTATAAAAGAAAAGCAGAAAAAAGCCAAACAACACCAAAGCCTAGGGGAAGTAAGCCCCAAACTATGGTTGCTCCCCTTACCGATACCCATGTTGGCGACCGAGTTGTTTTTGACCAGACCACTGGAATCAATGCATATGATTTAGATATTTTTAACAAACGGTTATATGGCTGGGTAGACCAGCTTATATTACTGGCGGGCTACCGACGCAACATTGCTGATGTAGATGAATTAGTTATCCCTATGCTTGGTGATATGGTTAGTGGTGATATTCACGAAGAGTTAGCTAGAACCAACATAGGAAACTGTATGGAACAAATGATGAATGGTGCTTTTCTAATTGGTCAAGCTATCACTAAGCTTTCACTTAATTTCAAGAAAGTCCGTGTTGTAGCTGTTGTTGGTAATCATGGTCGTATGACTAGGAAAATTCCAGCTAAAGATAAATACATGGATTGGGATCACATGATGTACCAATGGGTAGCAGCTTTTTGTGCTAAACAGAAAAACATCGAATTTCGTATTCCTAAAAACTTTAGTACCATCTTTAACGTTGCGGGTCGGAACGTCTTAATTATGCATGGTGATTCTATTTCAGGTGGCGGTAGTTCTGCTAGCTTTACTAGAATGATTGGACAGATGCGTGGACTTCAGCAACAGAATAAAGAAGATAACGATGTTCAACATTTTGATGATGTTATGATTGGACACTTCCATCGTATAGATGAATACGATATTGGAACAGGTTCGTTGTATGTATGTGGAACAATGAAAGGGTCGGACGAATTCACTACGAATAGATTACATGTAAGCTCTGCTCCTAAGCACATGGTCACGTACTGGCATCCTGACCACGGAAACGTAAGTAAAGAAATTATACGTTTAGATAAATTCGATACGTCTCCGGGTAAATTCCCATCCACGATCCCTGAAGTTTGGGGTAGCCGTACAGTATAATAAAATACTATGGCAACTAATCTTATACAAAAAATCATGTTGAAATATATACAATCTCTAGGGGCAGAAATTTATGCTGAGACCCAACGGATTGTGCCGATACGTTCTGGCGCTCTAAAGGACAGTGGTTCTTTATCGTATACTTCAGACGGTGTAAGTATAAAGTATTCTGCACCTTACGCAAGTTCTCTTGTCAATTCAGAGACAGTAGACCCTGAGTATAGGTATGTAGTCAAGGCACATCAAAGACGTTTACCATGGACTGCATCGAACTACCGGCAGAAGTCAAAAACCAAACAAGAAACTTTTGTTAAAGAGCATACAAAAAAGATGGGGAAAAGAATTGACTCACGAAGAGATACTAACTTTTTACTCACTGCTGTGAAGAATGTTACAAAAAACAAAAAGGTTTTACAAAAACTTGTTGGATTAGACCCTAGTATAACTATAGAATAAGTAGGAGACGATTATGGATATAACAAAGGTAAGTAAAGAACAAGAATATGTAATGCAGAGGCACTCTCGCATGGTAGGTAAAATTTTAGATTTAGTAGAAGCCTCTCTACCTGAAGGAACGCAATGCGAGAAACTTAAAAAACTACTCCAAGTCCCTATGTATGATTACCGAAATGAGATATTACATTTACTTGAGAGCGGTTCCACTGCTGTAAATGTAGATTAAATACGAATGTTACGAAATACTCAGGTTTTTCGCATAACAATAGTATAATAAAACGTCTAGAACAAATGTACTAAGACGTTTTTTTCGTATGGTCGGGGGTGGCTTAGACCAACCGTACAAGGATAAATTAGAATTGAATGGTAAATACAGGAGGAAACTCTTATGGCTGAGGAATTTGATCGCATTGAGAAGGCATTAGAAGGTAATGGCCTTGCCCTCTCTGCTGTCGCCGAGGTACTCCAGAAAATGGATGCACGGCTTATTAAGGCAGAGGCAGATGACGAAGAGCGTAGAGAAGAAGAAGATGACGCAGTAGAAAAAGCTGCACTCGTTAAAGAATTGGCGGCAGAGGTTGCTGGTATTCTAAAGGCTGATCAAGGCATGGATGTTGATGGTAGTACAGAGCGCAAAGCTAAAACTACTGGTGGAAGTTCCGGTAAAGCGGACGACTCCGAATCTGCTGCTAATATCTCATCGAAGATAGAACAGCAACAGAACACTATTCAGGCTATGCGTAAAGCTGATGAAGAAGACGAAGATGAAGACGACATGGACAAAGCTGACACCCCCGACGACAACGAAGAGGATGAAGACGCTACAAAAGCTATGAAGTACAAGGCAGACGATGACGATGACGAAGATGATGACGAGATGAAGTCAATGCAGAAGGAACTTGATTCCCTCCGCAAGCAACTCGCTTCGTTTGAGCAAGGCATCGACAAGTCGGTTGAAGAAGCATCAGAAGCTCGACTACGCAAGATGGGCTTCCGAGAAGAGCGCGGATTAGTCGCTCCACAAATTCAAGCACTTGGTACAGATGGAACAACTCCAATTGTAAAATCTGCTACTGAAGGTGACACAGTTGACCAGCTTGCTAATCTTTCATATGGAGAGCTTCGTGCGCTTCAGTTGAAGATACAGGCAGGTGATACTGCTGGTGTTCCACAGGAACTACTCTAAATTATAAACTACAAGAACGAGAAATAGGAGATTGAAAGATGGCTAATCCTTCATTAAGTGAGTATCTTGCCCAGTCCCAACGGGGTTTGTATAACTCTGTTTTCGGGCCTGAGTATCTGCAAAAGCAGTCGTACTTCACTGTTGATTCTGCTACCGGCATTTTCAACACCACTTACGGACGTAAGGTATGGCAAGCTCTAAATAACCAGACTCGTTTCTTTAACGCAATTCCCCGAACTGTTTGGGGAAGTACTGCTGGTTGGCGTATCAGGACAGACCGTGGATCAAGTCGATCCCGCCCTGTCACTGAAACAGGAAGCCTCCCAACGGTAGACGTATCCAACATTGAAACTATTTCGAGTTTGCCTCGAATCGTTTCAACTACATTCGGTGCATCTGTGAAGTCAGTCTTCACGGCGCAACTCGAAGGTGGTATTGGAGACGTTCTTGCGATGGAGAACGAGAATGCACAGCTTGACCACGTAAAGGAAATCAACGAGGAACTCATGGCAGCTTCCGGTTTCGTTGTTTCCGGGGGTAGCACAACTACCTCAACAGTCCCAGCCTCAGTCGCAGCCAACTTTAAAATTGGTGATGCTCTAACTGTTTGGGACACTTCGGCAAACAACTGGATTAACACTGGCGGTGTAACAGTTTCGGCTGTAAACACTTCAACAGGTGTTATTACACACGGTACTACCACTGCTGCTGTTGCAGACGGTGACGTAATCGCAGCATTCAGTCGTGCTGGTTTCACTTCAATTGATGATATCGTCGCTGTTGACGGTCAGGCAATTGGTGGTGGTTACGACTCAAACGGCAACTTCGCCGCTGATGGTGGAGTTCGAGCTTACGACCTTACCTACGCTGACCGCACATCGGGTTCATGGAACGCAGCGGCTACGGTTAAGGACAACAACGGTACAGGGCGAGACCTCTCCTTGAACCTCTTGGATGACTGTATTCAGACCATCCGAACCAATGGTGGTGAGCCAAAGCTTATCACTCTTGGACATGACCAGTACTTCAAGCTAGAGCGTCTTTTGAACTCTCAGCAGCGGTACATGGGACAGGAAGAGTATCAGGTTGGTGTTGGTTCGGAACGAACGTTCCCCGGCACTCGAACTGGTCTAGTCCTAGCAACTTATCAGGGTATCCCAATTCTCCCAGATGCAGACACTCCAAAGGGTGTTAGCACTGCTGATGCGGTTCTTGGCTCGAACGTTTACGTTCTTGACACAGACTACCTTGAAATTGCTGTAGCACAGCCTACACAGTATGTAGAAAACCGTGACTACTTCGCAGCTAATGCGTTGGTAGTTCGTGGTCTGCTCTACACAATGGGTGAGCTTCGCTGCAAGAACTTCTTCACACAGGCTAAGGTTACTGACCTTAACTCGTAAGAACAATGGTGGGGGGTGGCTCTTAGTAGTCACCCCCTAACTTCTTTTTGAATGTAATGTAATGTAATGGTGAATGATGAGAAATGTATACACAGATGCAGTTTTGCAGAGTTTGGATATCCATACTAAAAGAATGATTGGAGAAGTGATGAATCTAATGGAGGCATCACTACCGGACATTACTGCAACGACAGCTTTAAAGAAATCAATAAAGCAAGCTATGTGGCGTACAAATCGAAGCGTTCAAGATGATGTGAACAGTTTATCTTTCATTGATGCTATATCAATAAATAAAGAGGACAAAATATAATGGCTAAACTTTCTTTTAAGATGACCGATGTAACGGGCGATGCTCGTGTACTAGCTCGTTCTGCTATGGGTTACGACTGGAACTACTACGCTGATGATGAGACAATTATCTTTGGTAGCGACAGTGATGCTACCATTGCTTGGGACGGTGACTCCCTAGAAGTTACTTCCGCTGACACTAACTTTTCGGCTGCTGTAACTCTTACAACTGGAGACATGACAGTTACCGCTGGTGACGCACACGTTACCGCTCAGAACCTTTACATGGGGGCAGAGACAGCGTTTGCAACCACGGAACCAACTTCAGCAGTTATCTTTAAACAGGGAACCGCTTTCGCTGGTGCTATTGGTACTTCTAGTGCTATCCAGTCTAACGGTACACTTCTTCGCAAAATTATTGCAGATGGTACTATAAGTAACGTAGGATAAAATATGACACTTGCTTTTACAGAGGCTCCTCATACGTTCAGTGATAACTTACATCCAAGAGAGATGCCAGAGATTACATGGACTCATGGGGATGACCTCTGTAATTGTACGTTTCAGCGTATAGGAGACTGGGCTAATCCGTACATTGCGAGGACTCGCAGGGTTAGGGTATGCTGTCTAGAGAACCGGATGCTTGAGGGTAACGAAGATTTAGTTCAGGATATACCGGGATACTTTAACGAGAACACAGGGGAATTTGAAACAGAGCCTTGGGTTTGGGATGGTGAAGATGACATGCCTGAACATTTGTTCATGCGACAAACTGCCATTATTCAAGGGTTGACACTAGACGAGACGCGAGTAAAGTTTGAAGGCGTGGAACCACCGAAAGGAATTCCTAGTCCAAAGGTTGTAGAGAAAAGGAAATCTATGAGTGAACATGAAGTTATTGGTCAGCAGGTAATGAGGATACAAGAACTTGAGAAGAGGAATAATATTCTTATTAGTATGATACACTCTCTTAAGAAGGGTGAGCTTGATATCGCACGGATAGAACTGGAAGACAATGGGTTTACGGTTACCGACGAAGAAGATATGATTAACACGGAACTTAATTAAGGGGATATAGAATGTCAATAGCACGTAATACAGACTGGGCAGGATGGGAAGTAGACCCTAGTACACGTTCTAGCGTCCACGCATATACAAAGTATGACATTCTTATAGATGCTAGTGTCGCCAATGATGCAGTAACAACTATATTTAGTTGCGATAGAGGAATTCCTTCAGTAAACCTTGTAGCGAACCCATCCATTGAAAGTAGTACTATCTCTGAGTATACTGTTGTTGGGTCTGCAATATCACAATCCACCGACCAAGCATCCGACGGGTCTAACTCCTTGTTAGTCAACCCTGCCAACTCTGCTGCGGGTGAAGGATTTTACTGGGCTACCCCCGGAATGTCGGGTAACGCTCATGACGGTGAGGTATGGCTAACGGCTCAATGTGAAGTACGAGGTGCTTCCGCTGCCAGTGCAGTACAGATTGCAATTCAAGATTCTAGTGGAACCGATATTATAGTAGGTAACACTATTAGTTTGAGTACTGCCTTCCAAGCCCTTCAGGTTAAATACCGTCTACCTATAACTGGGAGTGCGTCTTATCGAGTGATAGTTAGAACAACGACGCAACATAACATTAATTTCTACGTAGATAAAATCCATGTGGAACAGCGGATTGGGGATAGCAATTACGCTCCTTATGTTGACGGAGGGCAGGGAATAAATTATGAATGGGAAGGTGCGGCGAATCTTTCCCCTTCAAAACGTCGTGCAGGTATTTCAGTTATCCGTGGGTTTAGCCTTAGGAACGCTTCAGGTACCGCTGCTGATATTGTATATGTTGGTCTAGATGTTGACGCTGCTGCTGGAACAGGTATCCCTGTTTACGGGGGCGAGACTTTTACGACTAACTGGCCTATTGACTTTAGAGATAAGATTACCGTAAAAGCTGCCCAGAACACTCCAGCGATTCACGGTGTGGTTTGGGGAATACATCAAGGATAGGTATAGATAATGCCAACCTCTAAACCTACAGATATAAAGTTAGCTGTCTATGCGGAACGATTAGATCGTTACATAGTAACTCAAGAGGCTTTAAATAAATCTCTCGTAGCTAGTTATAATTCTTTACATTCAGATGTCTCCTCAATGCGGGAGTGGCGTAGTAAAGTTTATGGAGTGAAAACTGCGCTAGTTGGAATAGGGTTTCTTGCGGTACATTTGGCAGTTATTGTAGGAGCGCTTACAGGGGTTAATTGGGTAAATAATAAATAAGGGAACAATGATATGACTATGACTCTTGACTCAAATAAAAATATGTATCAATTTGTCTCTGATGATTCAGAGATTACTCCTTTAGAGAAAGCCAGTAAACGCCCCTTAGCTATATCAGATATCTCTGATGCTTTAGATGAGTATAAAAGATTATTTACTGCGGGGCTTAACTCTCCCTCTGAGCTTATGACTCTCGTTAGGGCATTTCCTACTAATAAGAAATATACAAACGCTGCTAGGAAACTTGGAATGTTTGATGATTTTGAACCTATGGTTGTTGGTGGCCCTGCTTCCGTAGAGATGGTTGACCGAGAGGGTCACCTGATAACAACGTCAGCGTTAGAGAAAGCGTTTACGCAGTACATGAAAAACTTCCGTACTAGGAACGCTATGGTGTTACACTCTGATGTACAAGTAGGGTGGGCGTTACCTGCGTACATCTCTAAGTCAGGAAACATTTATAAATCTGGGGTTGACCCTGAAGGTTTGTTCTTCATTTGTGAGTTACGTGACGACACCCGTATCGCAAAGAGGGTCATGGAACAGATCAAGGAAGGCAAGCTAAAATCTTACAGTATTGCGGGCAGTGCAACAAAGACTCAGAATATCCAAAAAGGTATGGAATCTTACATGCAGGTAGATGACATGGAACTAGCAGAGGTTACTGTTTGTGAAAAAGGTGTCAACCAAGAAGCTAGTTTTGATATACTAAAGGCTAGTAGCGGTAGACCTACAAAGTCTTGCATTGATGGGAGTTGCTTGATGAAAAGCGAACACACACATAATCCAATAACAGTGCTAGTAAAAGAAGATGGGAACGTAAGCTTCTTGGCTTCCCTGCTAAATCTTGTCAAAGACGATAACCCCTTCACCAATACAATGGGAAAGGATGATACCGAACTACTGGAAACAGAAGCTTACCGTAAACGTGAGGCAGTACATCACCAGTTACTTGATGAACAAGGCTTCCCCGCAGAGGTAATGCCTGAACAAAATCGGTATATCCCTACGGCAGAGATTGAGTTAGACGAAAATAGTAGACCTATCCATGTCAAACCACCGTGGGTTGTGAACGAAGCGGGACAGGACTTAGGAACAAGCCATGCTAACGAGGCTTTATCTCCACCAACGGGAACAAGGATAAGGAACAAACCTAATAATTTACAGAAATTTTTAGGTCTCTCACCGCAACGCAAGAAGTCTATGATCATAGAAGGTCATCACTCTGCTACAGACGCTTTCTTCTCTAAGACTAAAAGCGATGAAGGGCTACAAAAATTCCCGCTAGCAACAGTTGATCTTTCATCAAAGAAAGATAGGTCTGTAATTGGTCACATAGGAAAATCAAATAAAGAAAAACCTGTAAAGAAGTTCCTGCCCCTTCTTACTATGTTAATGGGTTCAGGGCAAGCCAGCAAGAATAAGATTAAAAAAGCTCAAGACAATATGCAGTATGCTATGTTCGATGATCAGAGGGAATCATCGAGACCTATTCAACCTAGACGGAAGCAAGTAACTACTGGTGACTCTGCAATCCCTGTATTAGTTCAATTTACTAAGCAAGGCGCAACAGGGGCATACAGTCTCGAAAACATAGAAGAAGCAATGGCTTCTAAAAATAAGAGCAAACTAAAATCAATTGATAAGGCAGGTGGAATAAAGGGCGCTCTTGTTGGTGCAGCGAAAGATGTAGCAACAACTTATGTGTCTGCCAAAGTTAAAGATAAACTGAGTAAATCTGACGACTGTGGTTGTTCTTAATAGTATAATACTATAAAGGAGGATATCATGAAGGAATGTAAATGCGGCGGACAATGTGGCTGTCAATAAATAAGTAAGGGGGAATCCTAGTGCAAGGACTTATCGCTAGAATTACTGTGCTTATCCCACTGTTAGTAGGGGTAGTAGTAGCTATAGCAATGGATTTAGTAGACGATATCTTAGGTATCGTTACTGCTGTAAAAGATGGTAAAATTACAATCGAGGAACAGGAGGCTATTGATACAAGAAGGTCTAACAGGCGTTGGGCTGCTCTTAGAGCTATAGCTGGTAAAGCTCCGTACTTTACCGTGGAATAAAGTTGGTGGTCACTTATCTAGTAACTAGCTCCCCCTCTGGGAGCTATTTGCTTTTAAGTGGAACGGTATGGTATAATTAAGTAGATGAAAGAATATGAGAAGGCAAGGAAGAATTCAAAATGACATGGAACGGTAAGGAAGTAAAGACAGGTAAAGCTATGCTCTACCCACATGACATCTCCCCTAAACATTACAGTCAGTTCAAGATAGAACCGTTTAAGTTTATCCATGAAAACGGACTAGGCTTTGCCGAAGGTAACGTTGTGAAGTATGTTTGTAGGTGGAGAGACAAAGGCGGGGTGGATGATTTAAAAAAAGCTATGCGTTATATAGAATTACTCATAGAAGGAGAGACAGGGAATGAAACCAAGAATTAAAAAGCTATTGCCTTTTGTAGGACTTGCAGCATTGACAGCATTAGGAACGATAGGTCTTATCAAAAAAGATGACATTGCCTATAAAATTTATGTAAAGAGTTATAAACATCAAATCAAAAAAGAGAATATAACACCATTCAATTGACTTTAGTTAGCTACCTGTATAGTATAGTATCTCAAATTAAGGAGATAGTTTTTGGAATACCTAAGAATATTTATCATTCTAGGAGTTGTTTTGATGGTGGTTCAGGAGATTGATAAGATGATAGCGGCATGACTAATGTAATTTCGTATTTAGTTGAGATGTCTAATGAGCAAAAAGCAATGTTTAAAGATATGCAGGGACAGGTACTCGAAATAAAAGATTCTATAGATTTGATAGCTTATCGAATAAAAGAACTATCTGATAAATTAGACAGGATGTAGTATAATGATAACAGATGAACTTGACGATGCTAATCTTATAAAGTTAAGTTACTGCTTGCTTTGTGACGCTTCTGTAACAGGCGGGGAGAATTCTTTTTTACGAGGTTTAGGGGAACTACAAAGGCAACAGAAAGTTGATCTCTTGTTGGAAACGTGCGACTGTGAGGACGCACTACCTAACATGCTTTGGAAAATCCAATTCAGTACAGAAAAGGATGTTGAGAGTGGGAACTAACTGGGAAAAGCGTGATCGTAAAATGAAGAAGCGCAACGACTTAAAAGAGATGAATTCTTTAGGGCTTTGGGAAGATCGTAAACAACAGCAGGAACGGGATAAAGAAAAGTCTAAGCGTAAGAAGATGTATAAAAAATTAGAAGATGAGCTTATAGATGCTTTTGAAAATGATTAGAGTGTTCCTATGTAAGACTTTTAAGATTGGTATAAAGGAATGTATCAAGAGTAGCAATGACTTTAATTTAGTTGTTAGAGACACAAGCACTAGCGTCCAACGTTCTATGTTAGAATGTAAAAAATGTAACCGCACAATTGGATTTTAATATATGGAAGATTACGAATACGAAACAAAAATTCTAATGCTCACAAAAGCTGAAGCATTATATTTAGATGATGTTTGTACGGTCTTAACTACTCCTGACCGAGAGTTAGGAATCCCTATAGGCTTAAGACCTGTTCAAGGGACTGCTCTACTTGCCGTTCCATCTAAGCTAGTAGAGAGAATAGGAATGGTTATATTGTTAACTGCTTCGGAAAATGGAATAAGCGAAGCACCTTTAGAAGTAGATGAAACAGATTTGTTCCTGCTTCGTGAAGTAGCAAATACTAATGCAAGGTTTTTAGATGAACCAGTAGGTTTTAATTTGAAACGGAAGATATACGTCGCTCTCTTAGAAGATGTTTTTAACGACTCCTTACAGTTTGCTAAACTGATGAACGACCTAGAACTAAACTCAACGGACTCAAGGAACAAAGCAAGAAGTAACCTTGAACCCAATAGGTAAAATTTATAATGGGTGTTTTAATATTTTTTTCTATAGCTTTATTTATGCTGACCAACCTGCTACTATTTTTAAACTGGCGAATTCTGATAGTTACTGAAAAGCTACTCTCAGAAACAATAAAGATTAGAGAAGATACCGAAGTTATGAGGAGAGACACAAGAAGGGTTGCAGACAGTTTTGAAATTACACTTCCTTAACATCTTAATTTAGTTAGATAGTATAATAAAATGTATTAAGAAAGCTGCCTGACTTGCACGTTACCTTTATGGAACTAAGCAAACGAGAATAATCCTTACAGGACTAATGGCAGACACGGAAGTTGTGGGTTCGGCTTCCTCTAATAGGACACCTAGTTTTACAGGAGGAATGGAATGAAGAATCCAATACGCTCAATAATCAATTGGTTCAAACTACAAGAGGCTTTAGTTGACAGCCGAAACGAAAACATATACACTTACTTATATAAAGGATAATAGGATGTATAATGAATAGCGTAGAGCAACAAATTCTGTTACAATACTTAGAGGCACTCAGGCAGGAACAGAAGAAAACATCTGATATTATAACAGGGGTTGGTGCTGTTCTAACGCTCGTCGGATTGTTTATACTTTGGAGAATTTAGGTAATGAATAGTTTGAACGTATGTAATCATGGTATAAACATGAAAGATAGATGCGACAAGTGCGGTAGAGAAGAATCCTTCCCCGCTAAAAGATGAGGAATGAAATTGATTTCAGAAGCATTAGGTGCGGTTTTTTCTCTTGGTGTCGTTGTATATGTTTATGGAAAACTGACAGGGCTGTTTGA
>TARA_R110001583_G_scaffold85491_1_pt1 | contig 12324 bp, 13 predicted proteins | sample TARA_R110001583 | Tara Oceans TARA_R110001583 (sample SAMEA4398432) | marine metagenome | biome: Polar Biome; feature: [MES] marine water layer (ENVO:01000295) within the mesopelagic zone...; material: water (ENVO:00002006), including particulate matter (ENVO:01000060) such as...... | reverse complement strand
TATGGTGGATAATGATATGTATGGTCAATTAAATATAGTTGAACACGTTCAGCCTTACATTGATGAAATGAAGTGTAGTCATGGTGGTTGTTATTGTGGTAATTTTCAAGATGGTAAATTTAATGATGGTAAGGGTAATGAAGTTCCAACTAAAATATTAAATCCAAAACATAAAAACTTTATGTTCAAGTCAGGTGAACAAGTAGGACATCCGGGTAATAAATATCCGTATTACTATCCATCTTCTGGATTAGCTGCTATAGCTTATAGTGTATTAGAACTTCTTCCTAATTATCTTTACTTGGTTGGTTTTGATTTTCATGAAGGTGGATATGCTGTGGGTGATTCGGTAGAACAGAATACAGCACCCGATAGTGAAAAATTAGGTCAGAAATATATGTTGAGTAAATTAATTAATTCTTATACTGATATGTATTTTTATTTACACACTAAAGCTGAATTTGAGTATGAGTTTGAAAATTTAATAGTTAATAAAATTAATTAAGGGGTAGAGTAAGTATGAGTGACAATAAAAAATTAGCAGTAGTATTGGGTGGTTGGCATTATCCATATGCTTATTACAATCAACTGAAAAAACAGAGTGTTCCTGATGGGTGGGAGATAGACTTCTATGTGGTATCTCATAGAGATCCTGAATTGCCTATAGTTTTTGATGAAAAACAATCCATATTAAAAGAAAGAGGTGATGGAACTTTACAGGCATTTGATAAAGAACTTTATAGTAGGATAATAACCAAAGAAGAATTATCAGAAATGGGATTTATCTATAACGTAGAGGAAAGCTCAATAGGTGATTTGTTTCAGTTAAGTCAATGGGTAGAAAGACATTATGAAGGTCAGTATGATAAAGTTTTGTTTACACATGATGATAACTATTTGTTGAATACTGAGTTATTTACCGATATTTTAGATAGAAAATCAGAAATATTCGTACCTGATGAGGGGGGTAACTTAAATAAAGTTGATAGCGATTTTGATTGGAAACATTTAGCTGGTGGTCAGATAGAAAATACAAATTGTCCGAGAACATCATTTACTTTTTTAGATAAAGAGTTACTAGATGAATTACAACATGATTTAAGTGAAATAACCAGTAGAGATATAGACTTGATTCGAACAGGAGAAACTAATACACTTTATGATGTCAATGATAGTAAACAAATAAGTACCGATGCTTTACTTTCATGGAATAATCCAGGTCGTTATTTTTTAGGATGGATGAGAGAAAATAACTACATCGATAAGTCAGTAAGATTATCACCGTATTATAGGGTAACTAAATATTTTATAGAGGGTGAGAGGGGATTTATGTGGACTCATCGTGATGAAAAAAGAACATTAAATAGTTTGTCTAGTTATTATCAAATAGATTGAGAGTATAGTGAATAAAAGAATATTAGTAACAGGTGGTACAGGATTAGTTGGAAAACATCTAAAGGATATTTTACCAAAAGCAGATTACGTGACATCTAAACCGTGGAATTTATTAAATTCAAATAGAGCTGATGATTTACTTTATATATTTCAACCTGATGTGGTCATTCATTTAGCAGCTAGAGTTGGTGGTATAATGGATAATATAACATATCCAGTTGAATATCTTGAAGAAAATACTTTAATAAATACAAATCTACTCAGAGCTTGTCACAAGCATGATGTTCAAAAAGTTATATCTATTGGTAGCACTTGTATTTATCCAGATGTAGTTGAAGAGTATCCAATGAAAGAGAAAGATTTATTTAATGGTCCACCGCCACCTGATAATTTTGCTTATGCTATGTCGAAGAGACTTATGGTTACTCAAATAGATTCTTATAAAAAACAATATAATAGAGATTGGTCATATTTAGTACCATGTAATCTATATGGTGAACATGACAAATATGAAGAACATCATAGTCATTTTGTATCAGCTTTGATTAAAAAATTATACGAGGCTGAAAATAAAGTAGAAATATGGGGAACTGGCAAACCATTAAGACAGTTCATGTATGCTGGAGATTTAGCTAGGGTTATTAAAGATATGATTGAAAACGACATAGTGGGTAATTTTAATGTAGCGCCAGATGATGGTATTTCAATAGAAGAGATAACTAAAATTGGTATAGAAGCTTGTGGTAAAGGTGATTTAGAAATTGTTTATGATAAAACAAAACCAGATGGTCAGTATAGAAAAGATGTTGATTCGTCTAAATTACTTTCGGTATTAAAAGACTTTGAATTTACTAGTTTACGTGATGGTATTTCTAAAGTCTATGAAGACTATTGTGAGAGGTATAGATGAAGAATATAGTTTTTACGATGGACATTGATTTAGCTGGTGAGGGTAGATACTCCAGTACCCGAAGATTACCATACAAATACTCTATAAAGAGTTGGGAAAAATGGTGTTCAAAAAACGATAGTGAATTATTTGTACTTAATGATTTACTTTTACCAAAAGACGAGATGGCTATATGTTGGCAAAGGTATTACTTATTTGATATATTAGAGGCTAATGATATTCAATATGACCAAATCTTAATGGTTGATGCTGATACAATTGTTCATCCTGATTGTCCTAACTTTTTTGAGATGACGGATAGAAAGATGTGTGGAGTTCACAACGAGGGTAGTTACGATTGGATTATCAGAAGTATAGAGAACTATGGGAAGTATTTTTTTAACGGCCACGTAATGGACTTTTGGAAATATATTGATTGTGGGTTTGTAATTGTAAATGATACCCATAGAGATTTCTTCAAACAAGTCACAGATTTTTATAATGAAAATGCTGAAATGTTGAGACAAGTTGAAAAGGAATGGCATGCTGGTACAGACCAAACACCAGTTAATATTTTAATACATGACCGTGATATTGATTTTAAATGGTTGCCCTATGAGTTTAATATGTGTGATATGTTCAGAAAAGAATTACTTACTGATGATTTATTATTTACAAAGTGGGGTTGGATATATCAGTATAACAGTATACCAAATAATACAGAAGATAAATTAACTTATCTTTGGATGAAAAAAACATACGAGCATTTATATGGGAACTAATCTAAATAAAAAATATGTAATTGGAACTCACGTTATGTGGTTCGAGATAGAGATGTATGCTGACTTTATTGATGGTATGGTGAATCTATTGGAAACCGTAGAGAACAAAGAGAATGTCACTATTGACTTATGTTTTAATATGTTACAGCATTTTGAAAAAGTGGATACCGACAAGATAAAGAAACACGAATTGTTAATTAAATTTAAGAAAGGTGTGGCTACATTAGAGGATATGGGATATATCGTCAATCAACATATCAAAGATGGTGATGAGTTTTATTTTCATGCCGACTATAGAAGAGATTTAAACTATAACTATTGTAAGAAAGTGGATTATGTAATGTGGGGTGAAACTGATAGTTTCTTTCCAAAAGAGGCATTTCAAGCAATAGAGACATTGGCTAAATATACAGATGAACAAGGAATACATAAATACTTACTTAGTTTTGCTGATAGGAAGATGTGGGATAGTAGTTGGGATTCTTTAGTTCACGTTGATTATAGGGATGTTAAGTTCATAGATGATGACAATGGACACCTTTATACCAATCAGGCTAAATCACAATTACCAATAGAAGAGATGAATAAAATAAATGCTAAGGCTGATGAATTTGATTTTGGTATGATTAAACAACCAAAGATAAGTGGTGCTTGCTTAGTGTTATCTGCAGACTTAATAAAATTTGGAGTTAATATTCCATCTTGTTTATTATACAACGATGATGAGGGTTTATCTATAATGTGTCAGAAATTATTAGGTCAGGATTTTATGCAGTTTATATGTCAAAACATTTTACACGTTCACGCTAGGAGACATTCACAGAAGAGATTATATGTAAAGAATGAGGATAATCCACACTCTTTTATTGGCGAAAAGAACAATGATTTTCAAGAGTTTTTGAAACTATCAAAAGAAAATATAAATAAATTAATAACTGGTCAAGGTAAATTTAAAGAATACCAAGACTTAAAAAATATATTGGAGAATAAATAATGAATAAACGAGCCTTAATAACTGGTATTAGTGGTCAAGATGGTGGGTTTTTAGCTGAATTTTTATTAAAAAAAGGCTATATAGTTTATGGTATGGAACGAAGATCATCTACACCAATGAGAATTAATTGTGCACATTTAGAGGATAAGATAACATTCGTCAATGGTGATTTGACAGACCAAAATTCTATAAGTAGAGTTTTAAAAGAATCAAATCCTGATGAAGTTTATAATTTAGCTGCTCAGTCATTCGTGGGTGAGAGTTGGAATACACCAGAACAAACAGGTGATGTTACTGGTATGGGTGCTTTAAGAATGTTAGAAGCCATAAGAGAATATGATAAGAGCATTAAGTTTTATCAGGCATCAACTTCTGAAATGTTTGGAAGGATGGAACAATTTGCTAATGAAAATACTTTGTTTTACCCAAGAAGTCCTTATGGTGTTGCGAAATTATATGCTCATTGGATTACAGTTAATTATAGAGAATCATATGATATGTTTAATTGTTGTGGGATTTTATTTAACCATGAATCAGAAAGACGAGGTATTGAGTTCGTCACTCGTAAAATAACTGATGCAGTTGCTAAAATACACTTGGGTTTACAAGACAAAGTTATGTTAGGTAACTTGGATGTGAAACGTGATTGGGGATATGCTCCTGATTATGTTGAGGCTATGTGGATGATGTTACAACAAGATAAACCAAGTGATTATGTAGTGGCAACAGGTGAGATTCATACGTTGGGTGATTTCTTACAATCTTCTTTTAAAGAGATTGGTGTTGATAATTGGGAAGATTACGTTGGTAGGGATGAAAGATACTACAGACCTGCTGATGTATTTTATTTAGCTGGTGATGCAAGTAAAGCTAAAGATGAATTAGGTTGGACTCCAACTACATCATTTCAAGACATGGTTTCAAAAATGGTTAAAAATGATATCAAAAAATATCATGAAAAGAGTGTGTATTATTAATGATTAAAATAAAAATATTTAATCCAGTAGTTGGTAAGAATAGAATATCATTTCAAGGTTTTCTGATAATGCAGAATATGCTAAGGGATTACAGCATAGAACTTACTGAATCGGATGATTTTGATTATGCCTTTTTAGGTGCCGATGACATACTTAATAAGTCAATTGGACTTGAAGAGAGTATTGAATATGGATTAAAAAATATAGATAAGTATGCTCGTGGTGGTGATTGTTTTATATTTGATGGTTCGGATTCAACTTCATTGATGGGTTCTTATGAAGTCTTAGAGCAAAGTGATGCTAAGTTCTTGTTTAAGAATCAGTTGTTAAAAACTCGTGAGGATTATAAGAAGAAGACATCATTCAATAAATGGTTTTTTGGTAATGGTTCTGATTTAGATTTGGGATATGATATACCACAAAAAAATTGGGACAGGATAAAACTATCAGGTTGGAACTTAGGTTATATGGCACCAAATGGATTCAGACCAGAAGTTCAGAAGTGGCATCCTGTTAATCCAAATAAGACAATTGATTTATCTGCTATATACTCCGCTGACCATAAACCTAGTAGTGACCATAATGCTGAAAATGCTTCACATTACATGGAACATAGACATGGTGCTTGGAAAGTTATCGGTGATAATCCTGGTTATACTTTTTATAAAGATAAACTACCTTACCAAGAGTATATTCAATCTCTTTATCAATCCAAGATGGCTCTTTCACCATTCGGTCAAGGGGAAGTTTGCTATCGAGACTTCGAGATACCTGAGTTTGGTGTTGTTATGATTAAACCTAACATGGACATAGTAAATACTAATCCAAATCCATATATAGCAAATGAAACTTATATACCAGTTGATTTGGATTGGAAAAATTTAAATGAAATAGTAATAAAAATGCTTGATAGTCCTGATAAATTGTCGTATATTATAGACAATAATAGAAAAGTGTATGATGAATTATATTCAGCTCATAACTTTTGTATGTATTGGTATAACTTTTTTGCTAATTCAAGTGGAGTAGAGAATGCATAAAATAACATCAGTAATTCCAACCTACAATAATTTACCATTTCTTAAATTAACAGTACAATCAGTTAGAGAGAATTGTTATTACAATGATATGCCGATTATTATCTTTGCTGAAAATTGTACCGATGGCACAAATGAATGGTTAGCACAAAACGCTGACGAACTTAACATTGAATACTACATAGAGAATGATGGAGATAGAGAAAATCAACGTGGTATCGGTGGTGGTATAGATTTATGTGTGAGTAAGGTAAAGACAGAGTTTGTCAATATATTACATTCAGACTTTTGGGTTGCACCTAATCAAGACATAGAGTTGTTAAAGTTATTTGAAGAGTTTCCAGATGATAGATTAATTACGTCATCGTTTAGAGTTCAACCAAATATATTTCCTAACGATCCACCTTATAGACCTGGTACGATATTCGTTCCATTTGATCAATTTGGTGTCCACGAGGATGATTTTGAACAGAGGTATTTTGATGATTGGTCAACCGAGTTTTCAGAAGATAATGACATCCGAGTTAGAAAAGCTGGTGGAGCTGGATATTTGTGTAGGGTTGAAGACCAGATAGCTATCGGTGGTAATGACCCGAGGTTTGAACCAATGTATTGGGAAGATAAAGATTTATTTATGAGAATGCAGATGGAAGACTATAAGTTTATAATGACAAGTAAATCTGTTATCTGGCATTTCACATCAAGGACATCGAGGTTTCCTGATGGTACGAAGAACTTGGATAATAATCAAAGACCAGCACACATCGTGAGATGGGAACAACGTGCTATGGAAAGGTTTATTGAAAAGTGGGGTAGATTACCCGAAGAAGATGCGGATAGTTTTGTTGTTCCAATAACAGGAACTAATAACCCAAATAAAATAGAGTGGCCGTTTTAATGAAAAATAAAAAAATATTAATCATTGGTGGCACAGGAGCTTTAGGTAAGACATTAATTAAACGTTATTATAATGATAATGAAATAATTGTACTTTCACGAGATGAACATAAACATTATCATTTATTAAAAAAATACACAAAAATAAAATCAGTTGTCGGTGACGTAAGGGACAAAGATTCGGTTATGAACACTCTGTTAAGGTTTAAACCTAATGTGGTTATTAATGCGGCTGCTTTAAAACACGTTCCTATATGTGAAGATAATCCATATGAAAGTGTAAAGACAAATATAATTGGTCATCAGAATGTTATAGAGTGTGTTAATCTTTATGATGAATTAGAATCCTTAATATTTGTATCAACGGATAAGGCTTGTAAACCAATAAATGTTTATGGTATGTGTAAAGCTATAAGTGAACAACTATACATCAGTTTTGCTAAACAACAAGATAAAACCAAAGTAGTTATTGTTAGATATGGAAATGTATTAGAATCTACTGGTTCTGTTATTCCATTTTTTAAAGATTTATTAGATGATTCAAATACAACAACTTTGCCGATAACTCATCCTGAAATGACTAGATTTTTACTAACTTTAGAACAAGCAACTGATTTAATTCATTGGGCTTATAGTTATGATGGTTCACACGGTAAGATTGCAATTCCAAAAGTCAAATCACTAAAGGTTACAGATGTTGCTGATGCTTTAATAAAAAGTTATGAAAGAAATATAGATTTAATAATGATAGGTATTAGGCCTGGTGAAAAGTTACACGAAGAGATGGTTTCATCTGAGGAATGGCGAAAGACAGAAGAGTTAGAAAACTTCTTTTTGATAGGTAATGATCCTATCAATGATGAACAACATTCATACAATTCTTTAGATTACCTAATGGATAGTTCTGATGCTTATAAATTTTTAAAAGATAGTGAGGTTATAAAATGAAAATAGGTATTACAGGTGCTAATGGTTTTATAGGATATCATACTTACACTTATATAAAATATGCTACAGATTTAGAACCAATAAAATTAAAACGTGATTTTGTAAATGATGATAGATTGAAGGATTGTGATTGGGTTATACACTTGGCTGGTATGAACAGAGGTGAGGATGATGACATATATAAAACTAACATTCAATTAACATCTGATTTATTAGATAGCATTTCAGAAAAAACAAGAGTTATATTTGCTTCATCTACACAATCTAATTCTGTATATGCGGATTCTAAAAAGGTCAGCGAGACTATGTTATCTGAGAGTGTTGGTAATCATAAGACATTAAAGTTACCAAATGTATTTGGTCCTTTTGGAAAACCTAATTATAATTCTTTTGTAGCTACATTTTGTCATAAATTATGTAATGGTGAAGAGCCAAAAATAATACAAGATAATAGCGTAGAGTTGATATTTGTAACTGATGTTGTTAAAGAATTCATATCGATAATAAATGGTGAGTATATTCCAATATTACCTACAACAAAAATAAATGTCAAAGAAGTATTAGATATGCTAAATGATTACAAAACTCAATATGGTCTTGATGGCAAAATACCTAAATTAGATACTGATTTCAAAAAACATTTGTTCAATACCTTTAGGTCTTATATGAATCACGAAGATAGATTGTTTCCTACCATAACACATTCCGACCAACGAGGTGAGTTAGCAGAGCTTGTTAATGTTGATATGAGTGAGGGGTTAGTATTTACTTCATTTACCAATCCTACGTATGTTAGGGGTGAACATTTTCACACTCGTAAATTTGAACGATTCTGTGTACTTGATGGTAAAGCTATAATACGATTGAGAAAGATAGGTACAGATGAGGTTATAGAGTATAAAGTTTCAGGTGATGAGATACAATTTATTGATATGCCGACATTTTATACTCATAATATTGAGAATGTAGGTAAGACTCAAATGCGAGCCATATTTTGGGTGAGTGAAAAATATGTAGAAGATTATCCCGATACTTATTACGAAAAGGTTAACGATGTCTAAATTAAAAACTATTGATATATGTGCTGAGTTTGGTTATGAACTTGCTTGTTCTATACCTTATGCTTATTGGCTACATAAACATGGAGAGTTAGGTGGTGTTGTAACGTGTGAGGGTATGAAACCATTTTATTATTTCTGTGATAATGTTGAAGAAAAATATAAATTTAGACGCATGGACAATAATGCGAATGGTGTTCAAAACTTACCAAATTCTTGGGTACATCATAATGCACCTGTTACTTTTGGAAGAGATTACGGCGATTTAACCGAAGACGAGAGGATAAAAGCAAATGGGTGGTTAGACTATTCACAATGGGAGTGTCCACCGTATAGAGAATATTACAAGGATTCAAGTTTGTCTTTACCAAAAAAATATGTTGTAATTTCTAATAGATATAATTTAGAACATGGTGATCCACCAATAGGGCACTTTGATATAGAATCTTTATATAATTTATTTGAATATTTTAAAAACAATGGATATAATGTAGTATACAAAAGACCAAAAAATACAGAGTTTGCTACTGATTCTAACGAACTTTTGGATTTAAATATAACTGCTAATGTTGATGGTCAAGGTTTAATGACAGATTTTGATTTGGTTAATCATTATGATAATGTATATTTAATGGACGATTTGATTTCTAAAATAGGAAGGGGATATAACGAAAGTCAATTGAATATATTTGCTAGGTCATCTGGATTTGTGTCTATGGGTGGTGGTTCTAGTATATTATGTAGTAGTTTTGGAAAACCTGTGGTTATCTACGTTAACACATCTAGTGATATTAAGCCAGGATATTTTGATGAAAATTCTTATTTTAGAAAACTATCCAATGCTTCAATATATCCAGTAGTTGATAGAAAAGATGATATAATCAAAAGAGGTTATAGAGATTATAGTAAAGTTTATAAAAACATAAAAGATGTATTTAATAGGAGTGTAAATTGAAATTAAAACAAAAAATAGGAATTGTAGGTAATGGATTTGTAGGTGGCGCGGTTAAGTTTGGTTTTTCAGCACAAGTTGGATGTGATACTGAAGTTAGAGTCTATGATATAAATCCAAATAAATCAACTCATACATTAGAAGAAACAGTAAATAAATCTGATTTTATATTTTTATCAGTACCCACACCATCTAATAAAGATGGTTCAATTAATATTGATATTTTAGATAGTGCTTTAAATGATATAAACGAAGTGTCTAAAAGAGATAATACTATATTGATTAGGTCTACTGTAATACCTGGCACAACACGAAAACTTCAAACTAAATACGACCAATTAAATTTATTATTTAATCCTGAGTTCCTAACCGAAAGGTCAGCTAATTTTGATTTCATTAATCAAAGTCGTTTTATAATCGGTAGTTCTGAACAAACCATTAGTCAATTATGTTCAGAAAAATTTACTGATTTAATTAAAGATAGATTTGGTGATTGTGTTGCAGTATTGGAAACCAATTACGAAACTGCTGAAATGATTAAGTACATGAATAATTGTTTCTTTGCAACTAAGGTATCTTTTATGAATGAAATGTATCAGATAGCTGAAAAATCAAATGTTGATTGGGGTGATGCTGTTAGTGGATTTGTATCTGATGGTAGAATAGGACACTCGCATTTAGATGTTCCTGGTCACGATGGTAAGTTTGGGTTTGGTGGTAGTTGTTTCCCAAAAGACATACAGGCTATGATTGACTATGCGGAAAACGTTGGAGTAGAGCCTACCTTGTTATATGGAGCTTGGGAAAAGAATTTACAAGTTAGACCAGAACAGGATTGGAAAAAATTAAAAGGAAGAGCGGTAGTAGATGATAAATAAAAAGTTAGACTATGATACCGAGTTAATGGTTATAACAATGGAAGAGTGTGGTGAGTTAATAGAAGCTTGTTCTAAGACTATTCGTTGTGAAAATTACAAAGACGATGAAAGAATGATAGAAGAGGTGGGTGATGTTCTGTTTATGATAGACTTAATGATGAAACGTGGTTTAATTAAAAAAGAAGATATAGATGCTCGTAAGGTAGTAAAACGAGAAAAACTAAAAAAATGGAGTAATTTAATACAATGAGTGATAAAGTAATAAGTTTTATACAACCAAGTAGAAACAATTTAAAATACCTAAAATGGTCTTATAATAGTATAAGAAAGAATTTAGGATACAGACACGAGATATGTTGGGCAGACGATTTCTCTAATGATGGAACTTGGGAATGGATGAACGAGATAGCAGACAAGGATAAGAATGTAAAGATACACAGAAATGAAGGACCTACAAGATTAGGACACACCATTTTGTATGATACGCTAGTAGATATGGCAACGAGTGATATCATAATGATTTATCACGCTGATATGTATGCATGCCCTAACTTAGACGAAGAAATAATAAAACACCTACAGCCTGGAAAAGTTGTAAGTGCTACTAGAATAGAACCACCATTACATCCTGATGGTCCTGAAAAAATATTGAAAGACTTTGGTATAGAACCTGAAGAGTTTGATGAACGAGGATTGTTGAATTTCGTATCATTCCACGTTGGAACGCGAGAGGATGAAGTAACCAGTGGTATATTTGCTCCGTGGGCGATGTATAAGGAAGACTTTCTTGCTATAGGTGGACACGATCCTTTGTATGCTCCACAGAGTAAAGAAGACTCGGATATATTCAATAGGTTCGTGTTGGCTGGTTACGATTTAGTTCAGACTTGGAAGGGTTTGGTTTATCACATGACCTGTCGTGGTAGTAGATTTGCTGATGGAGCTAAGAGAAATCCTGATGGTCAAGTGTTTATGAAGAATAGAGAAACTGATGAGTGGTTAAAACAGAATCTAAGGTCTACTCGTAACTTCATTCGTAAGTGGGGACATATGGTAAAACACGATGAGTTATTACATCCAATTGTTCCACCAAAATATGATGTGGGGTTTGTAGTGGAGAATTGTAATGTCAACTCACTAAGAGAATTAGAACCGTGGTGTAGTGATATTTATGGTGATTGGGTTGGACATAAAGGATTTGGTGTTAATCAATATGTAAAAGAAGAGCAACCAAATACTGATTTTAGTTTGGAAAGAAAAATACATTCTGATCGTATAAAACCAAAAAATGATGTGGTTGTTGAGTTTGATGCTTCTAAATTAAATCAGAGTAATTTTCAAATCATAACCAATCTCTCTGAAATGTTACAAGATAGTGGTGAAATTGGTGAAATGGAGTATAATATATTTAAATTTAAAATTAAATCTTTAAATACATACGAAAAAGATTTGGTTGTTTGTAAGACTAAGTAATATTTATAAGTGTAATAGGAGTTATATGATGGACAAATTAGGTT
>TARA_R110001583_G_scaffold149382_4_pt1 | contig 12328 bp, 9 predicted proteins | sample TARA_R110001583 | Tara Oceans TARA_R110001583 (sample SAMEA4398432) | marine metagenome | biome: Polar Biome; feature: [MES] marine water layer (ENVO:01000295) within the mesopelagic zone...; material: water (ENVO:00002006), including particulate matter (ENVO:01000060) such as...... | reverse complement strand
CAACACGGCGGCCTACTCACTCAAAAACCCTGAGACTGAGTAAGCAGACCCTTCTATTATTAACAAGAGGAAGAGCCCGTGATCCACCCGATGGCTTGAACCACACCGGACTAAAACGTAAATATATAAAAATAAAAAATAAATAATAGAATCAAGCTAGAATCGATCGTGTTCAAACGAGCTTGCCTGTAAGCACTTCCAGCAACATTTCCTGCACTTTCGAAGACAGTGCCTGGCAAGCCTTGATGAAAGCGTCCCTTTCATGTGCCGCGTGATTCTCACCGGCATAGCAAAATGCCACCCATTACTCCGCAACTCGCCTTTTCTCATATCCCAACAATGCTGTTAATAGCCCCACGGTGGATTCGAAAGCGAGATTGTAATCAAACTCAATGGTTGCTTTGCCCAGTGCGACAGCTAGTCGCTCAAACACTCTGGAAGTAACGCTTTCATGCCCGCGAAAGTGGTTTACGATCTCTCGGTGCATGAACACGCTGCCGCCAGCGAGTTGCCGGATGGGCTCTGTGATGCTCTTGGTTACACTCATAAAACACCGGCTAACATTGAGAGTTTCTCCAACTCGTGCTTGCGTAAACTACTTGCGTCGCCCTAATAGCACTCTAGCGTTTTTGGCACTATTGATCAGTCCAATTCCTAGATCGCAGCACGGGCTCTGCAGTTGCAAGCATCACCATGAAATAGCGGTATCCAAATGAGCGTCCACCGCAACCGCCTGCCTCATCTCCAAAGTTTGGCGTAATGAAGAGCCATTTGGCCTCGACTTTCTTTTCTTCGTTCACAGGCGCCCTAAGCTGAATCATATCTCTGTTGGTCAGCCCCAAAGCTTCTTTCCACTGCGCCCGATAGGGTGAACGCTTTCTCAAGTCACTGTTGGCAAATTCAATCTCCCGACGATGGAATCCCAGCATTTCGAGAAATCGAAGATATTTCTTCGCCATACCGGGCGTTTCAGGTTCTCGAAATATCAGTGGCGTTGTTGTCTTCCATTGGTTATGGACGTAGTAGGCAACGATCTCCCAAACCAGGTCCGGATCTTCGTGCACGACGCTTGAGACGCGGTCGATGAGCTCCTCATAGAGTTCTCGGCTGCGTCGGGTCACAGGTTCTGTATGAAGGTTGATTGACTCCGCATCGGGATTCTCATCAATGGGGCCAGAAAACCGATGCCTAGAGCTCTGCGGCCGTTGTGGGTTGCTCCTGAGCCCAACCAAGTACTCTATCTTAGCTTCGAGCAACTGCCCTTCCTCAAGGCTTAGTCCAAATCGCTTGACCAAAATTTCTCTATCGGTAAAAGTCCTCTGGCGATACTTCAGATACCGCTGAATGGACGCGAGTGTTGCCTGGATCGTCCCGTCTTCAGGCTCGGCGTCCGAACATGGCTGATCCGTTGATTGGATTCGCGTCATTCTCTTTGGATGCTCCTCCCTGACACGGCCTAAAAGACCTTCGACACCGCGTTGTTTCAGTAGCCGGTACGCAGAGGAGGTGGGTATACCCGATGCGCCAATCAACGCCTTTTCTTCAAATAGCTCCCTGCGCTCATCAATAGCTACCGCAGCTAGATCCATCGTGTGGATGTAATGCTCAAGGCTCATGTCGGGGCTTGCGTGCCCGAGCAACCGAGCGACGGCATACAAATCTGGTCGATGTCGCCCTTTTAGCAGTCGCTCGTAAAAATGAGGTGATTGGTTCAGCCACTCTTGTGTCAGTGGCTGTTCAGGCAAAAGTACTCGCCCTTTACCATGGTGCGCCAAAGACAGCCTCAAAAAAGTCCAGCTAGCAAAGCTATGACGAAGGTGGTGGTAACGTAAGGAGTTGTCTCCCGTCACCGCCCGCATATGCCTGTGGAGGATAGGAATAACTTTCTCCTGGTCAATCGGCATCCACCCTTTCTTTGGAACGGAAAACAACGCATCCGTACAAGCAGTTGCCCGCTCCTCTTCTTTTCGGCGCTTCACCCAATCAGTTAAAAGGGTGAGCTCGTCTTGCTCCAGTAACGCATAGAGCGGAAGCCTCCGCACTGCATTCGCCGTCTTCAATTCGCGCCCCATGTAACGCCGAACAATAATTTCCTGCCGACCCAACAGATGGACATCTTGAACTCTGAGCATCAGCGTCTCCATCCGCCGCAAGCCACACCGAAACCCCAAGACGAAAATCAGTTCGGCAATTACCGGTAGGTCCTCGGCAATCAACTCCAGGTCGGCTTCTCTGATGCGGCAACGAATCTTCTGATAGTCATCCAAGCTGATGAGGTTTGCATCCACCGGCTGGAGAACCGAGCCACCCCCAAGATTCGTAATCTCTGAAATCTTTGGTACACCGCAGGTGCTGTGCAAAAAGAAATGTAACTCTCGGAGCCCTGCACAAAGCTTATTGCGGAGCCCTCCGTTCGAGGCGTCTGAAACTACTTCCGTATACAGCTCATCAAACTCTGAATTGTTATAGCTCCTGATATCGCCCTCTCCTGCTAAAGATACAACACGCGTGCCTGTTTGGCGCACGTATTGATAAATAGTCGAAAGGGCAAGCCGCTTACCGGAAGAGGCTGGTTTCGTGCATAGATGAAGTGCCCATTCTGCCAACAACTTCTCTGTTGCACCGAAGGGATCTTGTTCATTTTCAAGCAGAGCTCTAAGCTTCTTTCCGGCACTTTCCCGATCAGTCGATTTCAGGGCGCTCCAAATGCTCACACCCCACTCAAAGGTCTCCAAACCCGCCTCTGAATCATCATCGAATTTGGAATACTTATCGCCATCGATTGAATATTGCGGGGACTCTCCAGGAGCACCTGAAGCAGGAAAGACACCGTTCAGGCGCTGCCATACTTCTGGCCTTAGCGAATGGCTGATATGGCCCCGTGCCATGAATGCCCCCAAACATACCGGCAACTCATGGTAAGTCAGTGCTTTGCCGGCCCCAATGAACTCCGAAAAATTCTTTGGTGGCTTATCGATCTCACCGCACTTTTTGAACCACAAACGAATGAACGGCCATAAAGCCTTCGCTGGTGTTTTGGGCTGCCCAACATCGTCCGATGCTTCGACCTTGAGTTGAAGAAAAATCAATTCCGTTACAGCGTCAGGAAACCACCGACGACGCTCGAGATCTTCAATCCCACGCCAGGGCAACTGAAGGTCCAAGTGTGCCTGCTCTTGGATGACTATTAGCCTCTGGCTTGCCACTTTGAGAAGCTGATGCAGAACAGTCCCGTCCACAAGGCCGCCGTTAAGTGCAGCGCTAACAAGAAAGGCCCCCAGGCTCAAACGTGAACCCACATCACAGATTGAGGCCGTCTCGATCCATCGGTTAAACGACAAGCGCCATTCCTCTGCCCGCTCGGCCTGCACTGGCGCAAAATCCTTAAAGACGCTTGGCTGTGGATCAAACCGTATGGGTACAGAGGGCAGAGGAAGCTCGTGACCACCCGTGCGATTGGCATATTCAACAAACACACGAAGAAATTTTCCGTATCGAGTAGCTGAACTCTTACCAAGGATTTGGTGGACGCTCTTTTCCAGAGCCCGCATTTGTTCGGGACCGCATGATTGCTCTGATCGCCCGGAGAGAATAGCAGCGCCAGCTAATTCACTACTGAACAGAAAGTCTTTTACGCACTCAGCAACCTGACGCGTATCCTCCTCCAGTTCCAGCGCAAAAAAACTGTCCCAGACACGATCCATCAGCTTCACCCTCCAGCAAGGCGGCTAGCGACCGGCTCAAACGTTAACTGGATTATGATCGGCTCCAGATAGTGCATCATCATCTCGCGGTATTGCTTCGTAGACAGTGAAGAGTATCGGCACCAAGGCTCTTCGCCATAGCTGGCGTGTCCCATGAATGCATTCACGTAATCTGCGGGGCAACCGGCCTCTTTTAACTCCATTCGCATAAAGCGCCGGTGGGCATTTGCGGGCAACCCCAGGAAATCATCCAACTGCTTTTGCATAGTTCGGGGCCGGACCTCCTGAGTTCCCGACCTGTCGTCGCTTTCCGAAATAAAAAAACAAGGGGCTACCTCTCCGCCGCGCTTCAGCCTAGGCTGGTAACCTGCGGACAGTACCTGCAAGTGCCGTTCGTAATGTTCCAATTGTCGGCAAACGGCGTCTGGCAAATAGCTCAGACGGGTCTTTCGCTTATGCTTATCATCTTTGTCGGCGATCACCGTGACGCACAAATGCTCATTAACTTCGTCAAGCTCAAGGAATGGCGTTTTTACCGCGCGGTATCCTGTAGCAAAGGCGAGCATCTGGACCGTATAGAACGTATAGATGTTGTGGTAGAGGGCAAAATCAGCCCATCCAGAATAGGTTCGAACGGAGCGGAGCCGGCATTTCAAGTCAGCCACAGCTTTAACAACCGCCTCCTTCGAGGCACACGCCCGACTCCCCACATAAGAGGTCAAATGCTCTGACTCTTTGAGATGCCTTTCGAAATTGCGATCTAACTCCAGTTCCGCATGTTCCGCCAGATTTAGCGCAGTTTGAACGTAGGTATCAAACAGATCCCCTTCCCTTGGGGTGTAGTAATAGCATTTTGTTTGAGCAAGAACGTGAGGCTGGCCGGTTATCGCTACCGCATCCACCACATCTCCGGTTTCAGCCGTAACCGCATCAAACATAACCTTTTCCCAGCGGCCCCACGTTACGCGCTCCGACTCGCCAGCCTGTTGGACAAGACTTTTGAAAGCTCTTTTGTATTGCTTAATGGGGTACGTGAAGAGCTTTGTTTTCGGGGACGGTCTCAGGCCTCGGTCTTTAAGTAATTGCATCACAGAGTCACCGATTCCGCTCAGATCTGGCAGAAGAACATGCTCTACTTGGGGCCTGACAACCTCATCTGGCACTCTAAGCAGCGATTTATATTCAGGAAATGTTGCCTTGACTCGCCAACGGCTTTCGCCGGTGGAGGTCACTAAGCACAGAGGAGCATGACTACGCCTGTTAGAGCCGACTGGTTGAACACGAAGATCCCATGCTTTCTCCCACGAGGCGCCTGTCCACAAAACAATGAGAACTAATAACGCGAGTTCATAGCGCCCTCTATCCTCAGTCGCTCCCCTGATGAACGATTCTGCTTTTAGATAACAGTTCGCTTGGGTTACTACGTTATGAATCTCTTGGTCAGTCAAAGACTGGTATCGCCAAGGAAGGTACTGATTGGCCATTGCGATATGACGAGATTGGTTTCTTGCTCTCAGAAAGAGCAAAGCAGGGTTCGTGGGTGGGTTTGTGTCTCCTTTTTCACTGGCGCCTGGAGGCTCTGAGAAAAAGTAGATACCCTGCCCGTCATCAAAGGGCGGCTCATCGTGCTTCAAACGATTCGCCACCAAGCCTTGAGGGGGAAATGCTGGCACGTACCAATCGGAAGTACCGCCTCCGGTATCTACGGATGAACCATCAACAATTGCCTGAAAGTCAACATAGCCTGGTTCGCCTTCGCCACCTCCGCCACCCTCGCGATCGTAGCTTTCCCTGGACGCCCAAGACCTTGTCCAGTGCGCACGCTCAATGAAGTAGACAAAAGATCGCAGCCCGGTTTGCCGCCTTTCTTTAGCCCTATCAATCTGACGTATATCTACAGAATGTGAGACTGGATTGGTATTCCAAAGACACGCCCGAACCTCTCGCCCGAACTTCGAGGGAAGCACAAAGGGCTCAGTGGCAATGAGCTCTTCCTCTGCAACACCGTGACTCAAATCCCGTAGCGCCAGTCCCATTGCGTGGGCACTTTTCGGCGAATCAAGCAGTGGACTATCACTTTCGTATTTTTCATAGTCCTCTCGCGAATGGGTTTCTCGTACCACACGAGCGTGCGCACACAGAGCTTGAGCCTGCAGCGCTGAGTATCGAGACTGTAGTTCGGGGTTTTCCTGGCGATTCCACAAGGCGCAATACAGAGGGTGCCTCGTAACTCCTTTTCTCAACAGCGGGTTGTGCCTAGGCCGTATCGGCCGTTCATCAAAGGATGGCCCGATCGCCTCCACTAAACTTCCGGTATTCTCAGCAGCCCACCCGCACAGAGATTGCCACAGTCCAAAATTGACGCCCTCTTCATTAGATAGCCACTCTTCACTGGGAAACCTAAGTATCTCGACCAGATTCCTGCTGATTTGGGCAAAGACCAGCAACTGTGGGTGGGCGTTAAGCTGATAGAAGAAATCTCTGACAAGCGTTGGTGGATAGCCTGCCTCTTCTGCCTTTTCGATAAATATCTGCTGAGGCTTGCTGTCCTTGGGTGCAAGCCATACAAGCGCCTTTCTAGCCATGGACCGCCCTCCCCTTTCCAAATCGCATAGTTCGACGATAGGCTGCTTTTGAAGGGAAAGGATGCGGCAACTCCAAATCGCTGCTCCACTCGCTCAGAATACTGTGGAGGCTTATGCTGTCTTCTGCAGGAAGACCGTAAATTACGTTCGAATAGTATGTTTCGAGTAGATAGTTCCGGCTCCAGTACTCCGGCTTGAATCGCCCGTGTATGAGACTGACCGGCACCTTTTGATCTGGTGACAACCACGCACGACAAAGCTCCCACGCACGTACATTTCCAACGCATCGATAATTTTTACGATTCCTATGCACGTAGATTGGAAAAACATTCAACATGTCGATGAAGTGCGGCAGGTGAATGTCCGACGGACTTGGCTGTGCCAGAGGATGGAGGCGGTACTTTTTCCTGGCGCTTTGGAGATTATCGTGGAGCTCGGGAATGTCGCCTATCGGGAGTATGGTTTTTTCGAACCGGAACGGAAGTATATTTGAGGCCATTTGCCCTCCTTCTGTGAGACGTTTAAAGGTCGTATGCACAGAACTTACGGTGAGGGCATTTTTTGCACGAAATTCTATCTTATTGTTTTTAATTTATTATTTTATTAATTAACAATTAACATCCAGTTCACTCTTGCCACGTGGTTCTCCGTTTGACCCTTGCCCTTGATGCTGTAGAAGCAGCATTGCCACTACCTCTCAGCCGTCAGAATGTCTAAAACACACTCCCAAACCTACTCCTCCTCGGAATGGTTCAGGCCTTTCGGGATATCGTCCGGGATTTCTTCCTCTAAGTCATCCCAGACTCACTCAAACGGCTGATCATAGCGCTTCACTGTGCCTTTCAAGCGCTCCAGTGGATCAAGTTCTTTGGGGAGTGGGATGGCTAATTCGTCAGCATGGGCTTTATCGGCATCGAGGCCTTCGTCCAGAGCATGCTCGTAGTATATACTACCAAATTAGGTACCTACCCAATTGAACATACTCACAGATTATCGGAGGGATCTCCCATGCGTTTTAGGGCATTCTCAGTGCGAAACGCGTTAGCGATGGAAACGACCTCCTTGACTCAAGAATCACCCAATGTCTGTGCGATGGCATCGCAGATATCAATGGGAAGCCAAAGCTTTAGGCCGCTCTGATCGATAATCTCGAAATCGTCACCGCCCCGGCTAAGGTAAAACGCCTTCGCGTCATTGTCTTTTGCATCAATCACCAAGCCGACACCCCCTACTCTTTTAGAGGTCTCTGATGCTTCTTTGATCGCAAAGGTGAGAAGGCGTTTTCCGTAGCTAGAGCCCTTGTATCGGTTGTCGACGGCCATTTTGGCAAGGAGCAGGGCAGGAACAGGATTTTTAAGCTTCCGGGCAGGATTGCACTCGACGGGTAGGTCAACGGTTGTGTAGGTGAGCGTCATGTAGGCCGTGATCGCGTTTGGATCGAAGGGAGCTTCCATCACGAATGTTCGGGTTATTCGCTTGTCAGATGAAGCTCTTGCGCTGTGAGCCAGGAATTTATTCAGGTCAGCATAACCGCAATCAAAGTTTTTGCGGTTATGGCGTTTCTGGATCGGCGTGAGACTCGTTTGTTGCGCCAATGTCATTTACGGACTCCTTATAGTCGAGCGCATCCTGCATGAGCTTGCTCGATGGCTTCCGAGGCTTCCGATCCAAGATTTCCATCATCCTATGTCCTGTCTCAACAGAAACCTGAATGCGGGTAATCCGATCCACCACCTCTTCAGCTTTGGAGCGGGCTGAATCAATGAGAAACTGGCTCATTGTCACCCCAGATAGCTCAGCAGCTCGCGCAATAAATTGCTGCGTTTCTGTATCAACTCGTGCGACGAGACGAGGATCTTTACCCGCCCCATTAGTCTGAGTTTTCATTCCGATGCTCCCAATATTTATATGACTTCCCGACCGAGCGTTTTATCTCAAATGGCTCTTATTGGTCAGTGTCGGAAACGATGATAACAAAAGCTCTCACTCATTTCAATTCGTGTGACGAAACGGCACACAGGCTTTGATCTGTGTACCTGATGAGATACAGCCTGCGGCCTTCAACGACCCGGTGGTTGCTATGTCGCGTTCAATTTCTTGGGTGCGCCTCCAACCTCCTTATGGAGGCGCTAAAAAGTTGGTAACTATGCCCCATCGTCGCGCTCCTTATCGACTATAGATCAGTCGTTTATGGGACGATATTGTTACCTAGGTTAGTGCCCAGGATCACTGAACCATTTCAAGGAACTGAAATGAAAACCGCTGTACAGCGCAAGCGTTTTTGAGGGGTTTATTGCAGAGGGCTAAGTATCGTATGACTGTTTTTTATGCCCCCTGCACTGAATTCCCTGGGCACCAAGGTCGGTAGAGGAGCCTGATAAAACCGCAGTGTGATGCTTACAAGATATTGCCTACAAAAAATTTGATATTTCTGTGCTTCGATGCCTTATCCTGCAAGGAATCAATCTCTAACCCAACGCACCAGCATCCTGCATCTCAGTGATTAGCCAGTCCTTAAAATGTCTCATGCACGATGTTAATGGACGATGTTTTTGATGAACTAGATAAAACGCTTTCCGAGTATCAAGCGGAATGTCGAACGGCACGACCAGATTGCCAGAACTAATTTCCCGAGAAGTTAGTATGGTATCCGCGAGAGCAACCCCAAGATTTTCCTGCGCAGCCGCAGTTGTTAGTTGGCTACTGGACAGCTGCAGGCTGTCTTTAGGCGTCACAAATTCCGCGCCGGAAAGTTGCAACCAGTTTCCCCATTCCCACTTTCGTGAACTAACATAGATTAGGGTATGGTGGCGTAGGTCATTAGGTGTCTGCAAAGGACACTCCCCCTCAAACAACTTGGGGCTGCATACAGGCACAAGCCTTACTTTCTGAAGAAAATAAACCTCAATGTCATCCCATTCTCCGTTTCCATAGTAAACCGCCATATCCGTACTTGTTTGACTGAAGTCTATCAAACCTATTGAAGCGCTTATTTGAAGCTCAATATCTGGATATCTCTCCCTAAACCTTGACATGCGCGGCATCAGCCACCGGGTCAGGAAATTCGGGGCCACACTGATTTGAATCACATTGGATTTCCGGCTATCTGCCAGCCTGTGGGTGGCCATTTCGATTTCATCCAGCGCGTGCCTGACCGACACTAAATACTGCTCTCCCGACGGCGTCAGCCCGACCTTCCGGTTATTCCGGGAGAACAGGTCCACTCCCAAATACTCCTCAAGCGTCTTAATTTGATGACTTACAGCAGATGCAGTCACAGACAACTCATCGCCGGCCGCAGCAAAACTGCCTTTTCGTGCCGCAGCCTCGAATACTCTTAGTGCATTTAAAGGGGGAAAACGACGCATAAGGGTTACCACTCATGATGAGATTTACTCAGCATTCTGCTTAGAAAGGATCGCTTTTACAGTAGTCATTCCCTCCGTAGCATTTGATGTATAGCAACTTAAGACGCAACCGAGGAGAGTCAATCGTGTCTAAAGAACTTTCAAGAATCCCCAGCATTGCCGAAATTAACGATCTTGTGGAACTAGCGAAAAGAGACCGCAACCAGTACATCGCTGAGCGTTTGGCAGCACTGGCTCTTAAGCTGAACAAAGCAATTCGCACACTCTTTCAGTCTGCTACAGCTACAACTAAACCATCACCGATGCATTAATTACTTATTAACGAAACATCTATTTACGGATTTTGCGTAGCGCCTCCGCGCAAGACGGCTCGGGGGCGCACAAAATCATTGCGCAGCCGCCGCAGGCCTTAACTTATATTGACCAATTGAATTCTCAAATTCATATACGACCAATTAAGTTTTCCTTCCAGCTCTGACACCTCATCCACCGATGATCTTACGGCGCCTGCAACTTACCGGCTTAAAGCCAATTTTTACTGCTTTGCTCGGAGGTGCATCCACTGAACCACTACACAGAGTCATTGAGCTACGGTAAAAGCACAACACCAAGGTAACGCATACTCTGTGTCGTGCTTTCGTTAAGTGGAGCAGTGGTTCTCTCTTAGTTTTTGTCTCGATCTACGATCTTGTTTGCAGAAATCCACGGCATCATGCCGCGAAGCTTCTCACCAGTCACTTCAATCTGATGCTCAGCATTCTGACGACGACGCGCAGTCATTGACGGATAGTTGAGTGCACCTTCGGAGATGAACATCTTGGCGTATTCACCACTCTGAATACGCTTGAGCGCATTACGCATTGCTTCGCGGGACTGTTCGTTGATGATTTCTGGACCAGTCACATACTCACCATACTCTGCGTTGTTAGAGATGGAGTAGTTCATGTTGGCGATACCGCCCTCGTACATCAGGTCTACAATCAGCTTCAGCTCGTGCAGACATTCAAAGTACGCCATTTCCGGGGCATAACCTGCTTCAGTCAGGGTCTCGAAGCCCGCTTTAACCAACTCAACTGCACCACCACAAAGAACAGCTTGCTCACCGAACAGGTCAGTTTCAGTTTCATCCTGGAAAGTAGTTTCGATAATACCGGTACGACCGCCACCGATGCCGCTTGCATAAGAAAGCGCAACGTTCTTGGCGTTGCCAGATGCGTCCTGGAAGATAGCAATCAGGTCTGGAATACCACCGCCGTTAGCGAATTCAGTGCGAACAGTGTGACCTGGCGCCTTAGGAGCAACCATGATTACGTCCAGATCTTTACGTGGAACGATCTGGTTGTAGTGAACAGCAAAGCCGTGAGCAAACGCCAGAGTAGCGCCCTGCCTCAGGTTCGGCTCGATTTCGGCGGCGTACAACTGGGACTGGAACTCATCTGGTGTCAGAATCATTACAACATCAGCCGCAGAAACTGCAGACGGTACGTCACTGGTCTTCAGGCCGTAGGCCTCTGCTTTGGCAATGGATGAGGATCCTGGGCGCAGACCAACAGTTACATCAACACCGGACTCTTTCAGGTTGCACGCGTGCGCGTGGCCCTGTGAACCAAAACCGATGACGGCAACTTTCTTGCCTTGAATGATAGAAAAATCGCAATCCTTATCGTAATAAACCTGCATGACTAACCTCTATGATTTGTGGTGGCCCTCTCAAGCCGCCAAGAAATTTCTTTAAGTACAAGGCCGTATAAAACCTTCTCGCCTAAAACTGTCTTTTTATCTTCCATCAAAGTGACTCAAGCCACAGCCTCTAGCTATTTCAAAAAGGTGGTAAGGAATAACGATAGGCTTGGAAATATCGCAACTACTATTAAACCAACCAAGCTGGTTGCCAGGAACGGCAGCACTCCAACCGCGATTTTTTCCAATGGGGAGCGCGTTATGTTTGCCGCAACAAAGAGATTGATTCCTACTGGTGGCGTAAACAATCCAATCGCTAGATTGATCATCAGTAGTACACCGAACCAGACTGGATCCCACCCAAGCTCCCGCACTACCGGCAGAAAGATCGGCAAAGTAATAAACATAATTGTAATTGCGTCCATAAACATGCCGGTGATAAGCACAACCAACATTATGGCCCCAAGAATTACCCATTCACTATCACTGAGCGCAAGCAGAATACCCGAATATTTTCCAACGAGATCATCGACAGTGACCACCCACCCGAACAGGCTGGCAAAAGCGACGACCAGCATGACAACTGCTGACGATGCACTCGCTTCGACCAAGGCCGAGTAGAGCGAACGGATATCGAGAGTTCGATAAATAAAGAGACCTACCAGCAGTGCGTAGACAGTAGCCACGATCGCTGCTTCAGTTGGAGTAAAGATGCCGGCGTAGATACCACCAAGAACAATTACTGGAGTCAACAGTCCCCACGACGCATCGATGAAGGAGAGAAAAATCCGCTTGGGATATGGTTGCCCTGCATATGGTTCTGCCCCAAGTGCCGCAAGACCTCCTCCTTTGCCGAGGCCGTCCTCAGACGCCTTACTCTGCCGCCGGATCCGCGCAACAAATGGCAATGTTAGAAACATTAGAAAGCCCATTACCGTGCCAGGGATAACCGCAGCGATAAATAGCTGAGAGATTGATGTTTCTGCGATTA
>TARA_R110001583_G_scaffold16234_17_pt1 | contig 12335 bp, 5 predicted proteins | sample TARA_R110001583 | Tara Oceans TARA_R110001583 (sample SAMEA4398432) | marine metagenome | biome: Polar Biome; feature: [MES] marine water layer (ENVO:01000295) within the mesopelagic zone...; material: water (ENVO:00002006), including particulate matter (ENVO:01000060) such as...... | reverse complement strand
TAACCTTGGAAGAAAGATGAGAGCCACAGGGCTAAACCTGGTTGCTGGTACCACATCAATAACAGCCCCGTCCACTATTGAGGTTGACTTTGAATCATTTGGGATTTATAGTGGAGATATCATAATAGTAAATGGATCAACATCCGATGATGGAACCTATGAGGTCAAGACAGTTGAGAAGACCAAGATAACGGTAAGCCAAGAGCAGCTTTCATCGGGATTTGTGGGTGAACTTGAGAGTACATCTTTTGTGTCTGTATACAAAAACTCAATATCATTTGATAATGAAACGTTTGATCTAATATCTGATACATATCAAGCATCCGTATATGATGTATTTATGGATAAAAATCAAGATATATTTGCAGATCTTAGGATTGCATATACGGCAAGACTTAATGCATCAAATGAAAGCTTGGTAAGCATCGTTGATTTTAGCGGAAATATAGATGATAAAACACTATCCCTAAAGGCGTCTAAAAAGGTAGATGTAGATGGCACGGTGTCTACCACAAAGGTTATTCTAAAGCTCGATGATGGTGATGCAGTTGAGATAGGGCCGCTAACTGATGACTATAGATATATAAAATCTGGGTCCAGTAACATTGAGTTAAAGTTATTCATATTGAGTTCGGCGGATATAATTAGCTATATAAACTCAACCGGCGTAGACCTTGAGATGTCAGTGAAGGGCCAGTCATCTGTAAGCGTAAACTCAAATCTAATGATATCAAGGGTTGCGTTCAATAACTTTAGTGGAAGAATTTCTGGATCAAAACATATACGAGTCAAGCCACTAATCAGAAGAGGCTCTGTCGGAATAAAAGACATTGGAACCGATGTAAAGTATTACCTGCAGCAACAGGTCTTTAATGAGACGAGGTACAATGGGGTCGCATCAGGCCTTCAGGTCAATAATGTTAAGATAGAAAATAATACTTATAAGTTTGATTTATCAGCCGGAGTTTGCTATGTAAAGGGCAAGCGATTTGAGATAGGCCAAATGATTGAGGTTGTTACGAATATAGATTCGCCCACTGTAGATAAGTTTTTCATAGCAATAGATGAAGATGGAAATTTAACATTTAGCCCTGCAATATCAGGCGCTGATGGAGGCTGCTCTACGTCTCTTGATCCATCTACATGCTGCATGTTAGTTACAATTGAAAGGTCAGATAATACAACTCTAACCGCTGATCTGAGAATATTCGTGAGTGATATAGATTTATCTATACTCAACTCCATAACGGTAAGTCCACATCCAGGCATGGGGCACTTCTCCAACATAGCGAGTGCGCTGCATTATGCAAAGAGATTTTCAGAAGTATATCCAAAGGCAGGAACCCCAACGGTACATCTCAAGTCAGGGAGGCATGAGGTGGTTCTTGATCACTCATTTGCCTATGCAGATTGGAATACAAAGAGCGCTTACGCGGAAAGTCATAATAATGGATTATGGGTTGATTTCCCTGTAAATATAATTGGAGAGGGTGACTCTACGATTATAGATGTATCAAGAAAGTTTACAGATGTAACAACTGTATCTAAAACAACTACGGCTTCAAATAGGGGTCGCTTATATATAGTTGGATCTGGAATTACAAGCGTTAAGCCAGCATTCAGTGGGGGCATATCATCTGGAAGGGTATTGATTAAGGATCTAAAAATGGATAAGACCCTTATCGAGATTGTAGACCCAGTTATACATGATGGAGTTAAATATATTTATCCAAGATTTGAGTTGGAAAACATAACATTTGACTTTGACGGAGTTACTGATGTAACACTGGAAACAGCTATTCAGATTAAAGTTAGGGATTCTGCGGGAACAAAGAAGGGCAATATAAGGATAACTAACTGTAGATTCATTGACTCATATATAAAATTTTATGGTCAAACAGCTGATAATGAATATTATAATATAAATATATCAAACAATATTACTCATGGGTTATACACTCACTATCTATTAAGTACGGATTCTACGAGCGGAAAGACTATATTTAGCTTTGACTCAACACACGGCGCACCCGCTGGAAATAATATAAATATAGAAGGCAATATACATGGTCATAACTTTCACTCCACTACCAATACAAATGCACCTTCAATAACTAATGGCGGATTAAAACATTGGGGAGATAGAATAAGTAGAAATCTTGACCTAGGTGGCAGACTGAGAGTTTTTGGAGCAAATGATGTTTCGACAACCGCAGAGTCTGGTGGAATTATAATTTATGATAGCGACATAGATTATAATCTATCTATTGATGTTAATGAGATACAGGCCAAATCCTCAGCCTCAGAGCCTTCAGAGCTTTTCATAAATCCACAGGGTGGAAGCGTGAAGATTCATATGCAACTACACGATGATGATTATGAAGATCCGGAGGAGCCAAAGTCTGTTGTTTTTTGGGATAGTGGAAAGACAACTTTCGGGTCACATAGCGCTTCGGATGCTGGAGCGAAAGTAAGTATAATAACTGATGATTCAACTTCATATGATTATGATCCATCGGATAGCCTTGGGGATGCGGACCGATATCAGTTATTATTAAATGACCACAACGCTGTTGATGGAAACTCGGCAGGAATTGCGTTCTCCGTATCAAATAGCCTTGAGCAGGTTGGTGCTGCAATTATTCATACTAGAACTGGCGTTAACAGTAAGGGTGATCTTAGGTTTTATACCAGGTCATCTACGACTTCCGGCGCAGCTCCAGGCTTAGTAATGACGCTCACAGATAGCGCCGATGTTGGAATAGGAACCGCATCGCCAGCTCTGAAGTTTGACGTAAGAGACAGCCAGTCTGGAACTGGAAGCTCTAACTATGTTGCTCAATTTGTAAATACGCATTCCACGATGGGAGATGAACACTTGTGCCTTAAGCTGGCAATCGCAGAGGCAACAGATGGGTCCGCAGCCAGTGAAGATAAATTCTTAATATGCAAATCTGCAGATAGTGGATCGGGCGGAGGTACAACAAAATTCTATATAAGCGGAGATGGATCTACTGGAACATCATTTACCGGTCAGCATTGGTCTGTTTATGAGGCGGAAGAGGGCGGCTCCATTGAGAGCATACTTCCAGGGATGGTCCTGTCCTCCTCTGGGAAAATATGGAATACTTCTAATGTCAATCAAGCACTTCCAATGGTTAGCCTTTGCTCTGTGGCAAACAGCAAGGCTGTGTATGGAGTTTTATCAAAAGATTATAACTCATCCCCTCCGTCTTTATACCTATGGGATGAGTTTTCGGATAAGTTTAATACATATTCCATGAAAGATGATGAATCAGAAGATCCATCTAAATATTCAGATGAAAGCAGGTGCTACAAGGCAAGGGTAAACTCCTTAGGAGAAGGTCAGATATGGGTTACGAATATTAATGGTGATATTGAAAATGGAGATTACATTTCTTCATCAGAGATTGCTGGCTATGGAATGCTTCAGAGTGATGATATTCTTCATAATTATACTATTGCAAAGTGTACAGAGTCAATAGATTGGAATTCCATTAAGAATACAATAGAGTATAATGGAACTACTTATAAAAAATATTTATGTGCATGCACTTATCACTGTGGGTAAAGAAGGAATATGTCTAAGTCAAAATATCCAAATAAATTAGATACATCGGTAGAGATTCCTACGGTAAGAGATAATATTACCGAGATAGGATCTGATGTGTTAAATAGTATGAGATCTGCAATATTCCAAGTAGAAAGAACACTTGGAATAAATCCTCATGGAGTTTCCGGGTCAACTATTTCTTCAAGGTTGTCAAAATCATTAGACGAGTCTGGAAATTTAAAGAAAGATGCATTAGATAAGGCTGGGGCTATATATGGAAACATTATAAATGAGAATGTTTCTAAAGGCGCTGCAATACGAGAGTCAAAGCTAAAGTTAGATTTTCCAACCTCACTATTGCAAGATGAGATTGCAATATTGTCAACAAAAGTAACTAATTATATATTAGCGATAGAAGAGCTTAATGCCTTAATATCTGCACATACCCACAGAGACGCAACGGGTAGACATTATGCAAAGGCAATCAATGTAGAGGAATCAGACCTGGAGTCGTCCACTATTGCAACTATGTCTTTAGAGGCAGACTCTCTTCAGAGTACTTTTGAGACCATTTATAATGGCCATATAAACTTTTCTCCATCATTTGACCCATCAGAGATAAATAACTCTCACTCTGCATCACAAATATTTTATGATAATAGTGAAAATGAAAGCTTAGTCACAAGAAACTCGGTTCAGGGTGCTATAGATGACTTGGTAGACATAGAGGGAGTTGGCCTCAGGAATTCCAACCTTGCTTTTAACTCAAATGGAATATTAAGAACTGCAGCTTTATATGACCCCTATGAGGGGGGTGGGGCTGGATCTCTACTAGTTAAGGCTGCAGATGCCTCCTATACTGGTCCGACCGGAGCCTCAACTGAGACCATAAGCTTTCTTACTTCACAGCAAAAGCTTGGATCAATAAGCGCATTTGATATATTGACACTTTCAGGCTCGATAAATGATGACGATAATACAGACTACCTTATATCTTCGGTTATATATGATGGCGAAAAGGTAAAATCAGTAGAGGTGTTTGGAGGGCCCAAAGGCTCTTATGCTGCTGGAATTATAGCGAAAATAACTAAAAATATTTACAATGTATCAAATGAAAATGGACTAAATGCATGCGTTAGGGCTAGATACTTAGAGTCAAATATACCGGACATACAGCTTGCTAATCCGAATTCAGCAACTATTATATCTGTAGGCATGCAACCAAGTAAGATCACAGCATCTGCAAGATACATAGATATAAAGATAGACGGAGGTGGTGCGGTTACTTTGGATTTGTACAATAGTGATTTTGAAAATCAGAATATTGACTCTATAGTTTATATGATAAATAAAACTGCAGTACAGAGCAGGCTAAATGTAATGGCTTATAAAATTAGGTCTCTAAACTCATATGAATTGGCGATAACTCATAATGTGCCCAATATGGCCGACGATGTAAAAGAGCGGACCATAGAGGTCACCAGCTCTTCGTCATCTGATGCAATAGCTGTAGTTGGGCTATCTTATATAAAAGATAAAAAGATAGAAGGATCTCATGGAAATGCATTTCATATAAACGGAAGCTTGCACAAAGATTTTGGCAGTGTACAGAAGTTTATACATTCTAGTGTTGAGCTTAATAAGAATCAAAGAACTATAGACTTACACTCTGGTAGCTGGTTGCTACATGGAGTCCGAGAGGGTGATCTCGCAATTGTATCTGGATCATCAAATAGTGATGATGATGGTACATATAGAATAGATATTGTTGAAAAAACAAGAATTACGTTAGAAGACGTTGGCTATACGTTCCAAGGGGATTTAGAGGATACGAGTGCAACGCTAATGATATTCAGGACATGTGCACACGTTGGAGACATGGAGTTTGAGGACGCAACTGTTTCTTCCGGGTCAATATTATTTGATGCATTTATAACAGACTCTAGAGATATTTTGTTTTCAAAGCGGCTTGATATAAATGGAAACTTTAGATCACCAACTTTTTCTGCTGCCGTAACAGACGTTTCCAAAAACTTTATAAAATCTGGTCAGGCTGCAGTGTTAACTGTGACTGGCGGAACCGGAGTCAAGCCTTATGCGACATTAAAGGATCCTAGCGGATCAAGTGGCGAATCTGTATTTATAGGGGCAACGGGAAAATACAGGGTGTATGCATCTGACGGCCTTGAGTTTGTATATATGGATGTCAAGGGCTCGGGGGAGCTATCTACAACAACATCAGTTTCAATAACTGGACATAATGAGTTAGATAGATCTGTATTCACCATCTGCAGAGGCTCCTATTCAACACACTTGGGAAGGGTGCTTGGAGATGCTAATTCCAGCATTGGAATTCCGGCATTGGTTGATAAGAGGGCCACGGGCACTATTGATGATACAGTGATAAGCGAAGATTTTATCGAGAGATATATACAGGGCCCTAGAAATGACCTCAGGGGAAGTGGAGTAATAAAAGGACTCCTGTCAAGTGATCTTACGGACAAGGGTAGCGATGGCTTCACAATAGATATTGGGGCAGGGGTTGCAATTGTTAACGGGATAAGATATGAGGTAGTAGGCATAAGTGATATGTCGGTGCTATACACGGGAAGTGTATACATCGCAATGAACTCACTTGGCGAGATTGTTTCAGAGCAGGAAATTGATGATCCAAATGGATCATTAGAGCCTGATGGCACAATTATGAAGATAAGCCCATTTTCTTATCAGAATGTTGCGCATATTTGCTATGTAAACTCATCCAATGACTCCATAGTAGACTTAAGGAAGATTACTAGGAAGTCTGATAACAATTCTGATAGACAGATTATAGTTTCAAACGATATAAACTCTGGACACTTCACCTCAATTAAAAATGCAGTTGCTTATGCGAAAATGGGCTATAAGATAAACCCAAGTTTAGGAATTCCAAAGATATATATTAGAGAGGGCGTTTACACAATAAGCGACCAGATTCTTATAGATTTTGATCTTCATATATCAGGATCAGGGCCAAATACGATACTCAAGAAGACAGGGTCTATTTCATCCGGAGGATTAACATCGTTTGATGCTGCAACTGCGCTATTTGTTATAGGAGGAGGTGTAAACTCATCTTCAGCATATATAAACAAAGGAGTAACAATGGAAAGCTTCTGCTATGAAACATCCACTAATCTAAGCACTTCTAGCGGGCGAAGTGCGGCAATAGTGGTTACTCAAAAGATAAATTATACCAGCAGCACCTCAGAGACTTATTCTCCATCAGCTATATTTAGATTTTCAAACATACACTTTAATGGTCTATCGGGAATAAGCAGGTCGGCAGTAGAAGGGGCTCCATATGAGTATGCAATATTTATTGGGAGACAGAACTCATCAACATTGACTGAGACAGACAACATAAAACTTGGGAATATAGTGGTGGATAGCTGCATGTTTAATTATATGGGGGATGAGAGAGGGCCCATATATTTAGCCACATCCAGTACGACTCCAAATAATAACCTAAATAATATTATAGCCACGGGTAATATATCTTTAAATACATCTCCAAATTTATCATCCATAAGTGGTCATAACATAGATGATGTAGGTATATTTTCAGATGAAGGCAGCGCTACGAAGACTAATGTAATACAGAGTGGCAATGCAATTAATGCATAATAATATTTGGGTTTAAATATGGCTAGCAAAGATGAGATATCTGCCATAGATGCTATCTATGACATATTGAGTAAGATTGATAATATAGACAAAAGAATAAGTTTAATAGATTCAAATATTAAGCTTTTAAATAATAAGGTATCAAAAGTTATATCTTCAGGAGCAGCGGTTAGGGCTGCTCCGCCAGACCCTGAGCCAGACTCTGGCGGAATGGTAGAGCACGCCGCCCAGAAGGGTGTGGATAAATTAGTTCTCGGAAACATTAAGACGTTTGGATATATTGTGAACAAATCAAATGTTCCAATAGAGGATGTTGCAGTAACGGTGTATGCTGACGACAGCAGCATAGTAAAGAGTCTTTTCTCAAATGAGGATGGTTATTGGGAGGTGCGACTACCGGGTGGAGAATATGGGGTAGAATATATACACAAAAACTTTAAGCCAATAAATAAAGTAATTAGTTTGCAAAAAGATATGTTAAATTTTGAGGTAAGATAATGCTTTCTGTAAAGATATTTAATCTTAAGTCTAAAAGAGATAGGGCGTTCAATTCTTCTATGATGAATATCATATCTTTTATGAGATCAAAGTTAAATAAAAAAATAAAAATAATATCAGATAATAATTGTATAGAGGTATTTTCTAAAGATAAAGAGATCAATTCAGATGGAGATATTGTTGCAGAGCTTTTAATAAAAAAAAGAGTGGTTATTAATATTGATGATTTAAATGATAGGTCTAAGCTGGATAAATATATTCTTGAGATAAAGCACTTCTGTGAGAGAGCTGCGGAAATTGAGAACGTTAAGTATATGCCTATTAATTTTAGAAACTTAGAAGATAAGGAATAACTCAATGTTAACAGATCAAGCTCTTCCTGGATCAGGACTAAATGGGGACCACAGGGTCTTCTCAAGCTTTTTTTCTGATAACAATATAGTACAGCAAGTGGCTGTAGTCCAGCCGAAAAATTTGCTTATAGATGGGCTTAGAAATACTTTTAAGAGTGATTCTATATTTACATACAGATCAGATGAATATGGGTTTCCATTGACTCCTGATCTGACAGGTAAGACCATAGATTCCGTTGAGACGACAAAGATACTTATATCAGATATGTATAGATATGAGGTTAAATTCTTTCCGGCAATAGTCGTAAAGAGTAACGGCGGATCATATAAGCCAATATCTTTTAATCAGAATGGAACTATAAAATATAGGACAGATGAGGTTACAAATGCATATGGGGCCAAGAGCATCGTCAGCACTCCAACTCACAAAGTTTATGCTGGAGCCTGGGATCTTGCTTTTGACGTGCAGATATACTCAGAGAGTCATAGTGAATTAGAGGAGCTTGTTGATATTGTATCAATGTCTCTGCAGTATTCACTATGGAATGAGCTTAGGGCGAATGGCCTTTTTATAAAGGGCATGAACATAAGTGGAGAAAATGCTGAGCCATATGCTAATGATTATGTATATAATCAAACTATAACCATTCAGAGCAGGTCTGAATGGCGGGTTGAGATACCCATAGACAATATTGTAGAGAAGATTGTGTTTAGATTTGACTCAGTAAGGCATGCTATACCTGGCGTTACAACAGATGCCGATGTTTTGCAGCTAAAATACGATGATATAATAGAACTAACACAGCTTTAATGTTTATAACTAACAAACTACTAATAATGAATAATTCATGTGAATTGCGCAAAAGGTTCGGAGGATTCTAGATGGCTAACATACCCGGAATATCAGGCTTTATTCAGCCAGGGGTTTTCGCTCGCGATAGAGTTATTTCTAAAGGTGTATCCATACCAGGTGGGATAAGAATCGCCTGTATAATGGGAGAAGGCCTAAGGGAAGAGACTATAGTGAGCAGTGCTGCCGGTGGCGGCACAGATGGCAACAAAACCGTTGCCGCTGCTGCAGGAAAAACTGCAGCTGGAGGAAGGTTTTTTAAACTTTCAAACGCGCCAGTTGAGTCTGGCAGGACTGAGCTTCGTCTAAACGGAAGCCTCCTCTACGGAGTTGAGGATGAAGTTGATACCGTTGCTCATGATACATCTTTTGATTATAGGATTGATCCGGCAACTGGCTATATAGAGCTCAAGGCGCCTGACATTGGAGATCAAGACGGAAAAAGATACTCCGCAAGCAGCTTAAATACTGGAGATGGAACATTCAGGGATGCCTCTTATGGCGCCGATGAGCTAATTTCAGTGGTTGACGAGACAGCTCCAAAGGAGCGTTGGACGATAAGGTGCGTCGGAGTCAGCAGAGATTCTAGTGGTAATCCAATTCCTGGCAAAGCAACCTTTACAGCGACTGGTGCCGTATCAGGCATGCTAAGCGATGTAAGTGGAAGTCCATATTTATTTCATAGTGACTCCTTTACGTCTGGGACGGGAGATATATCTGGAAATAAGACTCCTAAGACAGATGGATTTATTGTTACGCGCTCGGCAGACTGGGCCTCTGAGAAGACGGCTGATACAGCTCTTAAGTCTGGCGATAGTACGACTACGACAACCGATTTGATACAGATTTCCGGCATAAACCTAGAGACTCATGGCCAAGCCCTTGCGGGCGACTACTTTGTAATAACAAGTGGAACCTTAAATGGGACGGCAACAAAGATAAAGTCTATAGAATATGATTCTACAAATGCATTAACCAAGGTCACTCTTGAGACAGATACGATAGCTCACTCAACAGCTAGCATGAGTTGGGAGATTAGGGCTGTTAACTTGTTAGTTGATAATCATAATATTGAGCATACTCTTACAGAGACAAGTGGCGCAGATAGTGTAAGCCCAGTATCAGAAGGAAGCTTCAAGGCAGCTGATGTTGGGAGATCGGTATATATTGCATCTGGAGATGCACAGGGGTTTTATAAGGTTACTTCAGTTACCTCAAGCAGAAGAGTTAGGGTTGCAAAGTATACGGATACAACTACTGGCTTCCCAGAGATGGAAGAATTCTACTCAGGATTGGGACTGGCAGGAACAGATCTTACATTCTTTACGCTGGAAGATAATTCAGTGATTAGATTAGGAATTGTAGAGGGCGATACTGCGTTTGAAGTTGGTGATAAATTCTATGTAGATGTAGACTCTAGGGTTTTGACTACGGGTGATGGCCTTGAGGCTAAATATATTGCAACAATAGACTTAAATGATCCAGAATTCTTTACCAGCGCAAGTGATTTGTTTGCCAAGCATGGTACGCCCAGCTTAACGAATGCTTTGAGCTTAGGCGCTCAAATGGCATTTGAGAATGGCGCCCCCGGAATTCTTGCTGTTCAGTGCAAGCCGCCTGTTCCAAGGAGGACTACTCAAACAGTATTGGTAGAGAGGGATTCTAATGGAAACGGAGGGTTCACCGCTCCGTCTACCGTTCAGGCTGATGACCTATACTTTCCAATACCTCGACCAACATCTGGGCTTCGAAAGGGCAAGCCGGATGCTGATACGGTTGTAAACATATTTGTTGTCAGAGATAAGGTTGAAACTCAAATATTTCCGAATAAGGTTGCTTTTTATAACTCGCAGTACGCGAATAGCACTGGCCAAACAAGCTTTGTTACTGGCAACGATACATCATTTTCCTATACAATAGTAGACACAGAGTACAAGGTAACTGGAAGTGGAGATGATGCATCCTTAACTGGCGATGGGCTATCATCTTCATCTACTGTATCAACATTTACATCTACAGATGTAGATTTTGACGAAGATGACGTAGGAAGGGCAATTGTACTTCAGAAGGTAGAGGTTGGCGCAAGCTCTTATACTAGCGTTGCTAACATTGGAACTCAGGTATTTGGAGATGCGACAATAAGCAGAGCAGAGCTCGTAATTATTGCAATAAGGAGTGATAACTCGGTATATGTAAAGTATAACAAAAAGAGCGCAGAGAGTGATCTTGCAGTAATTAACAATCTTGAAGCAAAAGATATACAGTTTTATGTTTATGACGCATCAGATACTACAAATACATCTGCAGCATTAATGCTTCACAAGGATATATCTGATAATGGAATACTAAAGGATGCGGACGGATTAAAGATAACTTATATAGACCAATCTGACTCAGACTTTTTTGATACAAATTGGTATAACGGATTTGAATCCCTTGAATCGGCAGATTGTCAGATAATCGTACCGCTTCCAGCTCAAAATAGGTCCGGAATATTTAGAGCGGCAGTCAAGCATGCCGAAAATATGAGTACTATTGCAAATAGAAAAGAAAGAGTTGCGCTAATAGGGGCTCAAATGGGAGTTACTCCAGCGGCTTTAATTGGAACTTCTGAGATTGCAATAGAGGATATAGGAATACTGGAAGGCATCCAGGGCGATGACGCTTCAGAGGTTCTAAATAAAGAGACGGAAGATCTTGTAAACTTCAAGCTTAGTGATAATTATACTTCAAATAGATGCATGTACTTCTTCCCTGATAGAATTGTAAGAAATGTAAATGGCACCAATACATATATAGATGGATTCTACATAGCAGCCTGTGCGGCAGGGTTCTTCTCTGGAACATCAAACGTTGCAGTGCCACTGACAAACAAGGTTCTTGCTGGATTCTCAATAATTAGAGATAGAGTTTATAAGCCAGTAACCCTAAATAGCTTAGGAAATGTTGGAACAACAGTTCTTCAGCCTGTAACAGGCGGAGGAAGGGTTCTTGCTGGAAGGACGACTAGCACAACGGGGTTTGTGGAAGACGAAGAGATTTCTGTAATATTCATAAGAGATAGAGTTAAAGACGTGCTTAGAACATCATTAAGAGGGTTTATTGGCGGGGTTCAGAGCGAAAATACAAATGGATTAATGGCCGCAAGGACTAATTCAATAATGGCCGCACTAGTTAGTCAGGGTATAGTAGAGTCATTCGAGGGAATAAATGTAGAGAGAGATAAGGTTGATCCAAGGCAGATAAATGTTTTCCTTCGGTTTACTCCAACTTATCCAATCAACTACATCTTTATTGATATCGAGGTCGGAGTACTTTAATAATATTTATTTTAGGAGAATAAGAAAATGGCAGCAACTTATCCAAAAACTGGAAGCGTTCTAGACGCAACTAC
>TARA_R110001583_G_scaffold36546_2_pt1 | contig 12336 bp, 13 predicted proteins | sample TARA_R110001583 | Tara Oceans TARA_R110001583 (sample SAMEA4398432) | marine metagenome | biome: Polar Biome; feature: [MES] marine water layer (ENVO:01000295) within the mesopelagic zone...; material: water (ENVO:00002006), including particulate matter (ENVO:01000060) such as...... | reverse complement strand
GGAAGGTGTCGTCATCAAAAACAAGAACAGTTAAATCATCAATACAGTTCAGTAAGCATAATCAACAACTGGGTAACCAACTATTTTTTAAATACCAGATAAAAAATAAATTTATTGACTCATACCGATTTTGTTTCGGTAAACAACCAAAAAATCATTAATCTGACCTTGAAGTATTCTCAAGGTAAAAACAAACAATCATGACAACACTAGTAAGAATTACAATCGCACTGATTTTAGCCTTATTTCTATCTTCCTGTGGATTTGACATCAACTTCGGGGATTTCGGTAGTGGTAAAAAAGGAAATGGGAACGTTACTTCCGAAAATAGGGAGATAACCAGTGAATTTACAGAGGTTTCAGCTTCAGAGGGCCTTGATGTTTATGTTACCCAAGGGGATGAATTCGGTATTACCGTTGAAGCGGATGAGAACATCATCGATCTAATCGCAACGGATATTAAAAATGACAGACTACGAATCCATGCCGAAGAAAATATCGGAAGGGCTACCAAAAAAGTCTTTGTTACCTTGCCCGAAATTGCGGCCTTAAAGAGTTCTAGCGGTGCCCACTTAAGTACTGAGAACATGGTCAATTCCGATAAATTGGAAATTGACGGCAGTAGTGGGGCCAACATTCAAATAGAAATGAATGTAAGTGAGGTGGATATCGATGCCAGTAGTGGGGCCAACCTTAATTTATCCGGCGATTCCCAGACCATGTACGTAGATGCAAGTTCCGGAGCGAATATCAATGCAAAAAAATTAACCTCTAAAGTATGCCATGCCGATGCCAGTAGCGGTGGTAACGTATCGGTATATGTCTCTGATGATCTAACCGCTGATGCCAGTAGTGGTGGTAACATTTCTTATTCTGGGGATGCCAATGTCACCAAAAAGAAATCTGTATCGGGGAGTGTACATAAAAACTAAGTGATATACCATTTAAAACCTACTTAAAGAACCATCGAAATTTCGATGGTTTTTTTAATTTATAGTCCATCGGCTTTATCTATCTTAGTGTAAACATTTTTCAACATGCAAATCCTATTAAAAAAATACACCTTAGCCTTAAAACATACCTTTAGTATCTCCAGGGAGTCACATGATTATCAAGACACTATGATCGTGGGTCTATTTTTGAACGGACAAACGGGTTATGGCGAGGCCACTTCAAACCCCTATTACAAAATTACGGTTGAAAGTATGATGGGTGAGATTGAAACCGTAAGGGAGAAAATAGAATCCTTTGATTTTACCCTTCCCGAGGTATTTCATCAATTTCTTACAGAGCAAGGATTGAGCAATTTCACCATCTGTGCCCTGGATCTGGCAGCTCATGATCTTTATGGCAAATTATTGGGCAAACCCCTATACGAAATTTGGGAAACCAAGATAAACCACTACCCTACTTCAAATTACACAATAGGGATAGCCGACATACCTACTATGGTCCGCAAAATGGAAGAAAAACCATGGCCGATCTATAAAATTAAACTTGGGACCGAAAACGATGTGGAAATCGTACGTGAATTACGCAAACATACCAATGCCATATTCAGGATTGATGCCAATTGTGCTTGGACAGCCGAGGAAACCATAGCCAATGCCCCATTACTTAAAGAGTTAGGGGTTGAATTTTTAGAACAGCCCTTAAAAGCATCTGATTGGGAGGGTATGAAAAAAGTATCGGAACATTGTGTATTACCTGTTATAGCGGACGAAAGCTGTATCCTTGAATCCGATGTTGAAGCATGTGGGACATATTTCGACGGAATCAATATTAAGCTGACCAAATGCGGTGGTTTAACGCCGGCACTTCGAATGATCAAAAAAGGTAAAGCCTTGGGGTTAAAAGTAATGGTTGGTTGTATGACCGAGTCTTCTGTCGGAATCTCGGCCATTGCACAACTTGCACCACAACTGGATTTTGTTGATATGGATGGCGCAATGTTATTAAAGGAAGATATTGCCAACGGAATACGTATAAATGAAGATGCCTCCCTTGAATTTCCGAAATTGGGCGGCAGCGGAATAACCTTAAAATAATGGCACATTATATCGATGGTTTTCCTGGACGGGAAATAACGGTAAAAGGCTCAAAATACCACTATTTTGGTGGAACCTCTTATTTAGGGCTCCAGACCGATCTGGAATATCAAGATCTATTTATCAAGAACTTAAGGCAATACGGCACTAATTATGGTGCATCTAGAAAATCGAATATTCGCCTTTCCGTTTATGAAAAATCCGAATCCTTACTCGCTGATACCGTCGGCAGTGCATCGGCCCTAACATTATCCTCCGGTTATTTGGCCGGCCAATTCGTTGCCCAAAATTTCAACAAACCGGAATACAAGCTATTTTATGCCCCAAATACCCATTCGGCACTTTACAATAATTACAACAAACCTTATACAGACTTCATTGAATTGAAATGTGCGATTCTAGAACATTTAAAAAGCAATAATAAAGTTACTCCTGTGGTTTTTATCGATTCCGTGGATTTCAGTGGTCAAAATTATCCTGATTTCAACGGATTAAAAACCCTTCCTTTAGACAAGATAATCATTGTGGCCGATGATTCCCATGGCATTGGTATAATTGGGAATAACGGTGAAGGGGTCTTTAGGACATTACTAGGATTTAAGCCTAAGGAATTGATAGTCTGCTGCTCTTTGGGCAAAGGTTATGCCATTCAGGCCGGGGCGGTATTCGGCACCGAAGACAGAATAGAACAACTTGGTAATACGGCTTTTTTTGGCGGAGCTAGTCCTGCCGCTCCTTCAAGTATGGCAACATTCCTTGATGGACAAGATATTTACAACAAAAAAAGAGTACAACTCTTTCAAAATATGTCCTACTTTGAAAAAACAATACACCAACTCGATTTTTTCAATCATATGCACGGTCACCCTACGTACTCCTTCAATTCTCCTAAATTGGCCGATTATCTTGAAGAAAACGGTCATATAATTACCAACTTCAATTACCCTGCAGAAAGTTCGTCTGTTATGAGCCGTATTGTTTTGAGCAGTCATCATACCAAAAAAGATATGGATCGCTTCTCTCTTCTTTTAAATTCCTTTCTTTAACAGTACGTTTTTTACCCCGGTCCAAAATATAAAATGCACAATTATAGCAATTTAGAATTATGATTTTAACATAATTATTTGTAACTTTTAAAGGATATTAACTCCTAAAACAAATAACTATGAAAAAATTACTTGGCGCCGCGTTCATGACGGCAATATTTGTGACTATAGTGGCATTTACGAGTTCTAAACCCGATACATATCACTCTATTGAAGGTACTTGGGAGCTAGAGAATTTTTACAATTTTGATGGTGAGAACATAACGGACACCTTACCTACCACTGAAGGATACAGACAGGTGAAAATGTATTATAATGGTAAGGTGATGTGGTCACGTACCACTCAAAAATTCATTAAGGATGCTGATGGTAATGATGTAAAGGGTAGGTTTGGTTACGGTACCTACAAGATTACGATGAATGGATTGGAAGAAAATATTGAATACGGGGACATTGGTATGATGACCGAGCTGGATACGTTACGCAACTTCAAATTTGAACTTTGGCTCGATGATGATAGATATAGCCAGATAACACTTGATGAGGAAGGTAACAGAACATTTTCTGAAAATTATAGAAGAATAGATTAAACCATTCCCGCTTTAAACGAAAAAACCGTCCTTACGATGATATCATCGTAAGGACGGTTTCATTATTATTCCTCTTAACTAAGCCACTTCCTCCTCTGCGGATTCGACCAAAGCTAAATAACGTTCAGCATCCAAGGCAGCCATACATCCTGTACCTGCTGCGGTAATTGCCTGTCTGTATTCCTTATCCTGTGCATCGCCACAAGCGAAAACACCTGGAAGATTTGTCTTGGTAGACTTTCCTTCTGTAATAATATATCCGGTTTCGTCCATATTGATCTGCCCTTTGAAAATATCGGTATTCGGTTTATGGCCGATAGCGATAAAAAGACCGGTTATGGCGATTTCCTCTTTTTCATTGGTCTGGTTGTTCACCATTCTAAGTCCTTCGACCACTTGATCACCTAAAACCTCATCAACTTGGGTATTATATCTGACTTCCAGATTAGGAAGACTGTTTACCCTATGTTGCATGGCTTTTGATGCCCGCATATGATCTTTACGAACGAGCATGGTTACTTTATTACAAATATTTGCCAGATAGGAGGCTTCTTCAGCAGCGGTATCCCCTCCCCCTACTATGGCAACATCTTGTCCTTTGTAGAAAAAGCCGTCACAAACCGCACAGGCAGAAACTCCACCACCCCTTAAACGTTGCTCACTGGGCAAATTCAAATATTTGGCTGTGGCCCCAGTAGAAATTATAATGGTTTGCGCTTCAATTAACTTATTATCATCAACTGTAACTTTATGGGTACCACCTGCTACTTTACTCAACTCAACAGCTGTTACCATACCAATACGAACATCTGTCCCAAACCTTTCAGCTTGCTGTTGCAACTGCATCATCATCGAAGGACCATCGATACCTTCAGGATACCCTGGAAAGTTATCGACCTCAGTTGTCGTTGTCAACTGGCCACCAGGTTCCATACCTGTATAAACAACAGGTTTCAGATCTGCGCGGGCAGCATAAATCGCAGCGGTATAACCTGCAGGACCGGATCCAATAATCAATGTTTTGATTTGTTCTATTTTGTCTGACATATTCAAATTATTCAATTGGGTTTGATAAAACAAAAGTAGGTTTTTTGTCAAAAACCTTACAGCCAAAGTTATCAAAAGTTTTTAAAGAAACCTCTTGTGCCATAACAAAATCAAAGCGTTAGCCGGCTCCCTGCCCATGATGGGCATCATGAAAAATTCCCGTTATGTTTCGTATTTTTAAACCCTATTCCTAAAAACCGCTATGTATTGGATAATAGCCTTGATAATTTATGTGCTTATTGCCATTGGTATGGTCATTAGCTTGTTGGTCAACGGCATTAAACCGGCCAAAACACTAGCTTGGTTATTAACTATTTTCACTATTCCCATCGGAGGTATCCTACTTTATTGGATGATCGGAAGAAACAGAAAAAAGTATTCTTGGAAAGACATTCAGGAAGATATAGCGATTAACAATTACCTAAAAAAAATACAAGAAAACAAAGACGCTGCGGAAACAGTGGAAATGGAGGCTGAAGAATATTCCAAAATTACCCACCTTGTTGAAAAGAACAATGGTTTTAAGCCCACCAAGAACAATGAGGTTAAATTATTAAAAGATGGCAAGGCAACATTCGATGCCATTTTTAAAGCCCTTGAATCGGCCGATAAATATATCTATCTACTTTATTACATTTTTGAAGAAGGAGAACTCGCGGACAGATTGATAGCTTTATTTGACGAAAAAGTGAAAAAAGGTGTTAAGGTAAAGATCATCTACGATGGGGTCGGCAGTTATTCACTGAGTAAAAGATATATTACCCAACTTAAATCGATCGGTGTAGAGGTTTATCCTTTCCTGCCCTTTAAATTAGGAAGGTTCTTAGCGTCCATCAACTACAGGAACCATAGAAAAATTATTATCGTTGATGGCAAGATCGCGTTTACAGGGGGGATAAACATTTCGGATAAATACCTGAAAGGTGATCTGGTACTTGGTAAATGGCACGACATGCACATACAATTACGTGGTGCTTCGGTTTTAGAATTGCAAGTTGTATTTGAGATTGATTGGTTCTTGGTCTCCGGTGACAATTCGGAATTAAATCGTGATTTGCCTTCTTTGGAAGAAAAGGTAGGGAACCAAATCGTACAGATCGTTTATGGCGGACCTGACGATTATTTCTCCCCAATAGGGCAAACGTACTTCGCTATGATCAATAATGCCAAAAAATATATCTACATAACCAATCCCTATATAATTCCGGGCACAGCGATTCTCAGGTCTTTGGAAGTTGCCGCCAATAGCGGTGTCGATGTTAGGCTTCTGGTATCGGCCAATGCTGATAGCACTTTGGTGAATTGGAGTGTTAGATCGTATTTTGAAACTTTTCTAAGGGCCGGGGTAAAAATATATCTGTTCCCCAAAGGATTCCTACACAGTAAAATCATCGTTTCGGATGATAATCTTGTTTCTATAGGTACCGCCAATATGGATATAAGAAGCTTTGAACAAAATTATGAGGTAAATGCCCTGGTCTATGATCAAAAAACAGCCCTTTTACTAAAACAGGATTTTTTAAATGAGATTGACCAAAGTATACCTTTAGACTATGAAACCTTTATGAACAGACCCTATCTGGAAAAAATCAAGGAAGGTTTTGCCAAAATATTCAGCCCATTGTTATAGCACGAGGGTTTCATACCCCAATTCGTTCTTACAAGGTTTTCCTTCTTGCCAACTATCCAAATTATCGAAGGTAATCTCCGCTATCCTAGTAAGGGCCTCTTTGGTTACATATGCTTGGTGCGGGGTTAATAAAACATTGGGAAAAGTAAGTAAGGTCATTAAGTTTTCATCTTGTATACCAATGGATGAATTATCTTTAAAAAACAACCCCTTTTCCCGCTCATATACATCGGCTGCATAAAAAGCTATCTTTTTGTTCCTCAACGCGTTGATTAAGGCTTTAGTATCTACGATCGCACCTCTGGCCGTATTCACAAGTACCACTTTCGATTTCATTTTATCAAAAGCCTGCTCATTGAGTATATGATGGGTTACCGAATTTAATGGCACATGAAGACTGATTATATCTGCATGCTCAAATAGCTTGGCCATATCAACATATTCAACACCGAAGTTCTGTATGAGTTCTTGTTTAACTTGTAAATCGTGCGCCAGGAGCTTACAACCGAATCCGTGCATAATTTTGACCATTACAGAACCTATACGTCCTGTACCAACAATTCCCACGGTTTTACCGACCAAATCAAAACCTAACAATCGTTTCTGTTTAAAATTGTACTCATGTACCTGCCGATCGGCAATATGTGTTTTCCGATTTGCGGCCATAAGCAATGCAACGGCATGCTCTGCAATGGCATTTGGGGAATAGTCCGGGGCATTGGCCACTTTGAGTCCAAATCTTTTGGCTGCCTTGATCTGAATATTATTATAACCGGCCGATCGTAAAGAAATGTATTTAACGCCTAAATCCCTTAATTTCTCTAAAACGATCAAACTGGCATCATCACCTGAAAATATACTGATGGCATCAAAACCGATTGCTTTTATCGCAGAGTTCGTATCAAGTGCTTCTTTTATATATGTAGTTTTATGGCGTAACCCATTTGCCTTTTTAAGAAAGGGAATCTCAAAATCCTGCGCACTATAGACCAGTAATTTCATTTTTGTCTTCTTTTCTGAATATTAAATCTTGATCTTCCATCGCCGTAATGACCAACTTTATATAATCATCGATCACATCCTCAATATCTACAGGATCCAAGATATCTATAGAACCCCTCCAAATCAATTCCCTTTCCTTACCCGGACAAATACAATATAGGGAAGTTTCCGCATGATAAACAGCAAAAGTTTCATGTTCATCGGGCTCATAGTAAATTCTTTGGCTGCTCAGGTAATCTTCATCAAAACCCCTATTATAGCGATCTAGATTATTCAACAACCTTCTGTTTTTCTCTACATTCTCCACACCGATTATCTTAGAGAAAAGTATGGCATCGAAGTCCTTGTCCAACAATTGTTGCTCAACATCAGACAGCTCTTGCTCAGAACGTTCCGAGGAGGTGAAATCAACATCAAAAACGTCTATGCTCCGCATAGCCTCTACATTACGGGCTTCAAACTGATCCCGTAATTTGGTTTCATACTCCATTCGGGCATCTTTGTTGTAGGTCATCCCCACTATCAGTACTTTATTGGCATTGAATATCACAATATCCGGATTCTTCCAATTTTCTACCAATTCGGCAGAGGAACAACCCAACATCAAAAGGACGACAAGTGTAAAGAGACCTAACTTTTTCATGGTATTTTATTTATAGGGGCTTAATTCAACAGCCTTTTTTGTTTTTCCTTCTTCATGACCTTCGAAATCATTTGGAACAAACTTCCTTTAAGTTTTCTGTAATCGGCCAAATAGTTATCAATAGCAAAAATCATATCCCTATGGGATTCGGTATAAGCTTTCTCCATTTTGGGTTGATCGATATCGTCGACCATAATGGATAGTTGATTTTCGTGTATTTTGGCCTTTTTCAGTAGTTTCTCTACTTCCACTTCCGAATTGGATATAGCAGTGACCAACTCCCTACTTTCATCGTACATACCCGAACTTGTGATTTGAAGCGTATAGGACTTGACCAAGTCGTTCAAAAACATCTGCTCATCCTTGACAAATTTCAATTCTGAAATCCAATCCAAAGAAGTTTGATGCATTTCTTCTGGGCTTTTCCATTCTAAATACCTGTAAATCTGATTTTTAGCTTTCATAGTCTATTGTTTTTATTTTACTTTCATCATACGGTGCATCCTTATGCTTTCCAGGTTCCGATTACATATACCAAGTTATCTATTTTACGGTTTGGGCTCAATGATTTAGATCAGTCAATCATAAAGCGATCGGTTTAATCCCAATGATTTACTTTTCTACGACATGTTATGTCTTATTTTTAAGACAGATTTGATTAAGTATTCTTATTTTTGAGGATGATTCAATTTTTATAAGTCGATGTCAATGACTATTTTGCATCATTGCAAAACAACTGACTGACACAAACACGAATTTACATCAACGTTAAAGTTGCTCCCCAAGATGACTAAAATAACCTTGAACACTGTTGTAGTCGAAGACTCTGAAACTCAAAGGGCCGTGATTACAAAACTAGCCAAAGACAATCCCCATTTGAATGTTGTTGGTGATTATGCAAATGGTATACTTGCCTTGAATGCCATTAAAAAAACCAAAGTAGATCTTATATTGCTTGATATTGTCATGCCTGTTGTAAATGGCTTTGATTTACTCGATTCTTTAGAGAAACCACCTCAGATCATCCTTATATCGGATAGTAGTGATTATGCCCTAAAAGCCTTTGATTACAATAATATAACCGACTATTTACAAAAACCGATAGACAAATCACGGTTTGCTACGGCGATAGATAGGGCCGTGAAGACCCAAAACCAAATCAATAGGGATAATGATGAGGGAGAGTTCGTTTATGTTAATGTTGACCTTCAAAAGAAAAAAATCTTTATAAATTCCATTCAATGGGTAGAGGCCATGGGCGATTATATTAAAATCGTGACCACTGAAGGCAAATTTGTAGTGTTATCCACAATGAAAGCATTTTTGGAACAAATGCCCGAGAACAAACTCATTAGAATACACAAATCATATATCGTGAACGTGAATAAGATCGATAATTGGAGTAGCACCAAGGTCGAGGTCGACGGTACAAAACTTCCCATGAGCAGATCACATAAAGATCAACTGGAAAAAATCCTTATCATCACGGAATAACGGTATCAATTATATTAGTTATTGGGTTTACGTTTTTTTAATATACACCCGGCGTATTCGAAAATCTCGTATTTCAAGTCTTTGAAATTCTCCATATAATTGACCGCTTCCACTTTGAGTTTTTCATGTTTTTGATGATAGAAATTATCACAGACACTATCTGAACATTCCAGTATACCACCAATACTATTTTCATGGCGCCCGATCATTTTCGATAACTTGTCCCAATCGTTCTTTGACCTTTTTATACGTGCTTGGTAGTCTTGTAAACGCTCGAACAAGTTCGGTGTATTGGGCTCAAATACATAGGAATTCAATAAGTGCTGAATAAAGGTCAGTTCGTCGTTTATGAGCTGCAAGCAAGAATTCCAATGCTTGGATTCCCTGTACATCTCATCCACTTTTGCCGATACGATCTTCTTTGTCATTTTTTTATGGGAAACCATGGCCTTAAATTTTAAGTAAAATTATCCATGACCTCATTGTTTTACAATGACGAAGATCAGTCTGCCGCCTAAACCATTAACTCAATGGTTTCATAGAGCTTAGGTATATGCACCTGCCAATTATGCTCATATACCAATTTACTCCTAAACGTATCGAGTGCCGTGGGCTCCCCATGTACCAAAAACACCTTTTCCGGTACGTTTTTCAAAGCTTCTACCCAATGTAACAGTCCTGATTGATCAGCATGTGCCGAAAGGCTCTCCAAATGTTCTATTTTCGCTTTTACCGGATAATATTTACCAAAAAGCTTAAGTTCATGGGCGCCTTCCAAGAGTTGTTTTCCCCTTGTTCCCTCGGCTTGGTAGCCTACCAATAAAACTATTGTACTCTCAACATCGATCAACTGCTTTAAGTAGGTAAGTACCCTTCCACCGGTTACCATACCACTACCGGCAATTACGATTTTTGGTCTTGGGTCGTCTATGGTTTCCCATGTTTCCTTGTAAGAACTGATGATATTCACGTGATCGCACATAGAATGATATTCCTTTAAAGAGAGTTTATGCCATGTCGGGAACCGTTCAAAAACCGATAAGACATTGTTTCCCATAGGGCTATCAACAAAAATGGGAATATTCGGAATCTTGTTCTTTTTATAGAGCATCCATAATTGGTACATAAGTGATTGTAAACGCTCAACGGCAAAAGAAGGGATAATGAGATTTCCTTTTTGATGAATGGTCTTATTCACCAATTGGGCCAAAATTGCCTCCACATCTTCTTGCGGATGGTTTTTATTGCCATATGTACTTTCTATAAACAGGTAGTCGGCCCATTCAGGACGTTCAGGTGGCGCCAATAGAAAATCTTCCGTTCTACCCACATCCCCGGAAAAAACAAACCGCTTTTCAAAAATCTCAAGCTCAATAAATGTAGCACCAATGATATGTCCGTTGTATTTGGTTCTAAAACGCACATTTGGGGATAAGATCACCCATTCGTCATTTTCTACGGATGAAAAAAGTTGAATGGTCCTTTCCGCTTCCTTCAGGGTATAGAACGGTAATGCGGGATCGTGCTTTGAATACCCTTCTTTGTTCGCTTTCTCGGCCTCTTCCTCATGAATTTTTGCACTATCCTTCAAAATAATCGAAGTAATGGCCAAGGTTGGTGAGGTACCTAGTATCTTTCCCTTAAAGCCTTCTTTCAATAACCTGGGCAAATATCCTGTATGGTCCAGATGACCATGGGTAAGCAATACGTAATCCAATTGGGTCACATTGATCGGTAGAGGGTCCCAATTCTTGATCCGAAGTTCTTTCAACCCTTGGAACATTCCACAATCGACCATAAGGTTCAACTCAGGTGTCTCTACATAATACTTAGATCCCGTTACTGTTCCCGAAGCACCTAAAAATTGGATTTTTACCGTATTCATATCAATCTAGCAGTTACATAATTGGCGTAATTCTTTCATTATTTTTTCTTTTCTCGGCTCTTTGATCTCTAAATGATCAAGAAAAAAACTGTCGCTCAACAATTCCCGACATAAAACGACATCACGACTCAGTAAAAACTGCTTTTCGCGCTGACTCAATAACGTTGAAACGGTTATGGGATATAATCCCAACCTATCTATTCGGTCCCTTAACCCATCACCGTGAGGAATATCCCAACTTAACAGATAAAGATCAACACATTTGCCGTATGCAAGGGCATCTTCGGTAAAACGGGTATTGGTTACCACCCAGCCTTTATCCAATTCACTATTCCCATTTTTCTCTCGCTCCCAATGCTGTTTTATATCATTATATCTTGAGTTGATGTACAAGGGTACTTTAACATTACAATTGCGGCCCTCATCACTGTGGAACTTACATTCGATTACGGCTACAAGTCCGTTTTTCTTGGCCAAAACATCAACTTCATGAGTCACGCAATGACCTTGTAATACCTTACCTACCTCAGTGGTGTAGCCAGAATAACGCAATATCGCTGCAATGAATTTTTCAAAAGGAAAACCTGTAGGACCCAGTTCATATATGGCCTTTTTCAACTTGTATTTAGACGCCAAAATCGATTTTTTCTTTTTTAACAGGGCAAAAGCCCTATTATATATTTCGCGGGTAGAGATACCTTGATAAAGCTCATCCCGGACTTGATTTACGATCTGTTCAACAAAGACATCGTCGGCTCCACTGCGTTGTAACGACCTACGTAATTTGGAAAGGGAGAATTTCACCTTATCGCCTGACGATTTTATGATTTCTATTGCTTGTTGCTCTTTCATTTTAGCATGATTTCAGTGACTGTTCTTATGTTGTTTTCGCCTAGATTCCCTTAAAGAAACATATTTTTATCGCATTGGATTTACACGAACATCCATCTC
>TARA_R110001583_G_scaffold26294_5_pt1 | contig 12348 bp, 10 predicted proteins | sample TARA_R110001583 | Tara Oceans TARA_R110001583 (sample SAMEA4398432) | marine metagenome | biome: Polar Biome; feature: [MES] marine water layer (ENVO:01000295) within the mesopelagic zone...; material: water (ENVO:00002006), including particulate matter (ENVO:01000060) such as...... | reverse complement strand
CACAAATGGTCTTTTTATTAGTCAAGAGGAGGCTGGCGATGGAGTGCTTCTTTTGAAGGCTTATGAGTTGGCTTTAAGCATGACGATACTTCATGAAGGCAATCTTGGATTTGATGAAGAGGGAAACTTTTTGGCCGACCGTGGATTTCCATATGAATTGAGGTCTTCGGCCCTTAACTTTTCTCAAGGTGACAGCCAAGGGTTCAGTAGCAATGTAAATGTGGAAAATAGCACTGGCGGCACCGTTGGGGGCCTCGGCGGCACCGCTGCGACAAAAAAAGCAAGACAGACTAAACAAATATTGGAAGGAAAATAATTAAATGGCAGTTACCAGATATAAAGAAGCACTTGAGTATATAAATGCAGTTGCAGGCTACAAGAAAACTTTTCCAAAAAGATTTAATGAAAATGGCATTCGTCAATTACCAATAAACATATTAAAGTATCCAACCTTAAATGAGGCCGTTGATTTTGAGGTGGCCACAAAAATTTGGTCAGTTGGTGACCGATTCTATAAATTGGCAACAACCTACTACAATAGTCCGGAATATTGGTGGGTCATCGCCCTATATAACAAAAAACCAACAGAGCATCATGTTAAGCTTGGTGAAATAATTGAAATTCCGCTCCCTTTAGAAAGCGTGTTATCAAGCTACGGATTATAAAATGTCAAATTTAAATGTGTTTTTCCCTCAAAATTCTAATAAACAGGGCATTATTACCGACTTTGTTACTGCTCAGTTGGTACGTGGGTCTTTTGAAGGGCGTCGCTCCTCAATGGCTAAGATAATTTATGATGACGATTTTAATGAAGAGACCGCCAAAGAGTTTGGCATTTCTCCAGCCGAATCACAAAATTTATATCAAAATATAAAAACAAAAAGAAAAGCCGGTAGAGAAAAAATTATCAGCCTCAACCCACTTTTTAACCAAAACTTTGAAGAGCTTTATCCTTCTCCAAGAGGGGGCACACCCAAGGAAAGGCAAAATTATCGTGATTATTTAAGATACATGAACAACATTGGGTCTGCAGAATTAGGCGCCCTTTTCCCAACTATTAAAGTGCTTTATCGTTATCGAGCACCAAACAACAAGGACTGGATTGAGCACGCTTTCCCCTTTCCAACCTTTACTGAAGAAGCTGAATTTTCTATTTTAAAGAGCCGATTTGCAAGAGGCGATGGTGCCGGCATAGAAAGCGTTAATGTTGATAGGCAGTTTCCCGCCTTTGGCAATTTAATGAATGTAAAAGTAAACATTTCGCTTTTCTTTCAAAACACGAATGTTTTGACAAACGATAGGACCATCAACGGTAAAAAGCTTCCATACGGATTTTCTTTTTTGAAATTAATTGGCTTTTTAGATTCTTTTAAGGAGCAGATTGCTATTGAGTATGGCTATGGTATATCAAATAGCACAGATACTGGCATTATTCCTGCAAAAATGCAGGCCCTTATACGAGAAAAAGAAAAAAAGAAATTTATTTTAAGGTATTACGGCCATGATTTTAATATTCAACAAGATGGATCTATTAGATTAACGGTTAATTATACGACATCTCAAGATGCGGATGTATATACTCGTAATGATGTTGGGGTTATGCAAAATGATGTGGTGATATCTCAGGCACCAATTGCCCCATCGTTAAAGAAGCAGCTTAAAGTTTATGGCGAAATAAGAAAAAAAATAGATGATGGCAATAAAGAACTAAAAGCAATAGAGCGAAATTTAAAAGCAAAGCGCAGAGATTTGTCGTATGTAAAAAAATCCTCTAAGGGTGAAGTCAAAAGAGAGGTTACTAGGTTTCAATCTCGTAAAGATACTTTACTAAAAAATAGGAAAGTATTGGCGCTCCAGGCAAATAAACTGAGAAAAAGACTTGCCCCCATGGTTAAGTCTACGCTGATTGAAAACATAATTAATCACTACGAGATGTTTACGTTGTCTTTTAAATCAATTGATGAGCCTTCCTCAAGTAAAGAAACGGGACGTGATGGTCGCGCCTATACTACATTTACTGATTTAAGCTTGGTTGTCCCAGGCAAAAAGACCAACAAAAGGGCTTTTAAAAAATTAAAAGGGTTTGAAACAAAATTTGATAGTAGTCAATATGATAGTATCTTTTTGGCCAAACTAGGAGAAACACAGGAAGAGCAAGAAAATTATTTAGAGAAGTTGTGTGGGCAACTTTTTAATAGGCCAAAGGGTGCCAGCAAGGAAAAAAAGGAAAAAAAGTATGGTTACATAATGTTCTTTTCTTTGCGAGCTTTAATTTCCGCAGCCTTTAGGATGCTTAAGGATGATGATAAAGACGCATTTCCTTATGTATTGTTAAGCAATGTGCCCGCCCGAAGTCTTGGACACGATTATACAGTTAATTTGGGCGATGTACTAATTGAGTCTGAAACATTTCAGAAGTGGTATTATGAAAACTATACCGCAAAAAACAGATTAGAATATTCATTTGGTGATTTTTTAGAAGATATTATGACAGATTTGGTGCCACAGGCGCTTTATAAAAGTTCAACTGGAATATTTGATAAAAATAAATTGGGTGTTATTAAGCCCATTTCTTTTTTGACCAAGCTTCGTGGCAACAAACAAGAAAAAAAGCTTTTTAATAATTTATATAAAAATTTTAGCGACAGTGATCTAAATAAGTTTTTAGAAGTTATTCGCCAGGGGGCAAAATCAAAAGACCCCACCCCCCTGGTTGCTTACACAATTATGCGCAATCCCAGTTCAGATCGAGCGTCGCCGTTTTTAAGGTTAAAACTTGCAGAAACCAACTTTAATGAATCAAATGATTCTAAATATGGGGTTTCATATATCAAGATCGGCGCCAACGCCGGTCTTTTGAGGCAAATTAGTTTTTCTGCGCAAGATTTGCCTAAATTAAGAACGGCCTTGTGGGCCGAAGCACAGAAAGACTCTCCTTCTACGTTGATCAGGTATAAATACAGCGCAAATGTAGACTTGGTTGGCAACAATGTTTTCTTTAGGGGAGGATATTTTGCGATTTCGCCTAACTCTCTGGGCCTTGTCGATACAACATACGACCCTGGCATTGTTGGTTATTATGTAATACAAAAAGTGGCCGATACTATTTCACGAGGAAATTATCAAACAACTGTTTATGGCACATGGGTTTACAATCCAGCAACCGTTAAAAACAGAGGAGAAAAGGCAATTGAGCAGGACAACGATGCGATCGAGAGCCCCTCAAACCTGTCTCACAATGTGCCTCTTTATATAGAAGAACTGCTTTCGCTTGACCCGCGGGCTCTAGAAAAGAATGGCATCAATTCTGATGTTAAGCCAACCCGTGCAGCGCGAAAAGAATCGACTGCGCAAAGCGAATATCAAAAAGACATTAAGGAGAACTTATAGTGCCCGATCTTCCCAACACAAATAACGATTCTTCAATAAAAGATTTATATCAGACTAGAACTCTATATGATGACTTGTTTGAACAAGAGCCAACTCAAATGGATTTGTGGTATGTTAATCCATATTATGGCAAGGTCAATGAGAAAGGCGAGGCAGTAATGTTAAACGAGGGCTCCCTTAAATATATTTCAGACCAGATGGCAGAAAAACAAAATGCATGCATACATTTTGCTGCTCGTTCATTTCTAAAAATGAAACAACACTATGAAGTTCTTTATAAACAAGGAATCATTTACCGACAGTCGGAATTCTTTGGGGAGACTTTAAAAGACACAAAGGGCTGGGAGAGCCCGCGGGCCAAATACGAAGAATATATTCAAACCCTATTTGATGATTTTTTTGAAGCCACTCTGGCTGCAATAGCTGATAACATTGTGATTAAAAATTTTGATGACTTCGTTAAAATATTATTAGATTATTTAGAGGAAAGCCGGCGCCCTTTTACTAGGAAGGGCTATTTGGAATCGACATTTAATCCAATTTCAACAACCGGACTGTGCATAGAAATATTTGAAGGCGAATATGATGACGACGAGACCCGTTTTAAATTTGCTGCAGACGAAAATTTTGATATATTGGGTCAATTATGCGCGAAATATGGATTTAAAATAGATAGGAATATTCCTTGGCGACTTATAGCGGACATACAAGTCAAAGCTATGCAAAATTATATTCTTGACGAATACACGCCCGGCACAACTGAAGTACTCCCAGAAAAGTTGTTTGAAACTTTTTATGAGGTGCCGGATTTGGGAATTTATTTTAACGAGTTTAAGGATTTTGTAAAAAGCTTTTATTTGACATTTCGACAAATATTTCCTACCTATAAGACAAATGAATATTCAATTGGAAAGTGCGAAAAAACATTAATGCAATTTAAAAATAGGCAAGAAATACCAAACTTAAATAATCTTGATTACTTAAAGTTTTTTTACGAGATACGCCTAAGAGAATTAGATTTAAAAGTCCCTGGTAAGGTAAGGGAATTCCACACAAAAAACATTACTTCAATTTATAATTCCTTTACTTCAGATAAGGTTGAAAAAGTAGTTGAATATATTAAATATAACTTAGGCACCGTTGCTTATAGGCACGATCCGGTTTCAAAAATTAACTTGCAAAGAGAGAATAAAAAGGGTATAATAACTTCACAGAACAAATTTGACGCCCATATTGGTGAAGATATATCCTATTTATGATTTTTCAAGCTCTCGATAATAAAATAGACTGTGTTGGTGTGTATGGTGATGGGAAGATCCATAAAGATCCGGACCTTAAATTGCTGAAATTGGAATCTACTTGGGACGCCACGCCTAATTTGATAATACGCGATGCGACCTATGCAAAGCTTCTATGTGAAAAAGACAATATTGATGATGCGTGTCCGGAACATTTAAAAGAAAAGTGGCAAGAAGTTTGCAAGAAGCTTAAAGTGTTCTTGCGATGTTTAAACGTTGCTCAAATAAATTTAAATGAAAATTGTTTTTTTGACCTTGTTCCCGATTCATTTTTAATGAATTTTTATGAGACAAAAAATAAAATTACGCAACATGTGCTAGAAAATTATCAAAGGCCCCCCAATTATGAGTTTATGAAAGAGGTTAATTTCCTTTTACATGAAATAAATTCGCGTCCATTAAATTTAGATCTACACAACGCCAGCAGAAAATTGAAAACCAAGGTAGATGTTTCACAATTTAATAAAATTAAGAATGCATCCAACAAGGTTTCTTACAATATGTATGCCGCCAGAACAGGCAGGATGGCTACGAAATATAATAGTTTTCCAATATTAAACTTTAATAAGAAGTTTCGTAGTGTTCTTAGACCAAAAAATGACTGGCTTCTTGAATTAGACTTTAATGCTAACGAGTTGCGCGTATTGCTCGCCTTGGCCGGGAAGCCGCAACCTAAAGAGGATATACACGCATGGAATGCTAAGAATGTGTTTCGCGGACTCGTAAGCCGCGACAAAGCTAAGGAGCGTATTTTTGCGTGGCTATACAATTCAGAATCGAAAGACTACTTGGCCAATAGAGCCTATGATAGATTCACTATTAAAGAAAAATACTGGGATGGTAAAATAGTAACCACACCATTTGATAGAAAAATAGAGGCCGACGATTTTCATGCTTTGAATTATTTGATACAAAGCACCGCCTCAGATTTATTGCTAAAACAGGCGATTAAAATAAATAAGTTGCTTAAAGGAAGAGAATCTTTTATTACCGCGGTTATTCATGATTCAATTTTAATTGATTATAAAGAACATGACCGTGATATATTAAAAAAGTTGGTTGAAACATTTCAAAAAACTGACTTGGGGCTCTTTGGGGCGAACATCTCAGTTGGTAAAAATTTTGGAGTTATGAAAAAATTATGAACTTGATTGGCCTTGGCGATGCTGGTTGTGCAATTATAGACCTATTAAAGCAGTATCCAAATTATAGTTGCTTTAAGATAGCGACAGGAAAAGAGAACGAAGAAGACTGCAGCTTTTATCAAATGAAAGAGCAGGGCAGCCACCGCGCATACGAAGAAAATGTGCCGGATCTTAAAAGATTTTTTTCTAAATTAGAAGATGAAGAGGTTTATTTATTTGTTAGCGGAGAAGAGGAAATCACCGGCAGTATACTGGCCGTTTTGCAGCAGCTAAAAGATAAGGTGCTAAATGTTGTTTATATTCGACCAAACCGTCGCTTGTTAAATAAAACATGTGTGATGATAGAGCGCGCAGCTTATGGAGTTTTACAAGAATTGGCACGCTCAGCGGCGTTGAATAGAATTATTTTGGTTGACACAGCGCATATAATGCAGTATACTAAGGGAGTTAAAATTATAGAAATAAATGATCGTCTTAGGCGAATGTTGGCAAGCTCATTTCATATGTTAAATTATTTTAAAAATAGTAAAGGTGTTATTAACACTGCGGAATCACCGGAAAGCGTAAATAGAATTTCTACATTTGGTTATGTAGACAGTTCATTGGGGCAAGAAATTTATTTTTACCCCCTTGACAGCGTTCGCGAAAAGGTGTATTATTTTGCTATAGCTGAAGACAGTGAAACATGGGATTCACATGAAAAGTTGTTGGACAATATTGAAAAACAGCTTAAAGACGAAAAGGTGGACAGTTCTTATAAAGTTATATCAACAACTTATGATGAGAACCATGTTTATATGGAAATGTTCACAAACGTAGTTCAATTAATTTTTAAACATTAAGCGGGGCTGGAAAAATCAACCAGTTCTATAACACAGGAGAAAATAAAAAATGGCAATTGATTTAAAGAAAATGCGTGCTAAGCTTTCGGCACTACACAGTAAGGGAAATGGAAGCAAGTTTTGGAAGCCACCGGAGGGAGAAAGCGTTATTCGCATTGTGCCGTCACAGGACGGCGACCCTTTTAAGGAGTTTTGGTTTCATTATAACCTTGGCAACAATTTTGGCTTTTTGAGCCCAAAGCGTAATTTTGGTGAAGAAGATGCGCTTGATCAGTTTGTTCGCAAGCTTTGGGAGGATGGCTCTGACGAGTCTCGTGAAATGGCAAAGAAGTTGATGGCAAAGCAGCGCTTCTTTTCGCCGGTCCTCGTGCGCGGCGAGGAAAACGAAGGCGTTAAGGTTTGGGGATTTAGTAAAACTGTTTATGAAAATCTTCTTCAACTGGTGTTGAATCCGGATTATGGCGATATCACCGATCCACACGATGGAACTGATTTGGTCATTACCTATGGTAAGGCCCCAGGTGCCATGTATCCAAACACCATTATTACTGCTCGTCGTAAGAGTTCGAAGCTCTGCGACGATAAGGAGATGACAAAGGAAGTTCTAGAAACGGAAATTGAGTGGGATGCACTTTTTGAGCGCAAGACCCCTGATCAGGTTTCTCAGATGCTCGATGAATATCTACTTGGCGAAGACGGCGCAGACTCTTCAGATGAAAGCACGGCGGATAATGCTGGGCTGGAAAAGTCTTACAGCGTTGACAAGGCCTTTGCAGAATTGGTTGGTTAGCGTCTTGGCGGGGGGGCTTCGGCCCCCCCGCTTTTTATAGGAGAAAAAATGGCTAAAAGTAAAGCGGGGCGATTAAACATTGCCGACATGAAAAAATTAATTAATAAGAAAGTTGGCTTCAATGTTGCCTTTTCATTAAAAGAGGACAACCCCACACAAGTAGAACAATTTATTCCAACTGGCTGCAAATGGCTTGATGGGGTTGTTTGTCGCGGAAAATGGGGAGGCATTCCCGTAGGAAAGATTAGTGAAATTGCAGGCTTGGAGGCCACTGGTAAATCTTATATGGCAGCACAGATAGCTGGCAATGCTCAAAAACTGGGAATTGATGTTATTTATTTTGACTCGGAATCAGCTATTGATCCGGGTTTTTTGGAAAATGCAGGCTGTAATGTAGAAAATTTGCTTTATGTTCAAGCCAGTTCGGTTGAGTTTGTTTTAGAAACAATTGAGAGTTTGCTGACAAACAATGACAACCAGATGTTGTTTATCTGGGATAGTCTGGCAATGACGCCATCTGTAAGTGATATTGAAAGTGATTTCAACCCACTATCAACAATGGCAGTAAAGCCGCGCATCCTTTCAAAAGGCATGGCTAAACTAGTTCAGCCGCTTGCTAATAAAAAAGCGACTTTATTGGTTTTAAACCAGCTAAAAACAAACATTACTAGAAGGCCCGCAGAGGCGCTCACAACGCCTTATTTTACTCCAGGGGGGAAGGCCCTGGTATACGCCTACTCCTTGCGTGTGTGGCTCACAGCGCGCAAAGGAAAGGCAAGTTTCATATATGATGACAAGGGGTTCAGGATTGGGACTGAGGTAAAAGCAAAAATTGAAAAGAGCCGCTTTGGAACTCAAGGTCGAGAGTGTAGCTTTAAAATTGTTTGGGGTGGCCAAGAAGTTAAAATTATGGATAAGGAAAGTTGGCTTGAAGCAATCAAATCTTCAGAGCATATAAATAATGCCGGCGCTTGGTTTTCTTTAAAATATGAAGATGGCACTGAAGAAAAATTTCAATCTAAAAGCTGGCTTAAGAAGCTAGAAGACGAAAAGTTTTATAATAGAGTTATTAAACTTTTAGAAGATGAAGTCGTTATGAAGTTTGACAAGAGACTCGGCACCGCCGATGAATTTTATGATGTCGACAACACAGAGCCGGAATAGCATCCATGAAAATAAAAGAAATCATTGAAGAGCTTAAAAAAGAATACCCACTAAGTAAAGAATACAAACATAGGGTCGGCACTGATGATGGCGGAAAAGTCATAGAAATATACAATATACCTCAAAAACATGCGAGAAAAGTAAGAAAAAAAATTCCCATGAGATATAAAGGGGTCCGAACAATTGTGTTTTTTCGGGCTGAACGAGAGGAAGAAGAGTAAGAACAATGGCAAAGAAAAATAATAAAAAAAGTAATCGAACGGCTTTTAAAAAAACTTATCAGGGTACTGGTAAATGGACAAAATTCCCACATAACAAGCGTTCAAAGCTATATAAAAAGCAATATCGTGGTCAAGGAAAGTAGAAAAACCTTGACTGTGACGTCGTTCTTTAGTAAAATAGAGATCTACTAAGGAATGTTTTATGGAACGAATAATGATTGTGGATATGCTCAACATGTATTATCGAGCATATATCGTAGACCCTTCACTTTCGACCAATGGCCAACCAATTGGTGGCATAAAAGGAAGTATAAGAATTTTGCAAAAGCTTTGTCGCGAAATAAAACCAACAAAAGTTTTTATTTGTTGGGATGGTCGCGAAGGGTCAACTAAAAGAAAAGCACAAAAGGGTGGTTATAAAGAGGGTCGCAAAAAGCCGTTGCGTTTAAATAGAGATGTGGCGGTTCTAAATGCGGAAGAAGAGATCCAAAATAAAATTTGGCAGCAATCTCGGCTTATGGAATATTTTAACACACTGCCAGTCTCACAAATACTAATAGAGCACATGGAAGCCGATGATGTTATCGCTGTGTTATGTGGTCTTTATAAGGATGCACAAAAGGTTATTATCTCTTCAGATAAAGATTTTTTTCAATTGCTTGATGATACCACCGTTCTTTACCGGCCAGTTCAAAAAGAGATTTTAAATAAAAAAGCGATTGTAGAAAAGTTCAACATTCATCCAACAAATTTTACATTGGCCCGGGCCATGGCCGGCGACAAGTCGGACAACATCGAAGGAATTGGTGGTGTTGGACTGAAATCGGCAGCTAAAAGGTTTCCGTTTCTTAAAGAAGAGAAATCTTATTCTATTTCGCACTTGGTTGAGTACGGCAAAAAAATGCTTGAAGAAAGTGATTTGAAGATTTATAATTCAGTTGTGGAACAAAAAGAATTGTTGGCAGAGAATTATAAGATTATGCAGCTTTACTGTTCTTCTGCGTCGCCCAGTAGCGAGAGGACTATTAAAGAGGCAATTAACAATTACCCCCTTGAGTTAAACAAAACAGAAATGATTAAAATGATGATTCAAGACGGCTTTGCAGAAATTTCATTTGATGAGCTTTTTGCACACATGAGAAATATTAAAAGAACAAACAATGAGCTTTAAAGAACAACAAGATTTTTCGAAATTTGGGAAGCATTTTCAAGAAAAGCTTGTCCAGATAATGTTTGAAGACCGGCCCTTCTGTGATCAAATTTCAGAAGTGCTGGATATTGGTTTTTTTGAGCTAAAATATTTACAAGTTTTCACTGGCAAGTTGTTGAATTATAAGGCAAAATATGACAAGCATCCCTCGATGGAAGGAATGGCGACTATTTTACGTTCTGATCTCGATGCTGAAAATGAAATAGTGGCAAAACAAACGAGAGATTATTTCATACGAGTTAAAACAAATGCGTACATTGAAGATGAAGAATATATTAAGGAAACATCTCTAGACTTTTGTAAAAAGCAAAAGCTGAAAGAGGCCCTAATTAAATCTGCAAACTTGTTGCAGAAGGCATCTTTCGATCAAATTAGCGATTTAATTAATACGGCGTTAAAGCTGGGCACAGACAACAATTATGGTTATGATTTCAAATTAGATTTTGAAGAGCGGTTTCTACTTAAGCACCGCAGCCCTGTAACTACAGGGTGGCCTCAAATTGATAAAATTGTAAAAGGGGGCCTGGGATCAGGCGAACTCGGCGTTGTTATTGCGCCGACAGGTGCCGGAAAATCTATGGCCCTTGTGCATTTAGGCTCTATGGCCCTCATGAGAGGACTTCAGGTCGTACATTATACACTAGAGTTGGGCGATACTGTTGTTGCTTCTCGTTATGATTCTTGTGTAACTGGCTATCACTTGAAAGACTTGTTTCATGTCAAAGAGGCCATCTACGAAAAAATTAAAAACATTTCTGGTAATCTTTTAGTTAAGGAATATCCCACTAAATCTGTTTCTGTTAATTCTTTAAGGACACATTTACAGAAACTAAAAAGTGCTAATGTGCCCATTGACATGATTATTGTAGATTATGCTGACCTATTAAAGCCGAAAGCCTCTTACAAAGAAAAAAGATTAGAGTTGGAGACCATTTATGAAGAGTTGCGAGGCCTCGCGCAAGAATTTAAATGTCCCATTTGGACTGCATCACAAACCAATAGGGGCGGTTTAAACGCGGAAGTTATTACAATGGAAAGTATTTCTGAAGCTTTTAACAAGTGTTTTGTCGCCGACTTCATATTTACTATATCGCGCACAATAGAAGATAAAAATGCCAACACTGCACGCATGTTTGTCGCAAAAAACAGAAATGGAGTAGATGGGCTAATATTCCCAATGTTTATGGACACTAGTAATGTGAAATTAGAAGTTTTGGAGCCTACTGGAGAGTCGATTGATGACATAAACAAGAACGCAGCTAAAAAGCAAGAAGAATCGTTAAGAGAAAAATATAAAAAGTTTAAGGAGAAAAAAAATGGGACTAGCAACTGAAATCTTGTCCGACATTACAGTACATATGAAGTACGCACGTTACTTGCCAAAGAAGAAGCGCAGGGAAACATGGAGAGAGTTAGTCAATCGTAATAAAAGAATGCACTGGAAAACCTACCCGGACTTGAAAGAAGAGATCTCGGAGGCTTATAAATTAGTGCATGCTAAAAAGGTGTTGCCATCCATGCGCTCTATGCAATTTGGCGGGAAGCCCATTGAAGTTGCTCCAAACCGCATTTATAATTGCGCGTTTGCCCCAATTGATGACTGGAGAGTATTCAGCGAAGTTATGTTCTTGCTACTTGGTGGAACGGGCGTTGGCTATAGCGTACAGCGTCACCACGTTGAAAATTTACCAGAAATTAGAAGGCCAAACCCAACTAGATCTCGAAGGTTTTTGGTTAGCGACAGCATCGAAGGTTGGGCCGATGCGGTAAAATCATTAATGAGAAGCTATTTTTATGGTGGATCAACCATAAGATTTGACTTTAGCGACATCAGACCCAAGGGTGCCAGACTAGTTACTTCGGGCGGTAAAGCGCCCGGGCCGCAACCGCTAAAAGAGTGCCTGCTCAAGGTTAGAGGAGTCTTAGACGAAAAAGAGGAGGGAGATAAACTTGAGTCTATTGAAGTTCATGATATCATTTGCTACATTGCTGACGCTGTTCTTGCTGGCGGCATTCGCCGTGCTGCTCTCATCAGCCTCTTCTCTGCTGACGATGATGAGATGTTGGCTGCAAAAACAGGTAACTGGTGGGAAAAGAATCCACAAAGAGGACGCGCTAATAATTCCGTCGTATTACTTCGACATAGAATTACAAAGGAGTTCTTTGAATCTCTCTGGGAGCGTGTAAAAGCTTCTGGTGCCGGCGAACCGGGCTTTTATTTTTCAAACGATAAGGACTGGGGGACAAACCCGTGCTGTGAAATCGCACTTCGACCTTATCAATTCTGC
>TARA_R110001583_G_scaffold119981_3_pt1 | contig 12349 bp, 7 predicted proteins | sample TARA_R110001583 | Tara Oceans TARA_R110001583 (sample SAMEA4398432) | marine metagenome | biome: Polar Biome; feature: [MES] marine water layer (ENVO:01000295) within the mesopelagic zone...; material: water (ENVO:00002006), including particulate matter (ENVO:01000060) such as...... | reverse complement strand
CAAAAGGTACAGAGCAGGTAGATCACCGGTCCTCTGACAATTAATCCTTGCGGATGGACTACAGCATCTTTGATTCGCTCATCCTTGGCCGTGCGGTATTCGATCTCTAGGCATCTCTCGGTAAAAACACCGGTATAGATAGCGTCGATCACATCTTGCGAAAGCTCCGGTGCGATCAGTGCATGAGCACGTTGACTCATGCAGACCTTGTCGCTCCATTTGGCAAACGACTGATCGGAGAGTCCCTGCAACGTACCGTCCGCCGCTTTAAAGTAACTGGCCAAGTGACTGGAGGAGGCGGCAGGTAGCAACTGGGTTAAAAACTGTTCGACCATCTTGAACGTGATGGCCACATGGGGCGGCATCGCCGTCAGGGTGATCGGATCTGAGTTTTCCATCCATGACCAGCCAAACCGGCCGGGGGATTCATCACACTGGATAGGGAACATCAGAGACAGCTTTTGCAGGTCACGCTGTACCGTTCTGGCGGTTATTTCAAACCCGCAACCCGCTAAAAGGCTATTCATTCCGGTGGAATCAATTTTCCTAGGGTGATGCGGGATAAGGCGCAGCATTTCAAGCTGTCGAAGAATCGTGTCTGACATAGAAAGTCCTTTATACCTGTTCAGCGCGACAGACACTGTCGCTTTCTTTCCTCGTTTTTTCAATGTCTTGGATCAAACTATCATCGAGTAGTGGGCGAATAGCGACTACGACAACCAGGGTGCCAAAAATGCGGCTGACACCATCGCTCAAATCAGCAGCGCAGCTAGCGGCACAGCAGAGTCGTTACTCCATCAGGTTGAACGCGGCTGGAGGTTTTAAAGGCGGCGCTTATCGCAGGAGGCGCTTGCTAAAGGTGTAGTGACGACAGGGTTTGTCGTGCTGATGAGTCATCATGGTTCGATTGGACAGCATGCGCCGCTAGGTTGCGATCCGTCATGATCACTCTATAATCGCTTGCTCTTAAAAGAGGAAACTTATGCAACAAACTAAGCCGTATTCCCGGCCGAAAGGAAAAAAGCTGGTCATGTCACCCGTCTATCGATGCCGACAGGAAACCCCTAAAAAAGGCAAAGGCAGTTACCAAAGAAAAGCCCGTTATCACTCAGTTGATAACGGGCTTTTTAGTATGTGGATGGCTAATAAGGGGGGCTGATACCGACCCTGTTGCTAAGCAGTGCTATCAATCATTCTGCCGCTTAAGAAATGTAGGAATGTTCATATCGGCATAGTCGAACAGGATATCTGAATCTTTATTGCCATTGATCGTTTTTAATCGCCTAGGTCTAAGCACGGCGTGTTTATCATCGTCGTCCGTGCCATCAAGTGCTACGCGTGATTGTTTCTTCGGTTGTCCCCGTTCGAAGCTATCGGCAAGCCCTGTGGCGATGAGTGTCACGGTCAAGCGATCCTTTAACGATGGATCGATAGAGGTGCCGATAATGACGGTGGCGTTGTCGCTGATGAGCTGGTCAATGTAGTCTCCGATCTCAGTGAATTCCCCGATCGAGAAATTGTCACCGCTACAGATGTTAACCAGAATGCCTCTGGCCTGGTGTAAGTTGTCCTGAGCTAGAAGGGGGCAGGTCGCCGCTCTAGTAACGGCATCTCTGGCTCGATGCTCCCCTTGGCCTTCTCCCTGGCCAAACATCGCTAACCCTTCCTCTTTGAGAATGCGTTTCACATCTTCGAAATCCAGGTTGATCAGCCCGGGTTTGCTGATCAGGCTGACGACCCCCTCAAGCGCAGAGCGCAGCACATCGTTGGCTTTACTGAAGGCTTCGATGATGGGGGTTGCCGGATCCATCACCTTCATCAAGTTTTGGTTGGGGATCACCAGCAGCGCGTTCAGGTTGGCTTTGAGTGCTTTAAGACCTTCCTCGGCTATTCGGTAACGCTTTTTACCCTCAAAGGCGAAGGGCATGGTGACGATGCCAACGGTTAGGATGCCAGCCTGGCGGGCGATCTCGGCGATAATAGGTGCCGCACCTGTACCGGTGCCGCCACCCATCCCCGCGGTAATAAATAACAGGTCGGTGTTCTGCAGGCTTTCAGCGATCACCTCCCTGTCTTCAATGGCCGCCAGTCGCCCTACCTCTGGGTTTGCACCGGCGCCCAGGCCTTTGGTCGTTTCCCGGCCCAGGGGCATCGAGACAACGCCATCACGGTATTCAAGTGCCTGGATATCGGTATTGGCGCAGATCAGGTCCACCGACGCCAACTCGCCTCCAAGGAGGTGGCGAATGGTGTTGTTACCGCCACCACCGACCCCAATCACTTTGATGGTTGAAAGCTGTGAGTGGGTTTCGGCAAAACTAAAGGTTTCTGACATGACATCCTCTGGCGCTATGCGTTGACCGCGACAAAGGTGCGTGGCCATTGATGTTCTAATGGTGGCTGAGAAGGGCGTCTGAACCTGTCGCGTTAAAAAAAGTCTTGGGTGGCTCGTTATTTTGACCGGTTATGGCGATGCCATAGGTTTCTGCAAGTTTGCGGGTTTCTCGGCGAATGAATGCCTGCAGATGAGCCGGTGCAATGACTTTGATCGAGGAACCAAACGAGACCAACGCGCTTCTCAGTTCAGTGGTGTCGTCAACAGTCGCTTTCACGGTATAGCGGGCAGATTGCTGGGGCGCAGTGATGGTTTGAGTGCTGGCGATGGGGTTTTCGACCAGTAGGATAGCAATCCTACGATCGACCTCAAGCTCAAGTTCAATAGCAGGATTGAATATTTCGACAAAAGGCTGTGAATCGACAAAGTCTTGTAAATTGAATCCACTCGGCGGTGCAATCTGCTGATCTAAGAGTTTGACGTTTTTTAGCCGGTGCATGGGGAAGCGTACGATGGTGTCTCGTTCAAGCTTGCCGATCAGGAAGGTCACTGTACCGGTGATCAGCAGACCCAGCGGGTGGATGCAGGAGTACGATATATAGTCGATATCTATCCCTCGGAAATAACGTCCTACTTCAGCAGAGATACATCGGTCCTGGTCCAGGGCGCTGTAGATGCTCTCTTGCGCGGTTGTCTTCTCCGAACGTTTTACAGAGTCATTCCTGAAGCCCTTAAAAGCGATCTTGTTATCCCAGCCCTTGCGGTCTTTGAGGATGTTCTCAGCCTGCAGGAAGTAGGGCTTCATATGCTCACGGATGGACGTTGGCCACAGCCTATCGCTATAACGATTGAGCAGGCTAAATGAGATGGCGGTATGCATATCCATAAAGGGGATCTGCATGCCACTGGCGTTAGGGATCCAGTACCAGCCTGTGGGCTTGCTGCTGGGATCTGATCCGATGCCGAACAGGCCGGTACCGGACAGAAAATCCAAATCACGCTGTATGGTCCTAAGGGTGACTTCGAAGCCTTGGTTTTTGAGTGTCTCAAGCAGCTCTCTGCTGCAGGTCTTGCGCGGGTAAGGGGGCAGGTTTTGCAGGATAGATAAGCGCCGGTGGTGGGTCTCTTTTGCTTTCATCTAGCAGTTTCCTATGAGAACTCTTTGTGCCGGTTTTCCTTCACCAGAGCCCATTAGATCATTGATACCACCCACGGTAGCAATAGCAAGCGTCAGGCTGTGTCGCGTCAGATCATTTTAATCGCGCCGTTTTACTGCGACTCAAACTGTCGCAGCTGTACGCCATGATGACTCAGATTGTGCCCTGTGTTTTCTACAAGGATCAAAGAGTCATTAACGAGGTTAAACAGAAGTGAAAAAAATTATCTCGATCGATTTCTTCAATGACAAAATCAAAGGCCAGTTGATGCGTGATGGCGAGTGGTTTCGGGTGAGCCTGGTCCAAAGCCAATATAGTCTCTACCAAGAGTTTGAGATTGATCTGGACGGTGCTGAATTCCTTCAGGAAACAGCGGAACGGATTTTGGAATCTCTGTATCGATTGGAGCTTCTCCTGAAAACCCCTCAACGGGCCGATCTGATCTACCAAGAGTACAGAGACACCTACTGTAATGCCTTGATGGATCTCTTGTCGCCGGTAGAAGCCAGGAAGGTCTCTGCGCTTCTGGCCGGATCAAAACTGGCCAAGCAACAACTCGATAAAGTTAATCATGCCATCAAGCTAAGCGTTGGTCGTTATCGCTCGGAACAGCAGATGATGTTAAGTCAGTTTTTTGTAGATGGACTGCATCAGTTTGATGCTTCGTTGTTGGATCAGTTTGTTTGGCATTATGAGCATAAGGTAGAATGAGTTTTGTTTAGATTTTAAGCTGTTGTTTTTGTTGGCTAATGGCGAGGGTTGTTGAGTGGGTGTCATGCCCGGTTCAAGTCGGTAGGTATAGGGAGGTGGGCGGCGGCACTCGCGTGATTAGCAGTGTTGATGGGGGAGGGTATTACTGTGATTAAATACATATTAAACACAGTAAAAGGGTTTTCGCTGAGAAGCAGTAAGCGGATGCTGGTATGGGAAATTCGGTATTTCTTATGTCCCCCCCCTTGTAACCATAGATATGTGTGTCTGGCGTAAAGGGAAGGATAGAGAGGGTGCGGGTTATTGGTTGAGCGTGCCGATATCCTCGGTTAACAAACTGTAGATCTGATCATAACGTTCCAATGTTGCTTCTTTATTTTTCATATCTTGCTTGAGCCGATCCACTGTTTCGATCAGGTCTTGGGTCAGGCTCGGGATAAACGCTTGCTCCTGTTGGGTGAGCTTGGCAGCAACCGTACGGATGTTATTATCCAGTTCGTCAGCAATATCCTTTAACAGCATAGTGACCACGCGCGCCTGCTCGTTGCGAAGTTGGTGAATCTCGTCGCCTTCAACTTCCGGGCTGGTGAACTGTGCGCGTACGGTGTTGATGTGGTGATCCAGGTCCAGATTGATGGCTGGAATCGTGATGCGATCAACCGCGTTACTCAGTGGGAGCAAAACCCGGTCCGGGTCGAAGTTATCATCGGAAAAGTCGAACATACCCTTAACCACTGCCTTGATATCCTGGCGAAAAGAATCCAGCGGGATAGCCCGAATCGAGGCATCGAATAGGCGTTGCTGCGTCTCTACGACAAACTGCTCCAGCATCGCGACTGCTTGTTGTACATTGGCGTAGGTGTAGTTAATGGTGCGGAACTCGGTTGAGTAGACGGTGCGGGTAGAACCCCAACTAAATGGGTTGTACCAATCAGAATCACTTACCTCCCGTGAGACCTCGTAGCTCTCCTGGCGCGAACTGCTTTCAGAGCGCACCTGTTTGGCTTTAATCGCATCCTGCTGGATGGCGTTACGCGCTTGAACCAGTGATTTTTCGGCCTGGATACGGTACTTCTCGAATACCGATTCTACCTTTATGCGGCCGGATTCAATGCGCTGTACGATGGCTTGTTGCTGCTGGGCCAGGGCTTCCAGGTCGCCTTCGCTGAGTAGTTTGCGTTTATCAGTAATGTCGGCCTGTATCTGGGTCAGTTTTTGCAGTACACCGCGTTGGGTACCGGCCAGCAGGTTGTCAAAACGTTCAGCAAGAATCTTGGCTTTGTTGTCGCTGACTTCGATCAACTTGGCTTCGATCGGCGCAAAATTACCGATGGCGCGTAATACCTCAGGGCTGAACTCAAATCCGTCGTACATGCTGTTGAACTGGTTGAGTGAGTGCAGCTCCTCTTCGGATAGATTGGTCGTCTTGGAGGCGAGGTCATGGCAGCGCGCCGAGAGGAAAATGGGGGGCAGGGCGTTTTGCAGGGTGGTCATCAGATGGCTCTGGCCCGACTGCTCGGCATCGCGTGCACAAACACGCTGCACGTTGTCGCAGGCTTCGTGGTTTAGCTTGGTCGTCAGTGCTGGCAGGGCGGTATAGATCGATTCATAGTTGTGATATTCGTCCAGCAGGGCACCGTCGAAGATCGAACCGATCAACACGATCTCCTCAACGCCTTTGTTGGGGATATTCTGCGCCAGCAGGCTCATATCGTGATGATCCAGGAACTGACCACAGTAGCTCAGAAAGAAGACCACATCACACTGGCCGATAAACTCCTGGGTACGGCGTGAACGGGAGATAATCGGGTCATTCATCCCGGGGGTATCGACCACTTCGATATCCTTGAGGCTGTCGATATTAAGATGCAGCTCGGTACTCTTGACGATCGGGGTAAAGCGACCGGAAGCACCCACATAGTCATTAAGTTCGCTGATCAGCTGCTCGGTCGAGCCGATGCCGGTTAAGGTCTGGGTCTTTCCCAAGTAGTCATCCACCGGCAGACCACTGTTCTGTACCATCTTGAACAGTTCGAGGCTGGCCTTATCTTCATCGCTGCACAGGGGCTGCTGGGGGTGTGTTGACGTGTTTACCCCCGGCGTTCTGTTCCGGCAGGCCGCTTGATAGGCGGCCAATGCCTGCTGATACGCATCCTGCTTACGGCCGATCGACTCGGCGCAGACTTTGACCTTTTGCCATTCTGACTCGGTATAAAATTCGACCCGGGCCGAGGGCTCTTGGGCGTAACTGATCTTGGTCAGCGCGGCGGTCATCGGGGTAGCGGCCTTCGGCAACAGATCCCGGCCATCGAAGAGCAGGCTGTTCAGGAACGAGGATTTTCCCCGTTTGATCTGGCCGATGATACCGATGCGCAGCAGACGGTTTTCATCCTGTGCATGGAGCGCATCATTTTTGAAACTGCTGGCCCGTGCCTGCAGTTCACCGAGAAATTCCGGGCTAATTTCATCGACAAACTCCTGGTAGCGTTCATTCAGCGTTGCCAGTGATTGGCATTTGTTGTCGATAAGTTCGGTAGGGGTCATAATGGTCCTGGTTGAAAATCAACGTTGATTTTAGTGATGCCTCATAAACTCTTATTGGTATTTGTTAAATTAACGTCTAGCGTTTACGAAGTAAGTAGATGATTGATGCATCTATATCCAGCTATGTTCCGTATAACTGATCTGTTACGTTTTAAATATACTGTGATTGTCTGAAAATTTATTTTAGTTAATCAGTTAATATCACGCATAGGGTGACAGAGTGATTCAAACGCTTCGTTTATCTGTTTTAAACATCTTTTCGTCGCGTCATCAATTGTTATGTGTTTGGGCACGTAACTCCCTTCAAAAGGATTGCTGTCTGAGAAATACGTCGTAAGCACTAGTAATTCATGATGTAAGCTGTCGATATTACAATTCTTGATTGATGATATTCCTAAGCGGGAGATATTAAACTCATGAGAGTGCTGGTTGTAATGGTCTTCATCGTCCTGTAGTACGTTTCTAATTCCTACAAGAAGGATTGTTGTTTTGTCAGTTCCGTCGCCAACAATAGAAGTATATGTGCATTTTTCAAAATCATCCTCTGTTAACCTATAAACCCCTGCTCCAAGTTCTATCGTAACGGAGTATGGTTCTGTGCTGATATAGTGTAATAGGTCGCAAGCTGTTGATATTTTAATTATTTTATGGCTATGATTGATCCTGTGATACTCTGTTAAATGTTCCCACTGCCATAGTTTTTCACATTTAATACATTCTATTTGTTTTATATTTTTAGAAGAAACTGATTGGACTACTCTTTCAATGAATTTTAAGTCTTTGTCGCTTGTGTCAAAAAGTATCTTAAATTCTTCAATAACTGACTTTTCAGATATGCAATAATTGTCATCCTGAAAGCAAATCATTACAGCATCATAAAAAAATGTATTAACGAGGTTTTTTTCTAGTAAAGTAGATTTAAAATCATCAATAAATATCTTGTCAAGAGCTGCTGCGTTCTTCTCAAGATTCATTATTATTTTGTCAGGCAAATCAAAAGTTCTGATTAGTGTGGCGATGTACTTTCTTTCAGTTCCAAGAATTTTATCATCTGCATTCATCACTAGGCACAAGCCTGTGAGATAAATAATCTTACTCTCTAAGTCAATTCCTACCAATGGATGTTTTTTAAGCACGAAGTTATCTTCGTTGAAATCTTTCAAGGTCGTTAATACAGAACTCATATGCAATATCTTTTTCGTTAGGTTGAACTTATGTGAATAGAGTTAGCGTGAATGCATGGTTTGTTGCTAGAGTATTATAAATTATATTTCATTGTGTGTGGTTTTGTTTTCAAAAAAACTAAACCTCAATAGTAATTATGCATTCTTTCTCATCAAGTATTTGTACTGTAACAGGTGTTTTTTTTGTAAAAAGTTCTTCAATATTAGAACTACCTATTTGTTCAACTATCTTGTTCTTTAAAATAAAAATATCTAGATTTGAATTTATTTTAATCAATGCTCCTGCTGCGCTGATCTTTTCGACAAGACCCGGTAGCGCATTCAAATTCGCATGTTTGGAAAGCTGCATGATATCCCCCTGCAGCAACGCATCGAAGTGGTATTGCTGCGCTGCCTGCGGCTGTTGTTTCTTACGCAGGCTTTTGAGTTCGACGCTGTTGGGTTGGTCGCAGGTGTTGATGCCGAGTGCTTTGCACAGCGAGCTGATCAACGCGGACAGCTCAGAGGCAATCTTTTCGGCGCCCTGCTTCTGTTTGAACAGTGCATCGAGTTGCGCCTTGGTCTTGCGTTGATAGTTCTTCAGATGCTCTTTTTTGTCGTCGGAGATACCTTCGTCAAAGATCAGTTCGTTGACGGTGGTGTGGGTCAGTTTGAGCGATTGTTGGTGGGAATCGTAATGGTTACTGTAACGCTTAAAGATCTGGGCGGCCTGCCACAGAATCGACCACCCCGGTTTTGCCTGATCGACCTGCGCCAGAAAACGGTTGAGTACCGCTCCACTGTCGGAGTACTCTTTATCGAGCTGGGCGGAATAACCGATAACATCGACGTAGTCTATTTCGGCCTGATCCAGCGCCTGTCGGGTCAGGGCGATAATCTCGCGGATCTGTGCGGCGGGTTTCTTGTCTGCTTTGCTGATGACAACCAGGATGGGTTGATCCAGCTCCAGGCTCTGAATAAATTCGATGTCGGGTTGCGGGAGGGTGCCGTTCTGCTGGTCGACCAGCCAGACCAGATAGTCGGCACCGCGCAGGTGCTGGCGGGAGATGTTTTCATCGGTGTTGCGCTCCGCCGCGCCGATGTCGTCCGATTTGCTATAGCCCGGAGTATCCAGAAAGATCAGGTTGGGATATTTGAACTGCTGCTGCTCCACGGAGATCAGTTGCAGCAGATGGCTGAAGGTGACATTGAAGCGTTTGTTAAACGCATGACAGATCGCCTTCAGGGCTTCTTTATCGATCAGCGTCTTTTTACGCTGAAAATTCAGCGCATGGATGCTGTCTTGCTCACCTTGCGACAGATAGGTCGGGATAGAGGTAGTGGGGGTGGTATCGGTCGGCAGCAGTGAGGGGCAGCCGAGCACCGAGTTCAGGAAGCGTGATTTGCCGGCGCTGAATGAACCGCCGACAGCCAGGGTGTAAGAGCGGGCCAGGTGCGGAAAGCTGGCGACCTCGTGCAAGGTCTGCCTGAGTTGATTCAGCTCGACATAGGTGGTGACCCCGGTGGTATTGTCATCGCTCTCGCTGTGCGGCAGGAACTGATACTCGATGATATGCTGGATCTGATCAAGGATCTGACTGACCGGGCCGTCTTTGGCGCTATTGGCGATCAGTTCGGCGCACAGCTTTAAACCCTGTTCGGGTTGGTGCAGGTATCTGTTTTCACCTGCTGCGGTCGGCTGTTGCCGGGCAGATTGCAGAGCCGCTTGTTGTGCTTTCGTCTGGGTATGGGTATTCATTAACTGACTTATTCCATCTGACATTTGCTAGCCTCCCTGTGCTGGGTTTGCACTATGTGTTGTGTTACGGGGCCGGTTGTTAGAGCGCGATGGCGCTGTGTTCGATGCCTCTGGCCGGGCTGCCTTGTAGGGTTTCGATTTCTGACCGTGCTTGCTGATACTGTTCCAGGCGCACCTGATGTTGCTCTTTATCTGCCTCTAATCGCTGCAGCAATGCGTCAATCGTCTGTTTATGGCTCGATTTTTCCTTATCAAAGGCTTTATTCACCTGCTGCTTGAGTTTTTGTACCGCTCTGGTTAGCTCAGCATCGACTTGGTCAATAACCTGACTGGTGACCTGTGGGATGACCTGATTGCGAACCTGATCCTCGATCTGACGTTCGCGTTCTTCTGTATTGTCCCTGCGTCCGAACAGCCCCCCCAGCAAGCTGCTGATCAGAATGCCGACGGGGCCTAATACCAGTGCGCTTAGGCCGGCAGCGATAGCGGAGGAGGAGATTGAGAAGGCTTCTTTATCTTGCGGCGGAATATGGATTGTCACCTGGATACTGCCTTGCAAGTGGGAGGTGATGTTTTCCAGGGTCGTTTCGAGCCGCTGTAACTCGGTTTGAATCAGTTGATCGATGCCGCCTTGCAGTACCGGACGCAGCAGGTCGTTAATGACGGGGCCCAGGTTATGGCTCTTGGCGGCGTTAACCAACTGTGCAGTCGCACCGCTCAGCGTCGCCCGGGCGCGCTGTATCAGTTGTTCTTTACCCGTGCTGCACAGGTTATATTTCAGTTGGCTCAGGCTCTGTTCCAACTTCTCTTTCACCTGCTCAAAAGCCTGTTCGACATCGCTCAGTTGTTGCTGCAATTGCGGCTCATCTGACTGGGCGTAGGAGATCTTCGAACCGAGGCTGTTGCTGAGTTGTGCGAGACAAACATCTATTTCCGATTTATAACGCTGGATCAGCAGCGCATCGAAACATCTGACCGAACTGTCGACGGCATGTTCAAAATCGCCCAGAGTCGCCTGTTGGCCGATGGATTCGATATCCCCCACAGTCTGCATTTCGCCCAGCGCGTTGGTCAGGCTCTCCTGCAGCTTTTGTTTAAGTTGCACCAGCTCCTTGGGTGACTTGCGGCTGGCCTTGGAGATCAGTGCGACGACCTCTTTACCGTAATTCCACTTGATCTCGGACAGATAGTCGATCACCGATGCATCGAAGGGAATGTTAGAGGGCATCAGGCTGATAAACCGATCCCCGCGTGACAGATAGCAGGCGATGGCCTTGGTATGTGCATGGTTTTTTGAATCAAAGCCCGGCATGTCGACCAGCACCAGGTCAGGGCGGTTTTTCAGCTTCGGATTATCGATAAAAGCCTGTACGAAATAGAGATTAGGGTCGGGACGCTGATCGTTGAGTGCCGTCAATGGTCTGCGGTCAGCGGGTCGATCATCGAGGTAGTTCACCAGGATGTATTCTTCGGGACTGTAACTCAGCTCTGTCGCAAAGGCTGTTTCAGGCGTGACATCACATTTAAGGTAGTTGTGCCCTAAATAACGGTTCAGTAGCGTACTTTTACCGCCGGAAAATTTGCCGATAATGGGTACCACGACCTTGAAGTTGCTGACCTTGTCGTGGAGGAACTTCAGGCTGGTGTCTATCTCAGGGTTAATAGCCAGCTCTTGGTTGAGCTGGACTAACCGGTCCAGCAGTTCAAGAAAATGTGACTGGGCGGCGTGATGCCTGCAATCGTTACGGCGCAAGCTATGCAGCAGTTCCAGGCCGAGAGTCAGGGCCGGGCGTTGACAGTCCATACTCAGGTTCAGTTGTTGTTCTATCTGCTGGCAGGCAGTTGCTACATCGAGCGCTTCATCGACGATCTGCATGCCTTTGAGCAAGGAGTGGAAAGGCGCGGCCGGCAGCAGCGTGTTTCTGCCAACCCTTCCCAGCAACAGACTGGCATTGGTCGGCTCAAACAGACTTGTCGGTGCCAGCAGTTGGTCGTTGAAACCTTGCTCATCGAGTACATTGACATAACGTAGCAGTTCGGCATTGTTCCATTCACCGCCGGTCTGGGTATAAAAACTACCCGTTAGCTCGATGAGTCGCATGGGCGGAGGCGCATCTTTAGCCAGTTGCTTGGCCTGGTGATACCAGTTGTCGACTAACTGGGCGCGTTCGAGGTTGTCGATCCGGTTCTCCATGGCGATAAAGCGTTGGTCGCATTGGTACGCTAGGGCTTCAACACCTTGCTGCATCAGTTGGAACGAGGTGAGGGTCTTCTGTTCCAGAGAGTTAAGGCCGGCACCTAGGTGATTAACATGGGTCAGCAGATAGGTGGTCTTATTAGACAGTGCGGCGATGGCCTCCATGCTCAACATCTGTTTATGATTGAGTTTTTGGATCATCTGCTGATTGGCGTAGATGCAACGATTTAGATCCCAGTTGATTCCGGCCTGCAATTTGGCGTTGCTGCCGGTCAGACCACCCCAAAAACGGCTCAGGTGGCCCTGATCTAACTGGTGATTGATACGTCCCTCCGTGGATGCCAGCGTAGTGATGGAGGTAAAGGCTTCTTCAAGCAGCTCATCTGCTGTGAGCTGGGTTTCGGCCAGGAACTCGTCCATGCTGCTGTCAATCAGTGTGCGTTCCTGTTCGTCAAGCTGCGCACTCAGCTGTACTCGTATTTC
>TARA_R110001583_G_scaffold1028_1_pt1 | contig 12352 bp, 11 predicted proteins | sample TARA_R110001583 | Tara Oceans TARA_R110001583 (sample SAMEA4398432) | marine metagenome | biome: Polar Biome; feature: [MES] marine water layer (ENVO:01000295) within the mesopelagic zone...; material: water (ENVO:00002006), including particulate matter (ENVO:01000060) such as...... | reverse complement strand
TTTTTGGCGTGGCGTTTCCCATGAGGGTGGCCATGGCAAATCCCCACGCCTTTTGATAAGACTGGGAAGATTCTTCTTTTGTAAGCCATGCCTCTTCTGTCAGGCTGAAGGGTTGTATTACAACCAGCTGGTCTTGAGTTGTTAACATGCTTGCAAGAAACAATACAGCTAAAATCAATCCACCGATTACAAATCGGTTGAATTTAGCTTCGAGCTGATTTCCTTCCCAGGTCTTCAGGTAATTTGAGATGTTCACGGAAGATAATCCCTTGCATACGGATTTTTAAAAGAATGGGAGTTTTTTTTCCCCATCAGCCCCCACCAATAGAGGATATGGAGCAAATACCCATCGGGGTGGTTGTCACGATATTTTTTGTAGACGTTAGTGATCAAATAACCTACGGCAATGCAAATAAAGGCTTTACCGATCATTACGCCGACAACCATGCCAAGAAGCATTGGTGCGAGTTCATCGGCACTCCACATCAAGATGTGCGGAGGTTCATCGATCCGTTGTGGTATTTTTACAGGCTTCATCTCTGCAGGACTCCAATGATTCGGCAGGATTTTGCCATGCAACTCAAGAAGGCTGTGTCTTGCTAACTGCCCGAGAAGGGCAGTTCTATGTGATTCGAACTCAAATTCGCTTTTGCATGTTGCCTGCTGCGATGCCTATCATGACGCACACAGACATCAATACGAGGGGAATTATTGAGACGTTGATAACGATAGGCGCAAATGTTGCCAGCAAGGCCACCGCTGCCGTCACTCCAACGTATCGCAACGAATACTGGTGCAAAAGTGGGCTGCTGTACGCAAAAGTGGCTTTTTTTATCTTCCATGTCATCAGGCCATCGAAAATTGCGGGAGCCAGCAACACCAGCATATAGGGTGCCCACATGATCATAATGGCCACCCTGACGTAAAATTGAAATATTATATTAGCCACGGCATCAATTCGGCCATCAACCCATTTAAACCACCAGCCACCCATGTTCTCCATTCCTCTTGAGCGTTTTTTTTGCTCATCAGTCGGTATTAGTACATCCCTGGTGCCTTCGTATAGGCCGCTATCAATTATTGAAGACTGATACCACTCTCTGGCTTTTCCAAATATCCAATCGTTAGTGTCTTTTGAAAATGAATTACCAATAACGTAATGTTCTTCATTTATTATTTTTTCAGTTCGATCCCCAGGAATCAACGTAAGGATTACTACAGCTTCTATCACTAGAAACCACAAGAAAACAATGATGGAAGACTGTTTTTTCATGCGTGATCCTTTACCAAATCTTTTGGTGGCATCAGGCTCTTTGAGTAGCGAGCATTGCGAATAATCTGGGTTATATTGAACTTTGAGTGATCACTTCCGCACTTGTCTTTTACGACGGTCAAATCGCTAATCTTTTCGACTTCAATCAATCTTTTTAACGAATATGAATCACCTATTTTCCAACACTTTCCGGACTTTGCTTTTACTGTCACTTCGTTGTACTTGTAGAGCGCCTCAATCAATCGCATTTCAAAAACAAAAATTCGATGATCGTCGCTGTATTTATTTCCGTCCTTATTGTTATGGAATACTACTGCTGCGTATTCGTCCAGTGCTGATTTTATGATTGACAAGGCTAGAGGCTTGCCATCAACCAAGATGTTCAATGTCAGATAATTTATAACAGCCACCAGCATTCTTTCAGCAACAGGCCAATCGAATTTTAGTATCGATGTTATATGACCGTAGCGATGATCTAGTGACTTAATCACACCAGAAAGAGCTTCTTCTTCGGTTTTGTATTTGATCGCGTCAGACAACTTTACGCAGTATTCCATTGCGTCATTCCTGTTTTTATTTATAACCAATTTAATTATCGCCGAGTATTCCGAGTCGGCCTTTTACGATCCGGCCACCGGATATATTTGCAACATAATGAAGATTTGGCAGCATACCTAGCATCTGGGCCGGAAACATTGTCGCCTCTTCGCTAACAAGACGTTCTGTCAATCCGCCCCTGTGACCGCTTGGCTCATCTGGATCTACGCTTTGACTCTGCCCGCGCTCAACCTTCTTTATTTCCGTAAGAGGCATGTTTTCTACAATATAGTTTTGCGTTTCGGTGTCTTTGGTTCGAAGCGATATCAGGTTGTTAATATTACCTAAAACCTGATAAGCCTTATCTTTACTGCCAAGTCGAGCAACAAAATCTGATAAGGTCTGCGTGGCAACATACAGGCAAAGGTTGGCCCCCCGACCCTTGTTTAGCAGTTGAATAAACGGGTCGTTGATAACCTCAGCCGCTTCATCAACAAAGATGTTTACACGTTTGTTTTCAATTCCGTAGTTATATCTATCACCAGCGACAGACGTAAGATCACTCAAATACATAGAACCAATGGCGGATCCCACGGTACCGTCGGTTAACGAGTCCAAGCCAATATAAGCAACCTGGTTGTTGTTGATTATTTTTGCGTTGTTGGTAATTGTCCGAGTATCGTCATAATCATTGGGATCAGGGGAAAGCAATGGCCCAAGAATTCCAGATGTCAGCATGTTCATAATCGGCATTAGGTTGGCAACCATTTTGGAGAAATGGGTACCATCATGCGTAAACATGGAAATGATGCCGTCAAGTTCCGAGCTTGGCCATGTAGGCTGAATCTCGCGTGTGTAAAAGTGAATGGCCGCGATTGCTCTTTTTCTCAGATCAGGCCCGGCTGAAGCATCAAACTCAACGTCCAACGAATCAAGGTCGTTATGGACACTTTCTGTGTAAGCAGCAATCGTTTTGATAACCAAGCCATCGGTGCCGGATTCTAAAAACCTTCGCAGCTTTGTCAGAGTCGGCTTTTCGTGTGTGATCACCAGCGCTTGAGCGATGTTGTTGATTGCCTGCCATCCAAAGGCGGTGAATGGATTTCCTCCAGTTTCAGACGGGATCAAGGCAGCAATTCGGCTGGCAATTTCAGTTACTCGGGAAAAATTGGCGAGCAAATCGATACGGGCACTATCTTCAGGGAATGCCGGGTTAAAGTTTAGGAACGCATCGGGTCGCCCAGTAGCAAGACAGGCACGCTTTGCGTTTTCGGCAAGTTCTTTGTCGCCTTTCGGGTCGATAATAAAGCAGGTCTCCCCTCTGGCAATTGCTTGGGATATTAAAATATCGAACATGCGGGTTTTGCCAGATCCCGTAGTTCCTACTATTAGCGTGTGACCCTCTACATGCTTTAGTGGCTGGTATATGTCGACCTCTTTGGTTTCTACTCCATGTATCCAGGGCTGGCCTATTTCTTCCCCTCCGTTGTCTCCAACAACCTGAGACCAATCTCTTTTTAGGATTTCATACACCCGTTGCGTATGGCGCTGCTCCCAATTAAATCCCTTGCCCAGCCAGAGGTCTGTTTCGTGTTTTTTGAGCGTTTTCTGAAGATCCTTGAAATTCAGAAACTCCAGCGGTTTTCCACGCAAGTGCTTTTGGAGGATTGCAAGCTTGTATGCTGCAGGCATTCGCACGCTCGCCATAGCGAGGCAGATTGCTGACATTCCGATGAATGGAGTTGTGGGTAGGTCGCTCGCCGCCATAACAATTGGCGTGGTTGCCGCAGCTCCTAACCAGCAAAAAATAGCTTTGAGTTCGTAATTTGGTCTCCATGGCATTTCGTATGCCAAGGCATCGTAATCGATCTGCATCGCTTATTGCTCCATGAGTAGGATTAGTTTGTCACCATCGAGCCTTAACACTGGCTTCTTTTGCGGGCCTTTCAGCTTGGCAACCATGATGGGTTTAAGGAGTGCTGTTTCAGTGCAAAGGTTATCCAGTGCTCTTGAATCAGTGCGTATTGTTTTGCCGGACGCCATTGGCTTATCAGCTAGCCAGCGGCCTTCACCGTCCTGGATCATCTGCTTCAGGGTAAGCAGGGCAACATCAGGCTTTGGCTTGGTCTTTTTGGGCGGCAAGAGAGCGGCTGTGGTGTCCACGGCTTCTTTTCCTGCAGCTTCCACCTTGGTTTGCTCGGTGCTGATTAGAGGCTCTGGCGTGGCAATCATCGGGAATGCCTTGATGGTGTCGGCTTCGTCGAACAGGCCTGCTTGAGCGGCTTTCTTGCTTGGTTTTGTCTTCTCGAATGGCCTACTGGTGTTTTGCTCTGCCTGAACCTGGCTCGGATTCGTCCGAGGCTTATTCTTTCTTGTGCATTTGTCTTTCTTGGCGAAATTCACCGGCAATATGCTTTCTGCATTATTGCTTGGGGCGGGCTTGGCTATTGTCTTGCTGTTTTTTTTCTTGGGCTTGTCTTGTTCGTTTTGCGGCAGCATGAAATCAGGTAATCCGACGCTAAAGAGCTGCTCGGATGAGGCGGTGCTATGGATGACTACGGGCTCCGCTGGCACTACAGGCTCCGCTGGCACTACAGGCTCCGCTGGCACTACAGGCTCAGCTGGTGCGGGGTCCTTTTGAGGTAGGGGTTTGGTTTTTTTCTTGCTGGTCGTTTTCTTTGGCTTCTCTTGGTTGTTTCGCGGCGGCATGAAATCAGGTAATCCGGCACCCTGGATGTCTACAGGCTCTTCAGGTTCGGCTGCCTGCTGCCGCTTTGAATTATCAGGTTTAACCTTGGAAGTCATGAAGCTTGGCAAGGCAGTTGAGAACAGATCTTGAGGTTCAATTTTCGGTGCGACCTCCTCCCTACCGTTCGAGTTATTATCCGGTTCAGCTGTCCCGGCGTTATTAACTATTTCTTCTGCTGGGGGGTGTGAAGGGTCAAGCAAAGAATCGTGGGGTTTGGTTGTATCTGCGATGCAGTTTTTCTCGACAACCTCTTCAATCCCAGTTTCTTTGCTTTGTGACGCTGTATTCAGCTCTTTGGAAAAAACACCCGCAGGTTCGCTTTCGCTATCGGTCTCAGTCGGCGTTGCCTCTTGAGGCTTGACCTCCCCAGTTTCCGGGTTAACCAGTCCATTGACTTCACTATCACTCAGATCCACGTCCTGGGCCGCTGGCGCGGTTTCAGTGTCATGGAAATCGTCTTCACTCTCCTCCGATCCTGCTGTGTAAATCGTTGCGGGTATTTTTGCGGGTAAGGTTCCAGTGAAGACCAATTCATCGGAGTCCAGCTTCAGCATCATCAGCTTTGCCCGACCAGTTACTCCCTGGCCTTTTTTATCGTTAATTGCGTCAACGTGTGGGGCAACCTCCCAGTACCGATAGAAACGGTCTGGCTCACTTTCGTCGATCACATTCGGCACCGCGCAGCCTCTCTCAATAAGAATGTCTGCCAATGTGTCCTGGTCACGGGGGATACCGGGAATTTTGTCCTGTGAGAGCAATTCGTACATATCACCGATATTTCTCCAAACGATGAATACACCTTGCTCAAGGCACCAGACTTTTGAGCCAGTCTTATTAACCGACCATTTCTTGCTTCTGACCAAGCGACGAATTGCATCAAATACATAGCGTTCAACGGGTATACCAATTGCGTGGTCGTCCATGTCGATGCGATTTCTCTTCAAATCGCGCCTTACGGATTCCTGATCAGCTTGCAACATGATTCTGTTGATTGGCTTATCGATGCTTACCCCGCCAATTGCTTCCAGCATTGCCTCAGTGATTTCAGGCCCGCTTTCCGACAAGTAAGCCATGATTTTTTTTGTGATGATTCGATCAACGGCCAAAAGGCTAAAGCGTTCGTGTCGTTTACTTCGCCCGTCTCGCCACCGCAGAAAATAGCGGTCAATCTTGTTGGTGACGGCCCATTCCGCTAGTGTGCTCTCGTAGGGATTCCAGATTTTTTTACCGGATCGGTCTGTAACGCTCATGTCCGACAAAGGTTTCCCTATGTCGTGCAAGAGCCCAGCCAGGCAGCAAGCCATTCTCCACCTCGGCTCATCGCTCCGGCGTTGCTGTGGATTTAAAGATGAGCCAAAATTGCGCCTTCTGCAGACTGAGCGGCCCATGCGGCCACCTCCAGTCCGTGACGAAACAACCCACCAGCACCGCGATGATGATGAGACTCTGATGCTGGTAGCAGGTGGACATACTCCGCATAGTTGTGCAAAACAGGTCGAAGTAGCCTGTTGAATTCCCGCTCATTGAGATTCAGCGTGTATCTGATTTTTTGAATAAGCTCTGCTTGAGTCTCCAGGATTCGGTCAACTTCTGGTGTTGGCAGCCCTTTTGCAAACGGCGGATAGCGAGGAATCTCCTCGTCGTCCAGCGGCTTGACAGAAGCAGGCACCTTGTCTGGATTCGGCCGAAACAGGTTTATGAGGGTTGCAATCACAGTAATTCAGGCATCTAAGATCGTTAGGTGCGGGATTTTCATCTAATTGAAACTATGACCAGTAGCGGTGAGCTGCCCTGTTTGGGTATTTTCACCATTTTTCGAGGGCGTTTTGGAAGGTGTTCGCCTGTCTGGACGATTGGCTACCCCGGTGATTTTCTCGCCAGCGTCATCGATTTTAATGCCCGAGGCATCGCGGTTATCGATGTGCAGTGCGGCCATCGATGTCAGCAATATAGCAATTAAATATTCATACTTATACTTCGCACTCAACTTGCCAATATAGAAATCAATGGTATTGTAAAATTAATTATAAATTTTCGAGGCGCTTATGATTGTTTTGATATTTTATACTCGCAATTTGCAAATAGTCAGCATTGGAAAAGTCTGCTTGCGTTGATTTCAAATCAAAAATACACAAGGATTGATTTTTTGAAAATATATTTTTCTAATGAAGCTCGATTATTCGCCTATACTATGAGCAACCCTTTGCAGGTTTTGTCGACTTCTGAAAGTATGACATTGACTGAAAAAAAGGAGTTGGTGGCTGTTTCTCGGATTTCTTCAGGTGGTTGCTCGCTATTATCCGACCCTTACTCTGCTTCTGGTGTTATTTCGTTTGATTCTCTTCATTCTGATGAGACACCCTATAAGCCCTTGTTTCTATGTGTGATGGGGGAGTTTTTCCAAGTGGCTCATGTTTGCTCCAGCGATAAAGAGTGCAACGAATTCACCATGTCCAGGGATGATGTTGCCCTTCTTGCAATCGACAATTCGGATCGAATGTGGATCGCAAGCAAAAATCCCGTCAGTTTTGAGGCCAATAGACTTTTTAAGCGTTGATGCTCCAATAATAGTTTTCCCTCCTTTCCTTTTCTGCCCACTGTCTCAACTTTTTCCTGTATTGGAATGTCCTGTAAGTGCCCTAAGCGGGCACAAGGCGGCTAATGACCAACTACTTAGCGCCTTACAATTCATAGGTTTAAATCCATGGAATGAAAATATGAACAGGCAATCCATTTTGGGTACCGCCCTTTGTTTGCTGGTTGTGGGGCTTTCCGCGTGTTCTTCTCGGCAAATCATCGAGGAGAAAGCCCCTGAACCAGCTACTGATCAAAAACTTCAGCAGGTCACCATGCTTGCCGGGACAGCGGTCGAAGGTGGTCGTGGGGGCGCTGCCATTCGTCAAGAGCGCAGAGTCCACGTACTGAATCCTGTTGTTCCAGACGGCTTGATTGAGCCAGCGGGGTCTGCTTTTTCGGATTCCGATAGCCTGACCAAAGCGATTTTCAATGAGTCCTTAGCGATGGCGTCCATAGATCCCTCGGGCGACGCAGGCGAGTCGGCATCCTCAGGAGTGAGAGCGTATTCGATTTATGAACTGTCTCGCTGGGGGCGTTACTGCAATTACGGTAACGGCATGGATGAGCGCGATTGGATCTTCGTCACGGCCAACCTAGCTAACGGCATTCCGGTTGATGCTTTGGGTTACTGTAATCAACCGAAGTACGACTATGACGATTACCGTTCAGCCTGGTCAGGGTTTGTGACTATGACAGCTCTTTACGCCCCCTCGATGATAGCGATCTGGCCATCATTCGGACGACAACTCGACCTCACACGTTTGCTGCGTCTTGCCCTCCACTGCAGGCTTACATGGAGTGATTTGAATGGATCTCTTTATCTGTGAAAAGCCATCCCAGGGTAAGGATTTGGCGGCGGTGCTTGGTGCAACCAAGTCAGGAAGCGGTTGCCTGAGCACGCCAGGTGGTGATCGGGTTGTGACTTGGGCGTTCGGGCATTTGCTGGAATTGTACATGCCGGACGATTATGACCCGGCTTTAAAAAAGTGGCAGCTGGACAATCTTCCGATCGCTCCTGACAGCTGGAAATCCCGCGTAAAGAAAACATCTGCTCAGCAATACAAAATCATCAAAGACCTGGTTGCCAAAGCCAAAACTGTCTACATCGCTACGGACTATGACCGGGAAGGCGAGGCTATCGCAAGGTCTCTGTTGGATCGTTTTAGGTTTTCAGGCGATATCAAGCGAGTCTGCTTGACGGCGCTGGATACTGATTCGATCAAAAAGGCGCTGGGTAGTATCAAGGATGGAAGCGAAACCAAGCCGCTTTACTATGCGGCGATCAGCCGTCAGCGTGCAGACTGGTTGATTGGCATGAACGTTTCTCGACTATACACGGTGCTGGCCAGAGAGGTTGGGTACTCTCAGACCCTGCATGTGGGCAGAGTCCTGACACCGACAATCAGCCTTGTTGTTGACCGCGATAACTCCATTTCTTCGTTTGTCCCATCTCCTTTTTATGTCATGGACGCAACCATCCAGGTGCAAAGCGGTTCCTTTGTAGCTCGCTGGCAAGCGCCTGAGGATTTCAGTGATGATCAGGGGCGTTGCGTCAATAGTGCGGTTGCTCAACAAGTTGCAGCTGCAGTTGCAGGTGCGTCAGCCGCGATCAGTCATGCCACTACGAAGAAGAAAAAGGAATCAGCTCCCCTGCCCTTGGATCTGAATTCGTTGCAGCAATTTGCAAGTCGGCGCTGGGGATATACAGGGGAACAGGTGCTTGGAGCTGCTCAGTCACTCTACGAGACTCACAAGGCTCTGACCTATCCCCGAACCGATAGCCGTTACTTACCTGATTCTCAGCACGGTGATGCTCCAGCTATTTTTCAGTCGCTTATGAAGGTCGATCAAAGCTTTTCTGGCCTGGTTGCTGGGGCTGACATTAAGCGCAAGGGTCGCGCCTTCAATGACAAAAAGGTCACCGCTCACCACGCGATCATTCCAACAACCAATCCAAATGTCTCTCTCGACAAAATGTCGGAGATTGAGCGCTGTGTTTACGACGCAGCCAGGTTGCATTACGTCGCTCAGTTTTATTCTGACGCTGAATACTTGGGCACCGATATTGTTGTGGAAAGCCAAGGGCATCAGTTCAAAGCATCCGGGAAGATACCGACACAACAAGGCTGGAAACTGATATTTCAGAGCACGCAAGACTACAACCCGAGCGACGAGCAAGAGCAATCTGACTCCGCCGATAGCGGCCAGCAAAAGCTGCCTCACGTTCAGACGGGCGAGCCCGCCCACGTACTCAATGCGTCGGTCACCGACAAAATGACCAAGCCATCGCCGCATTTCACAGAAGCGACTCTGCTGTCGGCCATGGAAAATATTGCAAAGTATGTGGATGAACCGCAATTCAAGCAGGTGTTGAAAGAATCTTCAGGGCTTGGAACCCCGGCGACCAGATCGTCAATTATCCAGGGTGCAATAGATAAGGGCTACATCAGTCGCAGTAAGAAAGTCTTGCTCGCAACGGACAAAGCCAGAAGTCTCATTGTGGCGTTGCCGCCTGCGATCACCTCGCCAGGAATGACGGCTGCATGGGAACAGGAGCTTGAAAAAATAGCCAGTGGTGAGGGGCAGATGTCTTCGTTCATGCAGCACATATCGGCGTGGATATGTGACATGGTTGAAAATCACAAAAAGCATCACGACGTTGTTGTGAAAAAGGATGGTCGCTTGGCGCAAGCTTTTGCTGCGGCTATCCAGGACAGTCCTGATTCTGCCGTTCATCCCTGTTTTAAATGCGGCAGCGATATGAAGCGACGTAAGGGTCGCAATGGATTCTTCTGGGCCTGTACCTCTGATTCGTGCAAGACGACCTGCAATGACAAAAGAGGTAAGCCAGAAGGCCCGCCGCCAGCGCCTCCAGCCAACGCCCCATCCTGTCCAGAGTGTGGCGGTCAAATGATCAAACGCAAATCGAAGAAAACCGATACCCGACCAGCCTCTTCTTTCTGGGGGTGTTCGTCTTTCCCCAAGTGCAAGGGCGTGGTGCAGGTACCGACCAGAAAACGCAAAGCCACTGCTTCCTGATCAAGGAATTAATAATGAATAAAACAAAACCAACGATACTCGGTTTGTTGGTAACTGCAGCTGCGGTTACCGGGTGTGGCGCTGACCTTGAGGAAGAGTCAAGCAGTTCCAGTAGTGACACCACTGATATAACTTTGTCTGTTGCGGATATTAATGCTGTCCGGGAGAAAAATTCCGGTGCGACAACTTCAGTTTCCTTCAATGTTAAGCTGAGTGATCGTGTTGACGAGGATGTCGAAATCTCATACTCGATTTCGACCGATGGGTCGGGGCTGGACTTTGAGTATCCAGAATCCCCCCTGGTTATCGAAAAGAACACGAAGGCAGGGACTGTCGTGGTGACCCTATTAGGCGATGATACCGACGAGCCCGACGAAACAATCACTTTTACCGTTGATTCTGCCTCGCTTTCCAGTATTACCTTTGAGCGATCCGAAGCCTCTACCACAATTATTGACGATGATGACCCGGCAGTAATTGGTTTCTTGGAAGACACTCAGTCGTTTTCCGAAACCATTGGCGCGGTTGTTGTGCCTGTCGAGCTGGAATCCGTGAGCGAATTTGATGTTACCGCCGACATCGCTGTTTCTGGCACATCTTTGCTTGGTGGTGACTACACCATAGATTCGACATCCATTTCGATACCAGCTGGCGATCTGGAGACATCCATTACATTGGAAATCATCGAAGACTTGATACCGGAGGGCGGAGAAACAATCATCTTGTCGATCACGCCTCTCACGAATACAGCTCTTGATTCTGATGTGCTGGCGTCGACTTACACTGGCGTTATTCAAGGCACTGTATCAGTGGCTGATACCGGAGTCGTGACGTTTAGCGATGGCACTCGCAGGGATATTGCAAAAGAGCCGTCTGACTATCCCGGACAAGACGCTTCTTATGGTCTGGATGTAACTGCCACCAATGACGCTGATGGCGATCATGGCTTCTCATTTACCAAGCTCGATATACACGGCAATCCTCTTCCCTCCTCATCTTCAGACTGGGCCTGCGTGCAAGATAACGTCACTGGAGTGGTTTGGGAAAACAAAACCAGTGGTGTGAGTCTTGTTGATTCAGACACTGAGGAATTCACTGAATTAAGTGGGAATCAGTGGCGTAGTTACAGTATGTATTACAAGTGGCGAGCGGCATTGGATGATGACACTGGCGGTAATTATGGTTCAATCCGAACCTCTTCTAATCAGCTGGCCCCTGACAGCCCCAACAACGGTTACTGCGCCTACCTGGTGAGCGATTCTCGCCCATTCAAGCTGTATTGCGACACGCTGAGCTATCTGGATGAAATGAATTACCACGGCGTTTGTGGATTCGATGACTGGCGAATGCCTGAAATTGAAGAACTCCGCTCAATTGCGAACTTGGGGAACACTGATAATGCTGTCCCTGACTCAGATTTCTTCCCAAGAATCGTCACGGATAGCCAGTATTACAGCGGTACTCCAGCATCAGATAACGAAGCCTCTGCGTGGTGCTATGACTTCGGTACTGGTACGTCACAATTATGCCGGAAGGTCAATTATCAGCGGTTTATGCCAGTGAGGAAGTCTCAATGAAAAACATCTTTTTGATTCTGTCCCTGCCGATATTTTTTGCGCCGGGCTATGTTTCAGCCCAAACATGCAAGGACAGCATTTTACCCCGGATTACTGAGGCTCAATTTATTGATCACGGCGACGGTACGGTCAGTGACGCTAAAACAGGACTTATGTGGACGGTTTGTACTGCGGGCCAGGTTTATTCTTCTGACGGCTGTTCTGGAAGCTCTGAGACATATCAGTGGGGCGACGGGCTTCAGTACGTGGCTGCGCTGAACGCTGCAGGTGGCTTCGCTGGTCGGGCTGATTGGAGAATGCCATCGATCAACGAGCTGTCATCCATTGTTGATCGTCGCTGCTTTGCCCCTTCGATCACTCTGTCTGTATTTCCAGACACTCCGTCCTCTGCCTATTGGAGTTCAACACCTTCGTTGACGGACAATTTAGGGGTCAGTATCGATTTTTCTACGGGTTCGGATTTGGTGCCAGAAGTTGTAACAGATCGTCATGTTCGACTGGTGCGGGACGTTCAGTAGGTTGCACGATAAGGACAAGTGTTCGCCTTGCCCTTATCTGTTAACGGCCATTTAAAGTGACCCACCTCTGGCCATTAATTTT